>Ga0209611_10007219_pt1 | contig 17878 bp, 12 predicted proteins | sample S1TSphgellanicum_3_FD_187693 | JGI IMG/M metagenome (GOLD analysis project Ga0209611, IMG submission 187693) | Host-associated microbial communities from peat moss isolated from Minnesota, USA - S1T2_Fc - Sphagnum magellanicum MG (SPAdes) (version 2) | ecosystem: Host-associated > Plants > Peat...
AAAAAAAAAAAAAAAAAAAAAAAAAAAAACGCTTATGCGCACTGGTGACTGGAGGCTGCACTGCACAGAACTGTCCCCCCACCGAACAGGTGTAATCAATTTCACGTGGACTGACTTAACCAGCCTCAGTTAAGTCACAGGCAAAGTACCAAAAAATCTAGTTAACCCGAGTGTGTCAGCCAGGTTACAAGTTTGTTTCACTCCAACCTTTTTGCAGGTTAGGTAATTACTTGGGTTAACTTTAACTGTGACTCTGGAACTGCTCTAACTTGTGAGTCCTGACAAAACCACCTCCTTGCCCCTCTCTCTCTCCCTTTCCTTTCAAATACCCGGGGGGTATCCATCAGGTATCAAGGCAAAATGAACCCAAAAAAATTCTGCCCATGCTTTCTTTATGCAGGGTAATAATGCCCTCCAGAGTGAGGCATTCCCAAAGCACACTTCTTTCCTTGTGAATATTCCCATGATTAGTAGTAGTGCTTGGGGGATCCAAACTTTGTTCATGGTTTAGGGTTAGGGGCTTTGGGTTTTATAGGCATATATCATTCTCATGCTCAAAGGGTCATTGGCTTAAAACGTTTGAAAATATTCCCATGGCAAGGTGTCAAGGGCTAACTTAAGGCTTTCAAAAATGTTTTCAAGGTTCAAAAAGGGTAATAAGAAAAAGCTTTTCAAATGTTTCAGATGTTTTGTTGCCAATTTATTAGAGGAGCCTGCGAGAGTATTCATGTGAACCTTTGAACTTTCACTCTTGGAAATCTTTCACAAACCTCAGGTCTCCTTCCTTGCCATGAAAATATTCCCAAAATCCCTTAACCATGAAAATCAATAGCGAAACAACATAGTTAGCATTGGGTGGGTAGTAGAAATGGCATTTCTAGACCATTCTTTTATTTTATAATTGTGGTTTGAAAATATATTTAAAATATATATAACCACGGGGTTTGAAAAAAAATGTAAACTAATTCTAGTATATAACTACAAGTCTCAAAAACTAATCAAATAACCCTCTATAAATCAATTGGTTCTTTGCTAGTTCTTTCATGACACCCATTGATTCTTTGAGGGTTTTGCCCAAACCAAAGGTTTTTTAATTTTGATTTTTTTTATAAAAAAAAGACTAAAACCAAATGTTCTTTAATTCTAAAATCTTCAAAAACTTTAAATTGGAGCTTGTTAACAAAATCAAACAACTACCCAATACTAGAAACCATAATAAAATGCTTATTTTGATAAATGACCCTTAACGATTGGTACATGGGCAACTATACCCTAGGCATCAAATAGCAAAAATGTTGTGAGTCATGACCCTTGATCATAAGAATATTTTTAAAAACCCTTCAATATTAAATGTTTTCAGAATCAACCTTGCTTCCAACCTTAAATGTTAAGTGGCCATGCATAATGATCTTTTTATATTCCATATGCTCAATTTGGGTGTTAACAATGCATGTTAGAATAGGTTAGTGCCAAACACCCAAAGATATCAAATTGAACCAACACCCAGTTGCACCATGCAAGATGAGTGGTTTGTGAACAATAAACACTTTTCCATTCTATCCACATTGCATAGCAATGTGCTAACCATCCACATTCATCTACCTGTCTAGTAGACACCAAGGGCTTTACCTACTTACATAATACTATATATGTTGATGTTTGTTTTGGTACCCCAATGCCAAAATAATTAAATTTTTTGGCCCTTGGGTTGGTTTGATATCTCATATTTTGTGTTCTAAGGTTTCAACACACGAGTTAGAAAAAAAATTTGACATCTAAATCTCAAAGGTTTTTTCACAACATCAAATAGTTGAAGCCAACTTTTCCCAAGCATCAACTTTGGCTCACTCTTTTTCAACCATAGAACTTTGAACATTGCATTGTATAAGTGGGGGTCTTCATCAATGGAACTCCTCAACATACATTTGGCCAACCTAAGTCCAATACAATTGGTGGAAGTGAAGACTTTTTGCACTTGCATACTATGTCTTGTGAAGAAGAACCTTGATCTTACATTCCAACCATTCATTGTTTTTGTAAGCTGATAATTTATAGAGTTTTATCTCTTGCGGATGTAGTCAAAAATAAAGCTTTCAAATGCAAGTGTGTAGTCAAAAGAATTTTGCTAGCATCTTTTGTCAACTGAAGGAAAACAAAGAGAATATTGATTTAAAAAATAGTTCTAAAGAACATATTATTGATATAAAAAGTAGTTCTAATGAGGAAACATTCTTGAATTCCTAGATACCCATAAAATGATTATAGTCTTATAGTTGAAAAGATGGTTCACAAATAGGTTGTTTTGACAAAATTTGTGAAACATGTTACTCAAGAAAAGAAAGAAATGTGGTTAAAGAAAACGACATCACAATAGTCTAAGAGATAGCAAACAATAAGACATTTATTCCTATTAAAGCCACCCAGTGAAATCCTAGGTTTTTTAACATTAAAAGAATAGGAACAAAAAATGAACATTTCATGTTTGTAAAATTAAGCGACAAATATTCATGAGGAGTTCAATAAAAACACTGAAAATGGCATGAAAACATTCAAATTTTCTAACATCCAAATGTCAAGCAAATACAATTTCAAAAAAGAAGTATATGAATTCACATTAAGACAAAATAATAATAAGGAATGTTCAAAGAATTATGTTTACTTCAAAGCAAAATTGAAGCTGGTTTTTTTGTTTGCAAATTGAGATTTTTTTTTCAATTATTTATTTGAGGTTCTTCTTCCATAGAAATTTCATTTGGATGAATTTCACAATTTACTCATTTTCATTTTGACTTGATTGTTCCATTTCCAAACAAAACACTTTTCACAAGAAATTATTGATGGGATGGAGAGTCAATATTAAATATGTTTCACAAAGGTGTTTATGTTATAGTAATTTAATTTAATGGATTACCCAAAGTAAAACAAATAAAACTCAAAAAATTTACAGTCATTTACAAAATTGTTCATTTCTTTGCATTATGGAATAAATGCAATGTATAATGAATGTGAAACATGCAACTTTTTTCTAGTAGCCAAAAACCCTTTCACAACCCACAACATATATCAATATGTTAACAAATAACAAAGAAAGGAAGAAAAACAACAATGCAATCAAGGCAAACAAAACACATATACAAAGTTAAAAAAATCACAAGCAAGAATTTTTTTAAAAATAAAATAAAATGAGAGGTGAAAAACTTATGAAATTTGGATATCAAAGTTAATTAACGTTCACCATTCCAAGACCTACACAATTTTTCGGGGGGTGGAGTTCTAGTCTAGTAACACCAAGGTGTGGAGCAACAAATAATGCAAAGTAACAAGCAAAATGCAACAACAAGAGCCATAAAGGCACTTGAAGGTGCAACAAGGCAACATAGTAAGGTGTGACAACAAGGCAATGCAACAATGCAAAATAGCAAGGCAACACATCAAGGTGAAGTAGCAAGGTGTGACAATAAAGCAACATAACAAGGTGAATAGAAAGTAAGGCAAAACAACAAGGTGTAGTAGTAAAGCAATGCACAACAATAAAGCAAAACAATAAAGTGAAAAAGCAAGGTGAAATAACTAAGTGAAATGATGAGGCATGGTAGCAAGGTGATGTCACAAGGTGAAGAAGCAATGTAAGGTAACAAGGTGATGTAACAAGGTGTGGTAGCAAGGCGATGCAACAAGGTGCAACAATAAAGCAATGTAATAAGGTGAAACAAAACAATAAGGTAAACCAAAACAACAAAACAAACTAAGAAACAATCAACAAAAAAAAGAAGTGAAGCCCAAACATTTGTTTGGCCTTTTGTAATATTCATGGAATGTAGAAACTAGAGATGATGCCTCCATGGACACAATGGCTATGGGGCACCTCCCCTAACCCTAATCTCAATTTAAAAAATCCTTAACCTAAAACCTAGTTAATAGGTATTACCAACCACCCTACATTTTATATGCTAACATAGACCCTTATTACAAATACCCATCAGTGGGTATGTCATAATCCTTGGGAAGGTTTTCATTTTTTAAACATTTATATATCATGGGAAATTTTCAAAAAACTGATTATAGCTAAATGAAAATTAACAAGTTGATTTTCACTAAGGATATCATCATTTGTGGTGATACTCATTGGTTTTTAAGGTGATAAGTAACCTAAAAACCTAATTGGTTCTCACTTCATTTTTTAGAACTACCCAACATTGGTCATAATTCCCATCCTTTTGAATACAATATGAAATATTGTCATATATTTTGCATTTCATTAGAAAAGTGTGGCCAAGTTCCATGGGTTCCTTGTCCCTTCAATAGATATTGTGGATGCATTCATTCCCAAAATGGGCTGAACTTTCTTGAACACCTAAGGAAAATGCGTCCAATATTTTTAGATTTTCATCCATTGTGCAATTTCATTGGATACCTTTTGTCAAGAATTATGACCATTAGGTGCCTTCATAGCCTAGATATGCTTATTGGATTTATAAAAGAAATTATATAATCAAAATCCTAAACCTCATGAAAAGAAATACATCTTTTTATAATGTTAGCATCCATTGCACAAGCGTTCCAAATACTTTCATTAGAGAAATGGGGTGGACTTCCCCCATAATATCATTTATTGTGCACCATTTTATGCAAGGTGATTGTTGGTGAAGGTATAGAAAGATCAAAACGATCTCCATTAGATTTCAACCTCCAATCCTCCAACCTTTCAATTTGAAGGATAGTTGAAAGATAGGTATGCCATAAATTTTAAGGACTCTAAAGGTTGCTTGCATTATTTTGACAACATTCAATTCCCTTCATTTGGTTGCCACATTCGTCAACAAGTGAAAGATTTAGACTAAACAATGATGTTGAATGATAAGGTTATATCAATTGAGTTGTGAAATTTGACAATTCCAACAAATGAAAAAAACTCCTTGCAAATTGTTATGCCAAAAATATATATATTGTTCATTGCGGTATGCAAATTTTTAATGCATTTTGCAAATACTAGCTTCAACTTGTAATGCAAGTCAAAAGCCTATGGACAATAACATTTATGTGTTGGGAGCTAGTCTTGGACCATTTATTTGAAAATTGAAAGTTATGATCAATATTGATTTCTCAACATTACCACCTTGTGCAAGTAATTCTTCCAATTTGAACACATACAAGTGCATGTGAGATGGATGTCCCACTCAATATGATGTTGTTTTATTTTATTCTTATCATTTAAAAACCCAAACGCGACCCTTTTGAAGTTTACACATTTCAAAACAATATGGATAAACAAGCCAAACAAAAAGAAATAGTTGTTTTGCAAAATGTTTAATCTTTCATTTCATTGCAAAAATTTGCAATTTATATTCGTCGAAACACTTGTGATTTGTACATGCATTTTAAATTGGCAAGGGTTTCTTTTTCTACAATGGTGACAAGTTTGTTTTTGAGGAAGGGGGGAGAGGGAAGATTGGGCTTATCATTGAAATAAAATAAATCAACCTTGGTTTCATTTGGGCATATTAAAACCAATTCTTTTTTTGGGCAAATTTTTTCCAAAAGGTTACATTGACTCAAATTTTCAGCAAAAAATCACAAAAAATCACTCTCATTTTTTTGGGGGAAAGTATTGTCACAAGTTTATCCACTAATCACACTTTTAATGGTCACATACCAAACTTTCACTGATGAAGTCAATATGTATCTAGGGAAGCTCATGAATGAAAGCACACTATTAGGGGGTCAACTTGGGCACTTTCACAACATGTTTGAAAAGCACACACCTCTTAAATGTGTTGCATTTTTTTTTGAATTTATATTTTGATTTTCACAAAAGCTAATTCTATCTAATATTATTTATTTTTATAATAAATAAATTCAAGGAATAATGGGTATATTTATGGGATATGCATTATAATGAAGCTTGTTTCTTGTTTTAGATTACATTAGTTTTTGGTTTCAATTAGTCAACTTTTGAAATAAAAATAAATGGTGCACTTCACATTTCTTTTCATCTTCCATTTGAAAATGATTGTTTGTCAAATTTTTAGTTTTTACCACATACTTACAATCATTGCTTGGAAAAAAATGAATTTGTGATATTATAATTATTGAACTCTTCACATGATTCACAAATCTATTACAATCATATGGAATTACAATGTTTAATGGATACTCCAAATTTCATAAAGATTAAAAACCATTTCAATCATTTTTTTTAGTACATTTGTATTTTTTTAATACATTGTGATGTACATTTGATTTTATAAATACATTCTAACATCACATTGTATGAAAAAAAAAGGTGTAGTTTTTTTTATATTTGATTTCTTTGTGTTTTGACTTACCATTATATGCAAAACCATTATGAAAATCCTTTGTAATAATGACATGGTTGAACTTCAAACATGGGTACCATTGAAAAATCATACAATGTGACAACAATTTTGACTCCCCCTAATGTGCCCTTGTCATGTTATTGCTACATTACAAAATTTAAAATAATAATTTTCTTTCCTAAAAAAACATTTATTAAAGCACATCATGCAAACAATGTTTTTTTTCAATTTCATGAGGTAGGTGGATTGGCAATCCTCCACAAGTGAACTTAGCCAAATTTGGCTACATGGGAAAGAGAGAAGTAGATTTGTTTTTGAAACCCCACTATGTATTAATGACTTGCAAGAACCTATAATCTAGATATGGCAAATTCAACCCTTTTTTCCCTCTTGAAATGTGGTGAATTTGGAAGATGTTTCTCACAAAAAATTCCTTTGTGGCAAAATTTTGCCTAGAAAAAAACACTACAAGTGATTTGAAGTTGATGAACAATTTCAAAATTTGATGACTCAACAAAGTTTGAAGAATTAACATTCACTAATTTCAGCTAGTTTTTCTCAAAAGCACACTCTTCCCATGTCTAATTTTCTCTTGGTTAGATTGAGAACGTTACATATGATATCGTAAAAGGAACATTTACAATTTAACAAGATGCACAAGTCTGCCGTGACAGTTATGAACGGCCATTTAGGGGCTAATCGAAAAATGACTTGTTTTGTTGTTATTTGTCTTTCCAAAATTTCGGGAAGTGTTCAACATGTCCCACTACTGCCATTTTCCAGATTTGTCAAAAAAAAAAATTGACAATTTCAAAAAAAATAAAAATTTAATGCTCTTGTAAGTTGGGTAGTACTACAATATTAAAATATGGTATAATATTAGAAGACTAACTATTAACTATGTTGTATACAACACAATAGCAGTTGTCCTTATTCCCCCACCCTCTCTCATCAATTTGCCACAACAAGCTTTTGCTTGCAGGAATAAGGTGGTGTGCCTATAGACCAGTTCAGTCAGAACATGAGGACACCATATTATGTTATTTTTTTAAAGGTGGGTTTTGACATTTCCATCACTGACATCTTTTTGCCACTTCTTTGGAGTTGAAGGTATATATCACAAACAAAAAGGCTTTGTGAGAGAGAACATGCTCTCTGATGACAGACTCTCTCAACTCCCCCATCTCATGGCCCCCCCTCCCGCTTGTGCAATAAAAATTCATTGATTTCATTTGTCAAACAACAACCACCCACAACTTGAGGTCTTCCACAACAACTTGAACTGCCAACATTTGGGCACTTTCTGCTCACAAGATTGATGATGATGATGATGAGTACGGTGGTGGGTCGGTTGCCAAGTCCACTATGTATGTATGATCTCTGCCGCTGTGGAAATTTTGCAACAACCAAATCATCAGGTTGAGACTTGAGACTTGAGACAAGGTCTTATGATCAGGTCGAGACTTGAGAGACGTGGTCTCTGGCTCGTCATGGGCCTGCTGATGAGGGTAGCTGCAAAACATGATTGCAAAAAACGGTTGGTTTCTCACACTTTTAGTGTAAGGGCGAGAGGAGGAAGAGGACATTTGTCATGAAAGAGCTTAGCTAATAAAAAAGACCAGGAAAAAATAAAAAACACATTTTCAATAGTCAAGCACACCCTTTACATACCATTTCTTTTGATGAAACGTTGAGTTGAGTTGAGTTGAGTTGAGGGGAAGATACCTACTCAACGAAACTTTTGTAATTGGTACTTCTTTTTATCAGCACCTACAACACACTGGTACCATCACCTTCTTGAGTTAAGGCCTCTTAGAAGCTAGAGTTAATAAGTAACTGAGGAAATGTTAAATTTGGACTCTGAAATCCCCCATGTTTAATCTAAGGATGGGATATCTACAATGTTTAGAAACAACCCCAAAAGAAAATTTGAAGGGAGGGGGGGGGAGAGGTCTACTATGGTATGTGTATGTTCACCTATGGGTGCCCATCCCATTTGCCCCAAAACTCACAAACCATGAAGAAAACAGGGATAGTCTAACATCAGTAATAGTTACTATGGACATGGTGGAAAAATACATGGAACCCAAAGTAAATGCTAAATTAAAATCAAACCCATAAATAAAAAGTCATGGAACTAAAACCCTACTTTTAAATTTTTTTTTGAGGGGAGGGCGGTTGGTTCTAAGCGCCAACTTGGTCAGGGCAGCAGGTTTTCTCAACGACACCATGTCTAATTGTCAGGGGGGGGAACATCTGCCTCCCATCATGAAGGGTTCAGCCCCAGAAGCTCACCAGCTGAATGAAACCTGTGAAGTGGGTTTTTTGCCAGAACCTCGAACACTAACATCGGCATGACAACACAAGGCCTCAGTAACAAATACATACAGCATTGTCGGATTGGGGCGACATTGTGGTGGCATGTCCATGATGATATGCTCAACAACAATGGAGCAAACAAATTGGCATGTAAAAAATTAACTTAAGGGTTTCTTTGTTGTTTTTGTCCTGCCCTGAAGGACAAATCTTCTTGTAAGATATGGCCTCAGCAGAGAAACCCATGACAAACTCCAAAGTCCAAACCCCAAAGCTCACAAATGTCACAGTAAGGAGCACCCAAACTCCAAAGACTCGGGTATGTATATTTATTTTATTGTTTTGGTCTTTTCTTTTGTCTTTTCTTTTTCCAATGCAAATGTGGGAAGCTGGCAAGCTTTTTAAGGAGAAGATGGGTTCTTTTTGTCTTTTCTCACAATGTCAAAGCTTGCAAAAAATATATATACATATATTCTAAAAGTCTGCCAACACTTGGGTTGGTGTGAAGAGGAGCCCCAGCCAGCTCTTTCTTCTTTTATAGGCAATCGGGCAGACTTGGTGTCTGGACTCTTTTGCTTTGATCAGCTCAAAAATTGCTACCAGTCTCTGCAAATGGATATTTTTTTATAAAAAATTTCCCCATACTGTGATGGAAGAAGAGTAGAGTAGTCCTTTGGTTTTTTTCCACCTAGTTGATACTTAATACGAGCCGCCGGGCATTTCAATCAACACCAATGGCATTATAGAGAAATGGGGTGGATGGACAATACGTACAAAAGAACCAAGTCCACGGAAACTGGCAGCTGAAAGCTTGCTGGTTGATCTAGATCAAGAGGACCACCACCAAGACCACCCCTCTTGGAGGAAGATTGAAGACTCACCCCCATTAGATATTATGATTTTCTTGACTTATTTGTTCAGGAGTACTACTCGTACTGTGATGATTTTATTTTTTTTTGGGGCAGAGTTCTTGGGTGCATCTGAACTTGGGAACCACCATCATCTTCAAGAAACGAATGCAGGTTTGAAGGGAAAAAAAAAAAAGCACATCCGGATGAGAGATGAGTATTGGATGATTATTTTGGTAAACTCACTTTTTTGTCACTACTTCATCAGTATGGGTGGTGATTGATGACGACGAGGAGGAGGAGGCCGTTGGCAGGCCATTGAAGGTTGTCTCGCAAAACTAGAGTAAATTTTATATTGGCACCTTGCTTAATGCATGCAAGAATTGGCGGCCCTCCGTAGGAGTGACTATGTTTTTTTTTTTTTGGGGTGGGGGATGGGGGTGGAGATTTCGAAGAAAGTAAACAAGTAGATAAGTAAAAGCATAATACCATAGTTTAGTAGCACATCTGTCGGGTGGGGTGGGGTCGGGTCTCTGCCAAAATAATTATTTAATTTTGAAGATTCCAATTTGACAAGGAGTAAAAAATATTTTTTAACATTGCCTAAAAACATGCTTCCACCACAAAGAAAAAAATTCTTTGAAATTTTTAAAAAAAATTTCAAAATTTCAGCATGTTTAAAAATAATATAATTCTTGTCGAATGTGCCATTCATTCAACGAGGGGTGTATTGGAATGGGGGAATAGTGGGAGGAGGGAAGGTGAGAAATACGTTTTGCTTGCTTTACTTCACACGACACTACTAAACAACAACCCCCAGCGACCTTTGCAGGTATCAGTCAGTGCGACATAACCCACCCCCACCCATGACCAACCCACGTCCCGGATGTCCAACTCCCAACAATATGGAACCAAATGGGGACTTACGAACATGTTCACAGTCAAACATGCCCAGAGTCACAACCGACAACAAGACAAAAAAAGCTCGGTATATGAAGGATGAATGATAAGTGGTCAGAAAACAATTTTCTGTTAGGATCCAGTTCCCTAGCTAACCATGATCATTAGCTCAAGTTCCCTAGCTAACCATGGTCATTAGCTCAAGTTCCCTAGCTAATCATGGTCTTCTTTAGCTCAAATGATTATTTTTTAATAAAATCTATGTACCTACCAACTACTCACAAGCAGGTTGTTAGTAGATAGGTAGTAAAAACAGCCATTAGCTATGTATAAACCATTTTTACCTACCTAGTAATTACTCATTTTCCTATCTATGTACCTCTATATGAGACCTATTTCCTACAAAATTGGTCACCAAGGTGAAAACCCAGTAGTGTACTCGATTTGTGTGTTAGGGTAAGGTACCATTGCACCACACCAGGGGACTTCAAAGGTTTGAGGGTTTATCTATTCAAAGGTTTTGGTTTAGGGTTTAGGTCTTGGTGACCCAATCAAGAGGAGGGGGTTAGCCGAGTGAGAATAGGAAGAATGAAGGCAAATGGGGTCCCTTTACCCTTTCTTTCTTAATGGAGTTTTTTTTTGGAAAAAGGAATATGTGTGTTGAAATTCTAAAACATCAGTGTTGGACTGGCATCATATTTTGTACATACGAGACTCATTCATATTGGTATACAATATTTCTGAAATTTTTGAAACCACAGAAACACTATGTATTGGGAAAATTTTCATATTTGAATTCCATGGTCATAATTATTGGCTACAACAAATTTTGGTTGGTGCATATTGATGTCATGTGGGGATATTGTTTTTGAAATAGCAGCATCGTAGGTTATATAGAATGGAGGGTATGTTACTTGTCATTTTTTCTTCCCATTAGGGTAGGATTCCATTTTATGAAATTTTAAAGATTTTGGGTTAGGGTAGGGTCTGCGTATCCACCCTCTCCCCCAAATCATATACCCTATTTTAGGGTGGAATTATATATATATAATGAAAATAATGTGTGTATTTTGGACTTATTCAAATAATTTTAAACCCCACATCCAATGGGATTTTTTTCCCATTGTTCATTTTATCCCCCCCCACCCTTTTTTTTTTTTTTCCAAATGGAGGTTGTGTTCACAATTGATGATCATGCTTATGTATGTTGACCAGCAACCGAAACACAAACAGAAAGTGAGTGCCCCAAGGAGCCACAATTTGGAAAACCAACCATTGTTGGAAACACCAAATTCCCTGAACCCCCAACCAAGCTCCCCAAAATGCATATAGCTCATGGGTCCATTATTACAAGCTCAAAATGAATCCAACATCCATGCAAAAGTCTAACATGGGTGCAAAGTGTGTTTGGGCATCATCCATAGTTTTTGAGGAAAAAATGGGTCAAGCCTCTGCAACAAACAAGGGAAAAAAGAAGCAATTAGTACTTTTGTACTGCTTGAGTAGCATTTATGTGCACATATAATGTTGAGGAAGCAAACTTTGAGCAATAGTTAAGTTTTAAGGTTTTTAAAGTTATAAATAGGATTAAGTTATAAGGTATAGCTCGAAATAGATATGTTAAATTGGTATAAACATGATTCACCCTAAGGTTTATACATTCAATCTTTAAAATAAAATGTGCTTCTGAACATGCATAAGTTAAATGTGAAAAATGGGTATGAATAGGTTTACAATTACATGCATGTGAAATAAAAATGTTCATAAGTTTAAGGTATATCAAATTTGAAGAAAAAAGGTTAAGTTATGTCACACATATATTTTTATATACATGATGGATATATCCAGGTAAAATATACTCACACAAACATTGGTGCATATGTACTAGTTACTTGGGGGCTACTTGATGTCATTTAGGTGGTTACTTTGCTATTTTCATGTAATTTAGGTGGCTATTTTGAGGTTTGAGGTTTTTGATGTCAATTAAGCTATTTTTATGACTACTTCTTATTATGTTGCCAGGATTGAGAGTTATCTATTTTATTATGCTTTCATTGAACATGCACACAAATTACAAGTTCCAACTCACAATGAGCCAAAATCTTTTATTCCTAATTTTCCTCAATAACTAAAACAGCCTGGTTCTCATTCATGTGAGAACCTGAGGTCGATTCTCACTCTGGTTCACATTTTAAAGGTGCTAACCAGTTCTCATTGTGAGAACCAGGCTGAGAAGCAGGTAGGCATTGGAGAACCACCCAACACTAGTTCTTACCTGCCAAACTAAGTTCATAGTAGCACTTGGTGAACTTTCCTCAAAATGTTCCACCAAATGAAACCTAGACCAGTTTCTTTTCTCTCTCTCTCTCTCCCACTTCCACACAATGTCAAAATATTGCCAATACTGTAAGTCTCTCCCTGACATGCAATGCCAATAATAAATTGCCTAAGAGAAACAAGTGGGGTCAAGCTTAATTAGAACAGTGTTGAGTGCATCCAGTTTCTTACAAAGTTGTTGACATAGCTTGAGAGATCAAACTTAGAGTGGCAGAAGGCAGAAGGCAGAAGAAGGGTGGCCCACCATATTATTATAGGTGGAATATGGGCCTCCATAAAGGATGGAGCTGAGAGTGCTTTTTGCCACATATTTTCAGGTATTATAAAGAAAAGTGCAGGTCATTCTGTTTATGACAGGCATCTGATAAGGGACTCATGGCCAATGGGGTTTTTTTTTTAGGGTTGAAAAAAGGCCCTCCTAATGTGCAAGGTTTCTACAAAAGGTTCCAGCAGTTAGCCAGAACATAAAAGGGTTCTTAAAACATTTCTACTTTCAAATCTGGTCTATAGCCAAATTTGGCTAAATCTTCTTGTGGCTATAGACTATATGAAAATCACTGTTTTTGCTACACCACACAATTGGGGGGCCAAAAAAACACATCCCTGCCAGTATGTAGCCAGAATTATAGAAGGAATTTTTATTTTTTTGGGGGCTTGATAATTGGTTTCTGGCCAGATTTTCTACATCTTCCTATACACTATCATCATTTAGGCTACATTTTTTTAAAAAAAACACTGGGGCCCATCTCCTCCCTCCCTTCCTCCCTCCCCTGCACATCCCCAAACCACCTACCTTCCTTTCCTCTGACAGTACCTACCCATTGATTGCTCCAGGTCCAAGGCCTCATGCTTTCCATGCCCCCTCCTACCCCCCTCACCCTAAGTGCACTACTCATGCATAGCAATGAGCAGCAAGCTCAAAGTGAGTGATTAATGAAGGGTTCATAGAGGGGGTGTTTTGGACTGGGGCTTTTGTCATTTCTGCACACCATGTGGAGTAAGGTGTCCCCCCACCCCAGTGCTCAAGACATGGTTTCTCCGGGTATTTGACTCTGTGGTATATATTTAAATTTAAAAATATTTATTATATTATTTGTAAAAATTTTGAAATTAAAAAATAAATCAAAGAATAGAATTTTGTTAAGGAAAATACAGTCCCTTTTTCAAATATTCAGGAATATTCTATGTTTTACAAGGCATCTTCAAAATTAATTAAGTATTCAACAGAGTGTTGAAGCTACACCGAGTGTATTACATAGGTTTGCTGAAGACATGCAAGGGTAGTGAAAGGAACCTCATCAAGTATACGAAATGGCCAGTGCCAACCAACAGCCATCACCATACCATCTCTTGGAAAGAATCCTTTTTCTCTGGCTAATTTTGCAATTTGGCTAAAAGAAATTTCAAAATGCCTAAAAATGTGAGGTTTTTTGGTTTTCTAGTCACCACGTATTTGGTTTCCCAATACCGTACATATGACTAATAATCAGCACTTCTTTGCCAAATATTCATTTATTTAAAAAAATTCAGGTTTGACAATTTCAAATTTCAAATTTTCAACTTCAATTGAAAAACAAGTATGCAAAAGAACACATTACACAAAGTGTATAATGGTTTGGACAATAAACATATTTTCAACAATTTTGACAAATATCGATAATTTTTTTGGCTACACACCTTTTGCAAATTATTTTGTGCCAAACATCAGTTAGTTGTAGGTACAGTATTACAAGAATCCTTACTTTTTAATTCTTGTACAAAATTGGGATCTTCCATGAGTTGAAGGTCCCCTTTTTTGCTTTAGAGGGAAATTCTGTCAGAGAAGGTGACTGAAATTACAAAGGAAATTTTTGAAAAGTTCTTTGTTGAATGAAGAGGAGATCCATCAAAGAGATGCTCTCTACTTAGATTTAAATCTTGTTCGCATTGGTGTAAAGAAATGCCAAAATTATCAGAAAATGTCTGTCATAATGGCCTCTTGTGAAAAGAAGAGTCAGTTTTGAAGGCACTGCATTCTAGGGAGTCTCATTTGTCTGGTATTTTATTTAATAAATATTTTTATTTTTATTTTTAAGTTTTCTGATGTAGCTGCATTGGTGGTCAGCCCAAACAATGTTTAGCATCAATTAGTGAAAAGTTTGTAGAAAAATGAAAAAAAAATTCCACAAAACTTAAAAAGAATGTCAAAATGTTGGGAAATCTATCCCAAAAATTATTTTTCCCTCTAGAGCTGGATTCACACTGAGGTGATAAAAAGGATAAATTAAATGAATAAACTAACATTAAGACTATCCCATTCACACAAAAAGGATAAAAACTGACTTGGCAAATGACATGGCATTGGAGTTAAGAGGGGGATGGATTACTACCCAGGAATAAAATATTTTCATATTTTCTAGATTTGGGATCAAATTAGGGTGGACTAGGAGGCTAATTTGACCCCTTGATTTCAAAGGGTTAAAAATATCCTCTCATGTTAACAAGAGCTTCTAATGTTGTTCTTGCCAATATACTCCCTTTCATGTGAGAGAGCACTTGGAATGGTGGGTTGTAACAAAACCTTTTTCCAGCATTTTTAATCTGCCCAAAAGTATCAGGAAAAGTACAAATTATCAAACTGCCCAAAATTTTTCAAGCATCAAATTATTTTTTTCAGTGTGCCCAAAATTTTTGGGCATAAATGAAAATTCTCTTCAACCTTTCTAACGTGCCCGAAATTATCGGGCAGTATAAAGTTTCCCAAAATGCCCAAAATTCTTTCTGGAGTATCAGAATTTTTCCCGAGTGCCAAAGACAAATCGGGCAGCAATTAATTTTTTTTAAAAATTGTATCTTCCTGATCTTCCAAACTGCCCGAAATTTCTTAAGCATCCTGGAAAATTTTCTGTGAACCTTTTCAAGCTTCAGGATTTTTCAAGTTCCCTAATTTTTGAGCAGAAATATAATTTTTTTCAACCTGCATAATGTGCCCGAAATTATTGAACAGAAATTCCCAAACTGCCGAATTTTTTTTAAGCATCCTGGAAAACATTTCTCAGGAAATGTGCAGAATGACCAAAGTTTTTGGGCACCCTGAAAAACATTTTCATACGTATCCCTAAGCTGACCAAACTTTTTGCATAGTTTCAAAAACCCCTCAATATAACCAATTCAATGTAAGGTTAAATTAACCCCATCATATTGTTTTTTCTATCTCCTGTGTGTGAACCACAGCATATTTTAGTCATTTTAACCCCCAAATCAAGGGCCACAGTGGTTCACCAGCACCCACCAGTGCAATGTGAAGGATGGATGATAAGTGGTCACAAAACAGTTTTTCTGTTGGGTTCCAGTTCCCTAGCTAACCACGGTGGTCAGCTCTTTTATTACCTACCTACTAACAACCCACAATCAGGTTGTTAGTAGGTAGGTAGTAAAAACAGCCCTTACCTATGTTTAAACTATAAACTATCTACTTACCTAGTAGTTATCTATTTTTCAACCTATCTACCTATATAGGTAGACACCTATTTCTTATGGAATTGGTTACCAAGGTGAAACCATATACTAACTCAGTTGAGGTTTATCCACAAGTGAGTAAGAACAGGCATCCAGTGGATGGTGCACTGGTGGGTGCTGGTTCATAGTGGCGCACAAAGCAAGAGAGGATTAATGGAATACAAATATCCCCTTCTAACCCTTGGTGCAAATCCAGCTTAGAAGATGTGATCTCACGAGTATGAACAAATTCTCATCCATCCATCAAAGTTAGTAAATAGCAGATTGAGAGACTTGATTCCACTCTTCCTTCATGCAATTGAAGATGTGCAAGTTGTGTGAACCAGGGTTGTCTGCACAAGCGGTATGAGACAAGCTGGGTATAGATTGAGCCTAATAAAATTATATACATATGGGTAGGGTAGAGCAGCCCATCATCCATCACTAACCTATGACTGATCACTTTGGCAAATCTTTCTCAATTCTTCTCCATTTTGAGTGATTTAAAATGTTATAGGAGTGCCTTCTCAAGCTCTACAAATCATCTTTGAAATGCAAAGCCAAAGGAGCAGCAAAAAAACGAGCAGTGAAGAAAATACGTTTTTTCGAATTACAAAACGTGTTTTTTTTCATTAAGTTTTTTTTTTGGACTCCTCTTACTTCATCAGTGCATAACTTCCTCATTTTGTTTTGTTCAAATTGAGTGAGTTAAATTGGTTTGAAATCGTCATCTTAAGCTTTACAAATCCTCTTGTAACTCTAAAGGCAACAGAGTAATATTTAAGGATTTTTTGAGAGGATCGAAAATAGGCTATGAGCTGTTCGGTTTAGAATTTTCTGCAAAAACGAACCCCTCTACTTTGAGGGGCCATAACTTTCTCATCTCCGGTTCATTTTTTCCAATTTTTAGTGCAATAGATGTGCCATGAGGAAGGCTCCATCTACTCTTGGGACACCATAAACAATGGGGCCCTGCTGCAAAAACGGTGAGCAAACCCTACCTTAAGTGATCACTCATGGGCTGTTCTACCCTATATCTGGGTAAATCAAGACTTAGACGTCCAACACTAGTCACAACAACATCACAACCCTATTTCTGCTCTAGTAGTTTATCTTAACATTTTAATAATAAGTTCCAGGTTTACATAACCCATTGCTGCTAGTGTCTCACTAATGTGGCAGCATGCCATCGGACAAGAGCTCCCCAGTTATATCACATATATCCTGCCGCATGTTGACATTTTCATACCTCCTTAATAGCTTTTTGCATGGTCTTGGTTGTTGGTTGGCTGAACCTCATACATAATCTGTGTCCCATAACCAAGAAGCTTGGTGCTCCTGCACAATCAGTTATGTCCAGTAAGTAACTGGCTTGAGTGTGTGCTGGTTACTGTGAATAGTTAAGGTGCTTATGTGCCGAGACATCCCCATGACAAGATGAGCACCTCGACTAATCACAGTACCCAACACACTCTTGCATGTTACCTAGTCTGGATCAATTATTGCTCCATTGAGTTCCTTTGTTGGTAACCCCCAGGGACTAAAAGCTAGGCCCACAAATCTGTCCAGACACATATAGAAGGAACATACTGACAGAAGCCAGTGCAGCTGAATTTGGGCTCTTTTTGTCCCTTGTGGGATTTGAGCCCAGAGCTTCTCGGTTTATGCAAGGTGGAGCAATGT
>Ga0209611_10007221_pt1 | contig 17877 bp, 9 predicted proteins | sample S1TSphgellanicum_3_FD_187693 | JGI IMG/M metagenome (GOLD analysis project Ga0209611, IMG submission 187693) | Host-associated microbial communities from peat moss isolated from Minnesota, USA - S1T2_Fc - Sphagnum magellanicum MG (SPAdes) (version 2) | ecosystem: Host-associated > Plants > Peat...
TGAAAGATTACAAATGTTCTTTGGACTTTAGAAGCAAAGAATCAATGTGTGAAGATTCAACCTCCTTTGAGTTCTTAAATGTTCATTCACCAACCTATTTACCTTATTGGAACTAAACTCCAAACCTAACTTATTTCTTAGAATTTGAATTGAACTAGTTTAATAGTAATTTCTTTTTCAAAAAATGGGGTTCTCTACATTTTTGGTAGTAGGTATTTAGTTTATTACTACGTAATCTCAAAATACAAGTTTCGAAGAAACCAAAACTAGATTAAATCAATCTAGTTTTATAATTTTATATACCAATCTTAAGGTGGCTTCACACATAGTAGTTTTAGAGGTAAGGCTTGCCACATACCACCCATTCAATGGCCATCATGATGGCAATGGCAATGATGTGTGGCCTTGAAAGATATGTTAGTGGGAATCCATTCACACATAGTGATGGTTGGCTTTATACCAATGTTGTGGCATCCATCATAATGAATTCACATCTACCACTGAACATAATGGCTATTCTTTTATAATTATTTTTGGCATGCCTGGTTCTTTTTTTCCTAATTGCCCCTTTCATTCAACTCTTCTCACCTTGTTATCCTCCCTTCACTTCCCTCATCCCTCCTAAATTTTTCTTTGAGCTCTTTTGCAATGCTTTCCCAATGTTGTTTCACAACAATATTTTGTAGTGCTCTCACTTTGTGCTTTGTTTTTTTATCATCTTTTCACATTGTTTATTTCTTTGTTCTTTCATTTACATTGTTCTTTCTTGTATCTTTCACCACAAGTTTTTATTGCATTTGCTCGCAATGTGAGAATTGACACTCATTATGTTTTACTCATTGTCGCACATCACACAAAAAATAAATTCAAGACCTTGTATTTTGTGCTTTGATTTGTTGTTTCTCTTGGAACACTTGTATAAGTTCATCACCCTTTTTCTACTTTCACTACATTGTTGGTTTCTTTGTGGTGCTTAGGGAATTTATAATTTTCAAGCTTTGGGTTTTTTCTTTGAAAGCTTCCTTTGTATTCTTGATTTTTTATAGCCCATGGATACTCAAATTAACAAGGTTTTTTTCACATTTTGCATTGTAATGTCAAGTGATGTGTTTATAGCCCATGGATACTCAAATTAACAAGGTTTTTCTCACATTTTTGCATTGTAATGTCAAGTGATGTGTTGCAAGAAACGGTTTTGGCAATAAGTGCAAAGTATGCTGAAAGTTCACCTTTCTTCATGACAAATGTCGTTCCATCACCAATCGAACATGAGTCGAAGTTTGTATTCATACTCACCATTGCATCAATTTCATATTTCAATTTCTTTGAATATGTTTTCCAATGAATTAGGTCACTAGGTGAAGCCTAAAAGCATTACTTGGATTTTCAAATTTTTGTTGATAGAGTTTGACAAGGACAAGTGGGTGGAATTTTTTTGCATGAACAAAGTGAATTAGTTTAGTTTTGTAGATCGCCTCAAACCCATTTCATAGAAACAAAACACAACATGTCGCAAAATTGTTATAGAAATTTGCATCTATTGTTCCATTTATAAATTGGTTGAAGGTGCCAATTTTTTAACTTGGCGAATTTTTTATAGTTGAAAAATTTATAGTATCTTTGGTCTTGCATGGTTTTGTTCATGCATTCATTTTTGTATTCAAATATTTGATTACTTGGCCTTAAGGAGAAGCAATGGCAATTGTAATGGATGAATTTAAAGTTTGGTGTGGCTTTCTTAATATGCAAGGTGCCATTCATTGCATGCATATATCAATTGTGAAACCTTCTTCATTTCCTAAATAATATTATTATCACAAGTTAAGGGGTTATAGTATAGTGGCACAATTAATTGTAGATTGTTAAAAAAGGTTTATTGATGTGGGCTTTTTAGGAACTATAAACAATTTGAAGGTGTTGTGCAAATATGTACCATATAGAAATGTTGAACACCATGGTTTGTTTGTAGCTAGCAATACAGCTTCTCAACATGATTTTCCACCATACCTTATGGGCAATAAAAGTTATCCGTCAATTACATGGATCATAGGAAGAAGGGCAACATATTGTTTTGGAACTCTTGCGCAACATGACACACAAGTGGGGTCAATATGTTGGAAAATGCTTTTGGCATTTAAAAAAAAAACTTTCATAAAATTTCTTACCAAAATTGGTTTACATGTGTCTTTTGTGTTTGATGCTTTTACCACTTGTTGTTTGTTACATAATTTGTTACAATTGCAAAGTGAAAATAACATTGATAAACTAATAAAGACATTTGATGTGAAGTTGCAATAAAATCTAGAATTGGAGATGGCACAAAAAAACATTTATACAATAAAAGAACAAATATCATATGCAATTGAGGGGCACAAGCGATTTGGTGAGGTAAAGTGCAAGGAGCTAAACATTTATCTTGGAAGGTAGAGTTATGTCACATAATCACATCAATTATGGCAAATATAAATTCAAATTTTTAGCCTACAAAAAAAATTTATTTATAATTAAATCATCATTGTTGGATTATACTATAAGTCACTTGTGTTTTTTGCATTATTTACAATATTGTATACATTGTTCATTCATTATGCATATTGTTTGTTGTTTTCATAAATACAACCTTATTTTGGAAAGACAATTTCCTTACCTTGATCACCTTTAAATATCACGTTCATGACATCTATAAGGCTTGTAATTGCTTTCACCATGTTCATTTGAATTTCATTTGTGAACTTGTCTTTATTTTTGAAATAGTCTAGTTGATTGTCAAAAATTGACTTTTAGGTTTTTGATTTTTTCCCCTCCATAGCCATCTTCATCTTATTCAAGCATTCTTGCATATGATCAATGAACTTCATTAATAGTGGTGTGCCCCATTTTGTTACTTCAACCATGCTTTTATATGTAAGAGAGTAGCTAAGTTTAATATTGGTGTTACCAACGTTTTGTGATGGATGAGTGCAAGTTATAGTGGTTCATTTTTGGTGCCACAATGGCAATTTTTACATGGTGTTTTGTGTTAAATGTTTATGGTGAATAATTTAATTTTAAATACATTAAATGATGATTCATTTTAAACTAACAAATTGATTATGAAAACATTTGCATAATTATTTTTTGAAAATAATACATTCATTAGCAATAGTGGACTTTTGAAATAAAAAATATGGACTGATCAATTGGTTGAATTGTTAAAAAATTCAAAAATTCATATTGAATTTCATTCCAAATTATTTATAGGGATTAAAAATAGGTTGAAAAATGAAATGACAAAGTTAAGCGTGAATTTGTTTTTTTAAAAAAAACCTCAACGAAATGGGAGTTATGAACTTTTGATAGGTCAGAATTGAACCTTGTTTTCAAAAGTCCTTTTGAATTTTTTTATTCTATTTTTTTTTTTGGTGGGGATCTTTCACTATTGATGATAAACACATTTGCATTGGATTTCAAGATTTAGGTTCTCTAACACAATTCATTCTATTGTTTTTTTGTGCACCACATTTTGAGTATGAATTGCAATTGAATATTTTAAGTTTGTGTTTTTACCTCCTTCGTTGGTTAGTTGGTCATTGTAGTTGTCCATGGTGGTGTTAGCTTTTTTTCCTTTTTTGCAATAACTAATTTTGTTTGATGCTATTTATTTCTACATTGAAGGAACCCTCCTTTTGGGCATAACTATTGGTGTTGAATGCTGTTGTTGGCGCTATTTTTGAACGTCATCATTGGTGCTATCATGAAATATTATTGTTGGCATTATTGTTGAGCATGGTGATATGGGTGAAAGCACACTATGGGGGGTTGCTTTGGGCAAGAAAATGAATTATTTTTTTGTTACATTTTGTATTATTTTGGCGATAGTTTTTCTTTGATTTCATTTAGCGTTTTGATAAACATATGAAATGCATTTTGATAAAAAGGCCTCCAACATAATTCTTGTTATTTTTCAAATGAAAGTAAATTTTCAACAAAATGTTTTTTTTCAACACACTTATGCTTGTTTGAGTGAAAAATTATCTAGATATTTTTTGTGAAGTCACCTAAATCAAATTATTCAATTGTAATTGAAATGGTACAATCAACTCATATTCAATATATGATTATGTATTCCATCAAGTTTTGCAATTATTTGAATCATGTAAAAATATATATATCTTCATTTTGCAATATATTATTATTGTTTTATTTTCTCACAAATATATATTTTAATCATTTAATATTAATCCAAAAATGTAGTTTCCTTTGATAATTGCATTTTTTGGTAATTGAATTACCTTTGAGTATAATTTATAAAAAAATCGTTTAATATTAGCTTGGTGGAAGTTAAAATTTGCATTATTTTGAAAAACAATATTTGTGACAACATTTTTGGCCATTGTAGTGTGCTTGCACCCCTATTCTAGTTGAGTGGCATCGTTGGTGATATTATAAAACATTGGTATTGGCACTATTGTTGGACATGGTGATGTTTTTGAATGTCATTGTTGAACATGGCAAGGGGTTGCTACTCTTTGGGCATGTTTTCGAAAGTGGTAGGGAATGGATGGGTGGTGATGGTGGGCTTGAAGGTTGGGGTTAATGGTGAAATTTTAGTTAACATCAAATTATTTGCCCATTTTTGGACCAAATACATAAAATTATGTTATACATATTATATCTATCTTTTAAAAAAAATTAATGGCAAGTAACATTTTGCTTAACGTTGGCATGACATTTCATGCCACATAGGATGCCACTTCAACATTTGTGTTACATCAAATTTCATATGTAAATGGTCTTCTTTAGTTCTAGTTCCTAACATGCAATTCCTATCGAATTACCTCTAGGTGTGAACAATGTTTTACACTCAAACCCTAGTTCTTTAAAAACCAATCCTATCTACATATACCTAGGGGTGAATTGAACAAGGTTTTTTTCCGCAATTTTGTCAAGTAGGTGGATTGGCAATCATCCATAATAGGAATGAACCAAATTTGGTTAGAAGTCAAATAGGAAAAAATATATATTCAAAAGTGTGCCTTATTTTGATGACCAATATGAACTCATTGCCTAAATATGGCAATATGTAATTCTCTTTTTCAAAATATGATGACTTTTCTATTTTGTAAATTTTTTTTTTGTAAAATTTGCACTCCATTTTTTTGGTCACCACAATGCCTATTTAAAAAAAAGAAAAAGAAAAAGAATTGGTATTAAAGAGTGGTATTAGAGCAATCACATGGATCTATGTTGGGACTAAAAAATGATCAATCTCTCGCCCAAATGCGATAAACAAATCGCTCAACTTGCATAAATGAATTGCTTCAAAAGAAAGAAAACTATCACATGTTTTTTCTTGGCTTTTAAATTTTGAAGTTTGGTCTAAATGAAATATAATGTTTATTTATGAAAAGAAAGGATATGAAGGAACCTTGATTTCCCTTTTTATTTGGTTCTTTCTTTTCAAATGGGAAAGTGACGTGTGAAGTTCCAAGTTTTTTCTTCACATCCCCATTTTTTGAGATAATGTATGTCAATGCATTTTATATTAATTTCTTGGGCTAATGCTTGCAAATGGTTTTTTTTTTTGACATCACACAAGATAATAAAAAATGCAACATAATTTTAAAGATTGATTTTTTTCAATATCAATTGCATTATGTATACCAATGTGATATCATACAAATAATGTTTCTATTCACACCAATATTTCACCAATTCATGATACATCCAACAAATAGATTAGATTGGAATAAAATTTATAAGGGTTTTGGAACACTAAGATGGGTTATTAAAAATAAGATTGTAAATAATAATATTATGGCCTATGGGTATAAGGATGGGCAAATATGAAAATAAATGATTCAACTTATGGGCCTTATTTTGAGGATCTCTAACTAAGGACATAGGCATGGGTTCATGACTGATTTAGTTAATTATTTTTGAGTTAAACATAATTGAAAATAAATTATGTGAATTTGGTTAAATCATGGGGAAGATTATTTCAAATAATGTAATCTTTCATTCATAAGAAGGATCATAAATTTAAAAGGATACCATGTGCCATTATATTGTTGGCTTGTAATTGATGAATGAAAACCTTTGGTACTTGTAAATGAATGAGGTTGATAGTTCATTCATTTTTTCTTTCAAATATTTAAGGTGTTACGGGTGGAACTTTGGATTCATTATCCTTTTCATGTTGTTATTTTGTGTTAAACCTTGGGATAAACATTTTGTGTAATGAACCTATGCCAAAATAAATGTGTCCTTTTGATCATGAAAAATTTCACTAGAGCAAATATACATGTTTTTGGTGAGTTTCCCATTGGGTGTACAACCCACATAAAAGTCAAGCTTTAGATTCATGGGTGATCTTAGCCCCAAAACATTTGGGTTGCATCTCTTGGGTGGAATTTAGTTATGTAATTTATTTATGTGTTAGTAGGGATTTAATTAAAATTTGACTTTCATAGTCTTGGACCTTACCTAGGCTATACCCCTTCGTACCAATTTGGAATTAATATAAACCATGACCAAATTGGTATACAAAACACATAATATTAAACCAACACCACCTCTTCACACATTCACTAAATTATTATTCAAAGGTTTACTAAATAAGTTATCCCTTTTAGTCATGTGGTTAATTTTAACTTGTGATGCAACAATATAAAACATAATTTAAGATATTAGTCTATATGTTGAGTAGTTGGAACCAAACTAAATTTCAAACCCCATTGGGTTTGAAATTTATTGAAAAACATTAGAACCAATGGATCATGAACTTGTTTCCAAAGTTCATCCTAGGTTTCATCAATTAAAAAGAATAGGCCAAAATCAAAACTATAGATTCTTTTCAAATAAAACACTAGAAAGGCTACAACCAAAAGTTATTTTAAACTCAAAAACCAACCACTACTTGTTACAACTATTTTTTGGCACATATATTCAAATGAATATATCAACCACATAAGGATAAATGCATTATTTTTCACACAATAAAGTTATTTGCAAAATCATCAAAACTTAATAGCAAAACCTAGGAACTATTTAGGGAGGCACCTAAAGATCTACTTAGGTTATTGGATACCCAACACTATTTCTAAGGGGCTACTTAGGGCCGACATAGGGAATCCAAGGAAACACTTCAAAAACTACCTAGGTTATAGGATATTTAAAGGCTATTTAAATGACTAATTAGAGTCTACCTATAGGGTTACCTAGGGATATCAAAAGTTTACATAGAGACTAGATAAGGCCTACTTAAAAGGCTCCTTAGGGAGACACCTAGGGGCCTACTTATGTTATGAAATATCGTAGGGCTATTTAGTGGACTACCCAAGGGCCTCCCTAGATTTTAGGATACCTAAAGGTTGCTTAGAAAGCTACATAGAACTTACTTGTGAGATTAGGGATTGCTTAGGTTAAGGGATACCTAGGGATTATTTAGAAGACTATTCAAAATTATGAGCTATGTGAACAGAACTAAATACAAGGTCAAGAAGAAACAAAGGACATAAAATAGGGTAGATATTTTATGAACAGACCAAGGGACACAAAAATATTACACATTTTGGGAAGAAGACCACAACAAAAATTGGATCATATACAAAAGCTTTCAATACCCAGGCAAGTATGCAGTTCAATTCAAGTTCCTAAACTAAAAAGGCTTGTTGGGGCATGACAAGCAAATGAAGTAACCTGGTAGAAAAGAAAGTCCTTGAGAATGTACAAAGTTTGGAGTATGTTTGGCTTGTGGACTCATTCATTTGGTGCACACATTCAAATTGTGCTCAACCTCCATGTGAGCCTTTTGGAGTAACTCCACTACTGAAATTGCAGAGATGCTCTACGAAATCAATAGAGTAACCCTCTTCAAGATTCTTGAAGAGGTTCATGTTCATGTCTAGTTCAATCTACTTCATCGATACTGGGTGCTTAGATTATTAGTGGAGAATGTGAATTAGTAGTATAAGTGGACGTGACCGCATCCACATATATACATGACTGGTCTGACTGTGCTTGCAGAAAGCGAGACTTGCTTGTCAGATGTTAGGGAATTGCTTGTCTCTCCCTAACATACCCGAAATTATTCAATGTGATAACACTACAGTTGAAGAACAATTTCTGAAGTACTTTACTGGTGCCATTCACTTGTGCCAGAATCCAAACCATCACAAAACAGAGGCACAAGTCAAGCTGTAACACCATGCAGCATACTTTCTCATGTGAGAAAACATGGTACAGTATATCAGTTTGTGATTTATGGCCAACTACATTAATCTGCTTGACTAACTAATTTCATTCCTCTTCTTTGGAAGCAGTCATGATTATGCTATATGTCAAAATTTTGATGACCAGCCCACACAAAATCTGCTCAACAAGGAACCCCCCCTTGTGTAGTCTAAGTGTTTTGACTCAGTATAGTCCTTTATCTTCAAAACCACATTGTCCACCATGCACAAACCCAGAATTTCAATGTTTACACAAAATACTACATATGCCATTTTCCTTCAATTGCTTTGCTATGGAAGGGAAATCCAAGCCAAAGAGCTTGCTGCACATTCTGCCAAAGACACAGCAGATTTACTCTTCGCAGATTTACTCTTCTCAAAAATCAAGAGTAAGAGAAAAGGTGGGAGAAACACACAAGCTTGAAAAACAAAATATATAAAAATTCTCTTGCTAAATTGAACAATTGTTTTTTTTTTCCACTCATGGAGTAACATCAATGGAAACTACTAATGCAGGTTAACAAACCCACAAACAGGTTTTTTCAATTGGAGTAGCAAACACTACTACTTCTACCACTGCAGCTCAACAAACCCCCAATCGATATACCTACTCATATGTCATGGCAAACAATTCATCCTTGCAACCATATTGTTACAAACTATGAACTGCCAAGGCTGGCCAGCCCTGGGAGCTAGGTAAGAGCCTCACTTTGTCTCAATAATACAAGCTTGGTAATTTATAAAAAATAAACAAAAAACCCTAACCATCTAGGCTCTATACTAATGGACAATCAATCATCAAGGATCGAGGCGATGGTAAGTCCATGATGAAATTTCATACCTGTCTATAATAATGGACAATATATCCTCAAAGATCTAAGCTCCGGTGATTCCACAACAAGTCCCTGATGAAACTTCATACAAACTTCAGCACAAGCATCCCATGGTGAGTCCATGTGAGTCCCATGAAGAGTTCGTGATACCAAAAGCTTCATACCTTGACACCACAAGAACACCCTGAGAGATCTTGATGGAAAAAAAACAGAAGCTTCTTTCGCAACCCCTCACATCTCCATACACAAACCAACCCCACAGTAGTATCAAATTACATGATGACAAAACTCCCTTCTTCTCCTTCTTCTGCTGCTGCTGCTTGTGATTGTAAAGTTTGTTTTGGTTTGCTTTCTTTCCTCTCTGCGGGCGAGTGGTTTTCAGTACTCAGCAGGAATGTGCTTCATGTAGTAAGGGTTTGTAACAGGCAATTTGGAAAAGGAAACCTGGGAGCGAAAGACAGGTCGTTGTGAATGGTGAGAGGAGTAGTGAGAATCTCCGTGGTAGCGATCGTCCATGGAGATGTACTCAGCATCGTGGTGTCGATGTTTGTTAAAGGATGGCATGCGTCGCACTCCATAGAAATCTCTTTGTGAAGGATGATGCGCGGGATCAACCCTGCTGAACTCATGTCTGTATCCATCTGTTCTGTGCACGAAATCGTCATGTCGTACTCGGGGTATCTCATGAGCCGGGTATCGTTCTACCTTGCCAAAAGAAGGGAGTCTACCCAACCGTCTACCAAAAGAGTTGGAGCGTGTTAAGCCCGCGCCACCATCAGAGCTTCCGTGTACATATCCTTGTCCTGTGTAGGTGGTAGTGCCGGTGCTGACTGGTGCACTGTGTGGGATCATTCCGCTTATGTAAGTACCTGATTTGAAGAACTGCGATTTCTTCTTCACTTTCTTGACTTTCTTGAGAGCAAGAAGAGGATCTACATGGCCTAATACTGTCACTCTCTGATTGGACTGATCGGTTATGACGTTGCGCACTCCGCTCAGCTCCTCCAGCTCTTCTTTCACTTTCTCCTCACACTTGGCGCAGCACATGGGAACCGTGAGCTCAAGAACCGGCAAGTTGCCGTAAAGATTTTGCTGCTGACCCGCGTAATGTTTTGAACTTCCGCCAGTTGGTATGTACTGCGCATGGCTGGCACGATATCTCGGTTCCTCCTTCCCTTGGAACATCTGCTACACAGCAAAGAAGAAAACATTGAGCTTCACCTAATGATCAGCAAGTTCCACACAGCTCCCAAAACCTCTTCGAAACTATCAATCTCCAGTATCTAGCAATGAATCCAAGGCCAACGAAATGATCATGATTAGCAAAAAGAAAAATAATCCAGACTCACCTCTAGTATCCGGCTGGCCATGCTGTAGTGTTCTTTCTGCTAGTCCTTTCAAGACTACCAAAATTCCCCTGTGCGGTTTAAGCTATCAAGTTAAGGCAGACTATGAACAGACCCTGGTACTCTGTTACAAAGCTACTGGCCCCAAAAACTTGCCAAAAAAATCGGTATGCACAGCACCACCACCACAATAACAACAACAACAACAAACAAAACTGAAATTACAGTGCTCAGAAAGAATTCCTCCTTCAAAAGACTAACAAAATTAACTGAGCAAACTGGTCCAAGCTCTTTCCTTTTATAATCTCCCAAGAACAAGACTGATAAAGCTCTTCTTCTGACTGACTGACTGATTTACAGCAACTGCTGCTGCTGCTGCAGCAAAAAAGAGTAGTATATTTCTTAACTCCCACGCAAAATCAGAATCAACCAGGAGAGCTACGAGAGAGACTGCGACTTCCTACGCATGCTCCAGACTTGCAGACGGTGATGATAATAAATGGTTTACCGATACTAGTACAAGTAGTCGTCCGCCGCAACCGCCCTCTAAAGCTACGAAGTGTTGATGGCGTCGTCGCACAGAAGAAGAAGAAGAGGAAGAAGACAATAACAACAGAAGTAGCCTAGCAGCAGCAGCAGGTCAGGGTGGTGGGTGCCCAGAAGACGCGTGCGACGTCGCCAGGTGGGTAGCCCTGCAACTGACGCGTGCGACGCCAGCGTCACAAGCAAACCTCCTTTTTAGCATAATATCTCCTCTTCCTTGTTTACCTTATTCGCAATTTTTTTTTTGGGCAAATTCCTCTTTTCTTTTTTCACACCGCCTCCCTCCCTCCCTCCCTCCCCACCACCAACCTCTCTTCCTTAACCCTCTAAAATGTACTATGGTTAGATCTACTTGGTGCCACATGGCCATCTTTGGCCACCACCAACGTCTCTTCCTTCTCCTTCCCGTAACCTCTAAAATGTTACTATGGTTAGATCTACTTGGTGCCACATGGCCATGCTTGGCTTGAATGAAAATGTCATAAAGTGGTGTGTTTTCTTCCACTGTTGTACTTGCATGATTTGTTTAATTGTGATGTGGCTGCTGACTCCTCCTTGGCCTGGTCTACCCGGCCAGGCCTCAATAGAGCCCATTCCATGTAGGAAAAGTGACAAGCATAGTAGTAGAGTGAGCTGTCCTTCCATTAGGTGGTAATGGGTTCATTCCAGGCCTTTTTCAAAGTGTAACTGGGTTTTTTGATCATCAATTCACATTTCAAGTGCATTATTTACTAATCATTGATTTGTGTTAGAACAAACATTCATAGCACCAAAAGCAAAGCCAATAAATGGTTACCTAACAAAACACCTGTCTTGAGTACATTAGCACTCAAGGGGGGGTGAAACTCAGAAAACCATCAATTTTGGTGGTAAACTGAGTTTCATCATGTCTTTCTTTTTTCTTGAGCGCCTCCACTGTTGCTACATATATTTTCACTACTCTACCTGTACAACTACTATAATTAGTCTCGAACCTTCTTGTGCATTAAATGTCGAGTTCCAGCATTTCATACTGAGATTTAATAAAATGTCCTTACTTTGCGGAACCAGCTGAAGGAGGGGGATAGGGGGTGAAAGGAGGCCCAAAGACAGGGTGAAGACAGGGTTACTTTGTGGATAGATAACTCTATTAGGTGATGGCCACTGCAAGGAATAGGCCATCCGGTGGTTGGCTATGATCAGGGTCTCACCAATAGCCATTATCTGACAGGTGGCAAAGAGCCAGGTTTCAGCAAATGGGTAACCATGAGCTGAGTCTGGCTAATGGCCATTTTTCGATATATTCTGCCACATCATTGGGAACTTTGTAAACTATTTGCTTCCACCTCAGCATGTTCGATGTGTCAGGATGCATGCAATTGACCCAAAGAAACCAAGGGTGAAGGGTTTAGAGCTCACAATGTTCTAAATGCCAGTGGCATGCACTTGACCCTAAGAAGCTGAGGGTGAAGGGTGGAATTTATCCTAAATGATATAAGTTTACATAGGGTATTTGCTCCCAAAGCTGATTGTGAGGTTTTAGGGTTACCACACCCAAAGTCAATTCTAGGGTTTTTGGGTTTTGGCTGCGTTGAGGGTCATTAGTAAACCTTCAATTGTGAGCTCCCAAAATTGAGGACCTGTTGTGCACACGGAGCATTACTACCATGCAAACAAGAAAAGCATGGAAAAAATGTGAGTGCATGTATGGCCCACTTTGCACAAGGAGTTGAGGTCAAAGTTTAACCCAAATGAAGCAATCCTATTGATGCAGCCACTGAAATTAGTCCCAAGGGCTTTTACACTAAGACTCAAGGCCAAACTATAGTTCAATTCATGACGGTTTGGCCCTGTGATGGCTTCAAGGGTGAAAAAGAATACCTATTAACTGGGGAAGCCAATTCCCAACCCTTGGGCCCAATGTTGTAAGAAGAAAGTATTACTTATTCCTTGAAATCTACACCTTGTGATCCAATTAAACTTTGCAACCCCCCTATAGTTAGTGTTTCTCCATTTTTGTCCCATCTTTATATTGCCCTTTGTCTATTGATATCTCTTATGAAATCAAGAGAGAGAGAGAGAAAAAAAAAGGAGAGCATACCAAACAAGACCTGGCTTGAACTTCTTGGCATCAACTTTACACAAGAGATCCTAGACCTTAAAAAAAATAATTAATCATCAATTTATTGGTAACTTGATGCCAAACTACAGGCAAAAAATGTTCAAATTTTCCCCTTGTTGGCCTCAAGATTTATTGGCCTTGACTCCTAGTCTAGAACGGGCCTAAGAAGATGTGGGGAAATGGTCAGCAAATTAGACATACATTCATGCATGTGTTTGGCCCCATAAGGAACTCTGTACCTATCCCTCAAAAGAGAGATGAAAAACTTAGGATGTGAGTCTGGTTCAAAGCAATAAAGGCTTTCAAATATCATAAAAAAAATTCTTCTATGTATCCAAGGTTTAGTTTCAAATAACTCCTTAAAAGTCCAATGTTGTTATTGGACCAACCTTGTCCATTTTATTTTGTCCAACCTTGAAACCTTTACCCTCTCAGGTTTCAAGTCTGAAAAAATGGATGAGGATTCTCCAAACTTGAACAAGCCATTATACCATCCATTATCCACCATATAATGTTCCCATTTCTTATATCTACTCCTTGTGGTCCCATTGCTGTCATCGCACTATTGTATCTTAAAGAAGAAATGGGTGCCACATCAGCACCAACACAAATCCATGAAAACAATTCTTTGTTAGGTAATAATGCATTGCAATTCATGGGTGAATCTACAATAAGTGCCCATTCTATTAAATAGCTTGTTTTATTGAATGACTAAATTGTCATGATACCACTAACCTAATGCAAATGAATGATTATTAAATATTTTTTGAAATAGTTATAATCTTTGAAGAGAAACAAGGTGTTGCATGAATTCCAACATAAAACCTTGAAATTTTGTTAGCAAGAGCACGCACAATAAACACAAAAACATAACAAAGCGGAACAATGTTTGAAACCAAAAACATCAAACTAATAGACTTTGTTGTTGGGAATCATGGCCATCTTGTCAGTGACCGGAGCTTCAACTCACTTGCTATCTCATGCTTAATTTTACCCATTAGAGCATCCCCAGTGGTGGTCAGTATGTGAACCTGCACATTAAAAATGGAATAAGAAAAGTCAAAATATGCTGGTTTGACTCAGCAAAATGGTTTGAGGCCAGCCTTTTTGTCAAGTTTGCTGAACCTGAGAATACCCTGGGAGAACCCCATGAGGGGGAGGGGCGAAAACAGACCCCTTTGATTTGGGTCCACAGAATGGGCTCACCATTTCTCCCAAAAATCTCATGATGTAACCATGTTTTAACAAATTGTTCTTCCATTTTAAGTTGTGTGCCAAGCCGTCTTGTGTGTCTACCTTGTTTCAAGGACAGCCAAGCGGCCTGAACCTGCCTGAGAAGACTGTAATAGGTACTAGAGTCTCATCTGATATGGGAAAAAAAGTAAGATCTGGTCCCTGTTTATGATTGGCCAATCATAATGATTGGTCCAGGTGGTTTGCTATTAGAAGATCTTTCACCAATTTGCAATCTAGGCCCTGTTTATGATTGGCCAATCATAATGATTGGTCCAGGTGGTTTGCTATTAGAAGATCTTTCACCTATTTGCAATCCTAGATTTAGTTTTTTGGGCATGGTTGTGAAAAAGGAAAACCCCAAACTTGGATGTAAGAAATATTTTTGCAGGGTCACATACTAAGCACCTAGTTCTGGCCAGGGGTCAATCAACGTGTCATTCAAAAGTATCTCTATACTGCATACAACCTTGAAGGAAGGTAGAGAGATGGAGGTGCCTTCAACGAGATAGAAAGCAATACCACCTCCACATGGAAGTCCTTGTATGGTAGAGTGATATGCTATTCATACAAATGTACTTGGTAAACTAAATAATAAAGAAGTACTTATTAGAACACTTTACTAAAGTTTTTATTGCACAAAGTGTGCCACAACAAACCCAAAGATTCTAAACCCAAAGGTCCATGAGGTGAACCGTGGGGGTTTCAAACCATATCAAGATAGCATTGTGAAAAGTTAGGAAAGTGGTTATAGCTTCATGCCTGCAGTAGTGAATTGTTTCTGAACATCAAATCACACCTTGGGTTATAGGCTTTTGGAACATTTATGAGGTGGTGGAGGTAAGGGCCTAGTGAGGAAAGTATGGGAATCATCTTTTTGTAAAGATCAAAAGGGGGATTAGAGTGTCTTCTGCACAGTAGGACTTTGTTGGAGGAAAAGATCTCAAATCCATGTAAGATTTTGGGGTAACTTTTGGAATGAACATGTATCGATGTGTGGTTGACAGCTGGTGATTTAGTTGTATGCTCTAGGCTGTTGTTTTGATCAAATTCATTTTTGCAATCAAATTACCCAACCATCTTACACAGTTCCATAATTTCTCATGATTTTGTTTACACTGAAACATAAAAGGCAGACCCATTATGCAATGACATGCTTGTTCACTACTGAATGAATGATGCACTTGTAATTCTAGTCGTTGTAATAGTCCTGTCTTGATATTATTGATGTGTGTAGATATTGATTCAACATGGATAAGCGCTGGTTTGTACTTTTTACACCATACATGAACCCCACTTTACCATGAACAACTTCTAAAATTTTGGGACTTTTCTTTGGCTACAGACTTTAGGCAATGACAAAACAAAAATGCTTGTGAGTGTTAAGAGAATAGTTATAATGGTGACATGAAGAATCCTTCAAAAGTTTATCTGGGTGTCGTTATTATTCATACAAGTGAACGAATGAGAGGTAAGCTTCAAATTGTCAAGCCATTAAAGTTATCCGTAAAGTCAGGCGATTAGGGGGGTGAGAATGGCCAGTTTTGGCATAATAGGGCATCAAATGTGTAATTGGGAATGAAAATTTACAAAACAAAGTAATTGGGATCCAAACTAGTCTTTTCCTGAGCGCCTCCAATGCTGCTATATATATATTTTCACTGCTCCTACCTGTACAACTACTATAATTACTCTCAAACCTTGTGCATTAAATGCTGAGTTTCAGCACTTCATACTGAGATTTAATAAAATTTCATTAGGTACTTTGCAGATACCACTGAAAGAGGGGATAGGGGGGTGAAAGAGAGGGTGACTTCAGGAGTAACTTTATTGAGTGATTGGTTTTTGAGTTCAAGGTTTTGTTAATTGAAGGGGATCTTATTTGGGTTTCAGAAATTTGTTGGGCCAACTTGACATGTTGATGTGGTTGGAGTTGTAATGGCATCCATACAGAAAGGATGTGATTCGCAAGTCAATTTGACAACTTGATCATATTGTTGGCTTTTGTGCTCACAAAGGGGTCTGCTGGCCGTTGGTACTTGTGTTCTATATTTGTTTATATAGTCCGGTTTGTTGGCCTTGCCCTACCAAGGCAAGGATATTGTGTTTAGATTCATTTTAGAGTATAGTAGCTCAATGCATTTTGGCCCCTACATAATAATAGGTCTATTTTTATATGAGGATTTTTGAAAGATGACATTTTGGCTAGTGTTAAAAACTTGAGATTAGTTATGGAGTTACAATATATTGAAGGATTTTGATTTCTTTTAGAGGATTTTTTGAAGATTATAATTTTTCCATTATGAAATATTTGAGTTTCCAAAATTCTTCTTTTTACCTTAAGATACTTTTTAATGTAAATGGCAAGGCCACAGTGTGACACACCACCTTGTTTGTGAAGGACACACGACGCTCTAAAGTAAAGCTCACCGGATGCCTTTTGTGTGTGGTCCAGCTTGCTTCTCGGTGATTTCTTATGTCAGAGTCACATTGGATCTGTATCTTATTCACATTTTTTTAAAGAAGCATAGGGTTGGCTTGGTTGAGGAACTAGTCTCTTATTTTAGGCTTATAATATAAGTTAAGATCAGAGCAAGGAGACAGCATTTTGTTTTTTTTTTAGCCTTTCATTGAGGATGGGCAAGCCAGCCATAATCATCATTCAATGTTGTTTTATGGGTAGTTGTTGTGGGCCCATTTTGTAGTGGGTTTCATATTAATCATCAGCTTCAAAATTGTGACTATGTTTGTTGTCAACATTAGGCTCTCCAAACCAACACAAGATATGGTTTTATGTCAAGATTGGTTGAGGTTCCCAAGTTCCCAACCAATATTAAGATAAACCCCCCCAACCCCTTGTCTCAAAATAACTCATTGACCTTGACTAGGGTTAAAAGATGTTTGTATGAGAAGAAAAAAACCCTAAGTTAGATGCCAAAAATGGTACCCCAGGAGAGCCCAAGTATGTTGATTATTTTCTTTGCTGTACCAAACCGACCACAAGATATTCAATTGGCTTAGGTGGCCACGGTGAACCAGCACCCCCACCAGTGCACCATCCACGGGATGCCTGTTATGACTCAGTTGTGGATGATCCTCAACTCAGTTACTACTCGGTTTCATCTTGGTAACCCATTCTATAAGAAGTAGGTCTAACATCTATATAGACAGGTAGGTAACAAAATAGGGTACTACTAGATATGTAGATAGCTTTTACATAGTAGGTAGGGGCTGTTTTTTACTACCTAGACATAGTTGGTAGGTAGTAAACAAACCAACTGAGCTATTTATTCACCATGGTTAGCTAGGGAACAACTGGAATCCAACAGAAAACTGTTTCCTCATCACCTATTATCATCCATCCTTGATGGTGCACAGGTGGGTAGGTACTGGTTCACTGTGGCTGGCTTACTTAGGTGACATACCACACCATCTCAACTTTCAAGGTGGGAAGAACTTCGACAACACAAGACCCGCGTGTGTTGTGTACAATAGTCCCTCTACCATTATAAAAAACAATTGTAAGATCAAAAAGATCCCCACCCATAATTGGGGGCCGTTCTTCTCAAGGGAGGATTTTTTAAGGATTTTTTTTTTTGTTTTTTTTT
>Ga0209611_10007222_pt1 | contig 17874 bp, 14 predicted proteins | sample S1TSphgellanicum_3_FD_187693 | JGI IMG/M metagenome (GOLD analysis project Ga0209611, IMG submission 187693) | Host-associated microbial communities from peat moss isolated from Minnesota, USA - S1T2_Fc - Sphagnum magellanicum MG (SPAdes) (version 2) | ecosystem: Host-associated > Plants > Peat...
TGGGAAGACTTTTTCTTTTCTTTTTTCTAAAGGAAGGGGGGGTTGAGGGTGAGTGGTATAGGGGAAAATAATTGAGTTTCCTTATGTACCTAGTCAACAAATCTAATTTTGAAATAAGTCAAAATGGTATGTTCCAGTCTCTTCAGGACTTCCATTTCTACACTCCCATTTTCCCCCAACTCTTTTTTTGCTAACTTTCACAAGTAGGCTAACAAAGTAGCAACGAAGACTTTTGGAAGCTCTTTGGCCCTTGGACTGAGTTTTTTTTAGCTAAACTTTTGCAATGTTTCAGACTTTTAAAAATAAAAAGTGCTAAAAATCACTGATTTTGGCCAAGGGTTTTTTTTTCTTTGGGTCTTTTTTCCCCAATTTTGTCCAGTAGGTGGACTGGCGATCACCCACAAGGAATGAGCCAAATTTGGCTACGACTGTAAAGTATAGGGTGGAATCCTGTTCAGTTCATGACCCATAGTACACGTGACCTGTTTTGACTCAAAATACGGTGACTTTTGCAGTTTTCCTTCCCCCAAAAAGGCCTTTTACAATTAGTACTTAATTTTTCTTCTGTCGCCCCAGTGCCGCCCAAAAAGAAAAAACTCTTATTTTGTGACTTTTCTATCACCATGTTTTCAAAGACTAGAGAACTAATGACATTTGCAGCATTTTCTTCAATAGGTAGTCTTGCAAGAGTCTAGTAAAACGTAATTGAAATCACCATTAGCCTCAACAATAAGTGTATATAATTAAAATGTTTTAGGTCGTATGATTTGGAGAACCATTTCATTTTGGGGGAAGGATTGGAACTTTGAGATTTGTAAAAGTTGTCAAAATTGGTGGAATCATTTTTTTGTGAACTCTTTTGAGTTCAGGAGACTTAAAGAAATAGTGCTCTTTATGATATACCCAATAGTTTCCATATAGTCCCTATGTTGCTTATATGACGTTCCTTATTTCACAGTCTTTTGTTCCAGACTTATGTTCTACTCTTCTATGTGACATACAATCAGGCCATCTGGAAATGTAAAAGTATATTTCTACTTTAGGTTGTCCAAGAATTATAAAATCAGTAGTCGCGATTCAGTCAAAATAGAATATTGACACTTTTAGAAAAGGAAATGTGGATGCATTCACTAATTAATTCATTATATTAATTCAAAATGAATTAATTCATGTCTCAAAGGGGACAAATGTATTAATGGTAGAACCATTCACCACCATATTGAGGGATTCATTTTCATAGTGAGTGGTTCTACTGAGAGTTTAGGCTACTATCATATTGCGGTGAGCCATTGTTGCTGAGGAGATCTCTTCTAGGCTAGCTCTTTCGAGTTTGTTTGTGTGCCTATCTTCTTGTTAGATATGCTTCATGTAATTAGTGAAGGTTTTAGGTCCTAAGTTATTATTTTGACTCCCTTTGGTGGATCCTCATTGTTATCTTTCATGACTTCTGTTTACGTGTTTGTGCTTTGTGACGATGTCTCTTGGTTAGAGGATGGTTCTCTCTTTTTGTACCTCCCTTCCTCCTTTCGGATGGGTGTTTGTTCTTTAATTAACTTTGACAAGGTTTGATCATAAAATAGCCCATTATTTTATTTTCAATTTTTTTCTTATTTCTTTATGCACATGGTAAGGAACATTTTTGAGTCTCTTTTTGAGACTCAGGAAGAGCCTCAAAAATGTTCCTTACATTACTAGAACAAACTTTCCAACTTTTGGAACCTAACAAAAGTGTAAGGTCCTTTCCTATTGAAATAGGATTAGGATCTTCATTTTGTAACAGGATTAGGATCTTTCATGAATGGAAGGTTCACTTCTATTTTAAAGGGACATTCTGCCAAAGGGAGGTGACTGGAAGTGCATGGAGAAAGTTTGAAAAGTTGTTACCATCAAATACCAGAGATTTTGTACAGGGCAACGGGACGGTCAGAGGCCGTTCTTCTGTTTGAGGGTCAGGACTCAGGAATGACAGCAGCGGCCCAATTGTTCCATGTGCCTGAGGAACAACAGCTTCTGTCCCTCACCACCTCCTGCCTAGAAAACTGACCTAATTTGGAAGGCACATGATTTTGGGAGAACCTTCGATATTCGTAATGACCTGCCAAGATTTTTGCAGTGTATCTGGATGTAACCTTATAAAACATATTTTTCATCCAGGAGCAGGGAGGGCATTTCGTTTTCCATAATGCCCCCCTCCCTGTTTGCCTTGGTTTCGCCAGTTTTGGGAGGGAGGGCTTTTCCTTTTTTCATAATGACCCCTTCTGTTTCGCCTTGGTTTCTCCACTGAATTTCTGGCAGGTCGTTAAGTGGGGTAAAGCCCTTGATCAAGGGCATTACCAAATTCAGGGCTGCACTTGGCCATCGCCTTGTGCACCCTTTTTTAAAAGTAATGTCCTCAACCTAGGGCTTTACCCTACACATAAGGTACCTTTCAACGGGCCTGAAAGTTCTGCACAGAGAAGTACCTGCAAATCCAAATAATTTTTTTCAACTCAGTGATTTTCGTGTAGGGTAAAGCCTGAGGATGAAGCCATTACCAGAATAAGGGCCTGCACAAGGCAGAGCCAAATGTAGGTCAATTCTGATAATGCGCTTGCCAAGAGCTTTGACTGGTTTTTAGTGTAAAAACCTTGGCAGAGCATTTTATGGGAAGTGGAAGTTCCTAGCAGGGAGGCAGTTGACCTGGGTACATGAGGGCAAATGATGCGCTTCGGTCAGCGAATTTGTCTCCTGTCAGCTCGATAAATGTTGTCAATGCAGCAATCACATGGAAGCGAATCGCAGGTTTGTTTTGTTTCATTCTTTCCCTTCACCAAGGTAAATCAGCAAGTTATGACCGTGCATGTACATGAAAAATATATTCCCCTACAAGAACAAACCATCTTTGCAACGAAAGAAGGAAATGTTTCAGAGTATTTTGGTTCTTCAGCTCCAGTGTCTTCTGGATTTGTTCTATGCTAGGGTTTTTGGCATTGTAGATGCAAGTGGTTTGCACTAAAGAGGTCAGCGTCCATGGACTCCCCAACTTTTTCACCAAAGTTGTTTCTTAGTTTGTTGATGGATAATCAAAAGTGCTTCTTCTTCCATCCCAATTAGTATTGTACCAGGACATCTAAGACTTCAAAAGAATGCAGGCAAGTTGTGGACAAATGCACAATTTTTGTTTCTTTTGGATATTTGCAAAATGAAATTTTGGGAGTACAATTGCAAGCTTTTCAATGAGGCAAATTGGAAAGATTATAAAACAATTGGATGCACATTTTCCATGAGTGCATTGGACTTGGAAGCAAGTACATGATAAGTGGAGTAATACGAAGGTTAAATATGAGACCAAAAAGAAGAAAACTCAAGTGATTAGTGCATCCCTTTCTGATTGGCCATGGTTTGAGAGATTTAATCAAATGTTTAGAAGCATAGCCAAGATTAATGGCATTGCCAATGCGATTGATTAGGGAGTGCATACTTTACATTCACATTTTGAGGTTCATATTTTTGAGGTGAGTGATGATGATATGACACATGGCACTCAAAAACACTATAGTCCACCTTAGCAAACTCCTATTTTTGGTCATGGAAATGAAGAGGTTCATGCTCCATTTGTAGGTTCATGCATTCCAAGAATGAAGGCTTGTAAATTGTTTGGTGTATTACAAAGCAAAGCCAACAAAAGAACATAAAATAAAAAAAGAAAATTGAATGTAGGTTTTCTACAATTGCTAATGCCATCAAAAAAAATTTCAAAAGTGTAAAAGAGATAGAAAAGATGAAGATGGAAGCAACTAAATGGATTGCAACATAGGATACTTTAAAGTGAGCAGATATGTAGATAATTGGTAATGCAAGGTCAATTATAAATGGTAACATTGTTTGGTAAGGTTTTAAAGCCTAAAAATTCTTTGAAGATAACAACTTTATGCACTTTGAGCTTGACCATGGGCAATAGGGTAGTTGTGGTGTTTATTTCGTGTAGCTTATATAAAGGTTGGAACCTTTTGCTCTAGCTTGGAATTTTGTTCACAAAATTGATGTGATTATAAGTGTATTTACATTTTGGCCCATGGTAATAAAATCCAAGTGTTTGCTTCTTTGTTTTATCATTGCACTTTAACATCATGTGTGTTTCCATAAAGTAAAAAAAATTGAAGGCCAACTGATAATGCATGTGAATAATCTATTCTTTAATTGGCTTGTTAATCAATCATTATTCAAACAAAATAATTTTGAGTTTATTTCCTTCAGCCTTTGCAATTTCTCCTTCTCTAACGCTAAGTAATTTATTTTTAAATCCTTGGGGATTGTTTTGAAAAGTTACTACATTTGGAAGACCTAGTTTAGGTACACCCCATTTTAAACAATAAGGTCCAAACATGATTGTGGTATCACATTTGAACCTTAAGGATTCATTCCAAGGAATCCCGACCACCTTTTTTTCATTTTTCATATGACATGTCTTACATTTCATCTTTTTTCCCCATGTCGAATGAAATAATTTTATTCCAAATTTTATATAAGCTTTTAAAGTATTTATTGTTTTCATTTATGAAAGTGAGAATAATAAAATTTATCCAATGTGGGTCATGTTTTATCAATGATTCAAAAATTCTAAAACATTGACTTTTTGAAACTTTTTACATTACAAGAGGGCATTTGGTTCTTGTCACATTTATTCATTTTATACACATTAGCACATAAAGTGTTTATGCTAAAAATCTTGGGCCAAAGAAAGTTGTTTAAACATTCTTTATGAGTCCTTGAACTTTTTTTCTCATGAGAGAAAGTCTTGGATTTTTTTGATAGACTTGGTAAGAATTTTGAAACTTATTCAAATTTGGCATTCTATGCATAGAATAATACTTTTGTAATGTAACTATCTATGAATAAAATCAAAATTTCAATATGAATGTGTCATTAAGTTTTAACAACATGTTTAAATGAGGGGGTCTAATAATTATAACATGAGATAGTCCTTTTGGGTACCCCGACTATGTTTTGACCCAATAGTTGTGAATACAATAAGCAACAACAATTTTTGCATTCTATCAACTTTCAAATTAAAATGTTTCAATATGTGCCACTTGATTTTCAATGATCCAAAGGCATTTTCAATGATTACTTTCTTTGAGTTCATATTACAAACATATTTGTGTTTATCTCCATCAACTGCATTATGGGTCTTCTAATTTTTTTTGTAAGTATGGTCGAATTGGGTATGTTGCATCACTAATGATATAACCTCTAACAACCACCACTATCTTTTGAAAAATCTTATGATATCTCTATAAACATTAGACATCTTGAATTGCCCATTGTTATGGACTCCACTAGGTTGGCTGGCATAAACATTCTAGAATTTTTTGTTAACATTGGAAATTGCTTGCATCACAATGATATGAATTTTTTTCCTATTAAAAAAATCACTTACCACAAATGTCATTCTTTTGTCAGGGAGTGATGCTAATGATATGTGAGTACCATTTATGGCCCCACAAATATTAGGCAAGCTTGCAAGATCATGGAAATGATCTATAATTTTACGATCACTAGATGGAATACTGATATACTTGTCAAACAACTTGTTTTTATCACATGAGACATCACATTCTATGTCTACATATTTTCCTATGGTTGATGTTCTAACATTGAACTGATCGGCCATGTGTGTGGCACTATTTCCATGAGCCAACATATAATTCACAATGGCTACAATTTTTCTTATTTCTACTTGTGGTCGAACAAGGTTCACACAATGGGATTGAAAAAACAGTGTCAATTTTAGAAGTAAATTACTAAAAGGTTCAAAACTAATTCTATAATAACCCATGAACTTTCTATGCCTCATTTTAGGGGTTGTATGCCATATTGTACTCTCCACAAAATCCCATTGAATATGTTGCCTAAGCTCTTTCCACCACAATTGAGATGGAGATCTTTTCCTACTCAAAATTGCATTTAAAAATGGTAGGGAAATGTGATTCTATTGAAGGATCATTGTTAAGAAAAAAAGTTATGCACCCATGATTTGAAGAGTGCACAATTGCCCAATGTCATAAAGAGCAACATCCATATTAGTAGAACCCTTTCAAGCATAATGGGATCCATTGTGAAGATGAACTAAATGAGGAAAAAATAAAAATAAAAATTTGAACGTGAAAACTTGGACTGAAAACTGAATTTAAGGTATGAAAGCTAGAAAAAAAGTAAAAAATAAAATAAGCAAAAGAGATTTTGAAAACTAAAAAAATACTAAAAACACAAAACTGACCAGTGAAAACTTGGAGGGAGTATGAAAAATATGAAAGAAAAGTTTGGAGTCTCGGAAAACTGAGGACTCTGTTCTCTCTAAACTGTGTTCTCTGGAAAGGCTCTGGGGAATTTTTTTTGGGTGAAAAGTTATCAGCTAACCATAAGCCCGGGGCCGTTTGCTGCCATCTGTGTTTGCTGGCAGATGGTTTGCCACCTGTTTGCCTGTCCGGTGGAGGCCCACCAGCCCATATTTGCCAGCAAACAGCCGGTCATTTTTTCTCATGTGCCCAGCCTTAGTCTCAGTATGCAACTGGACGGTAAGGGCGAGCATGGAAATTAGGCGAAGGAGGCGAGGTGGCGGAAGGCGGTTGGAGAAATGGGAACACAGGGCTTTATGCTGGATGAAGAAACAGGAACGACAGGCTGTCCAATCCATGAAAAAACAGGAACAATGGCCATTACAAAAAGTGTAAAGCCCGCCCAGGAAATGTAATGCCCACCTTTGCTACACACACAATTTTACACACGGTAATACTGCCTCCATATACACCAAAGAAAATATAGTAGGCTTTTGCTGAAAATAAGAACCCCCATAGGTAAATAAAATATTCACTGATACAGCCATTTCAGGAATGACCCTCACCCATGGCCTCTTCGGATCATAAAGCACAATGTGAAGCTTATCATGATCCTAAACATACAGATCACAAAGTGTAAGAGGGAGGCTTCTTACCTCCTTGGGTATAGGAGTAAGTCCTGCAATACAGGCCTTTTGGATTTGAGATCCCTGAGGCCGGTAGGCTGAGGGAGGTTGAAAATCCAGAGGGCTTGCATAGGAGGACCCTTCCCTTATGTAAAGACTCACGATTTTTTTCCTTGTTTTTGAAATGAAGAATGAAAAAATTGGAACTTCTGAAATTCTGAGCCTTCTAAATTTCCAAAGTTCCAGTAAAAATGAGTTAAGTTAGAGGTAAGTCAGGAGAAGTCAAATAGGTAAGACTCAGGCTGAGGAGCAACCTGAAAATACAAAGGAAAAAAATGCTGGGTCTTTGCGTGTGGGGGTGATCTTACACTTCATCATATTCTTAGTAGAAGCAGGTGTAATATAATATTCATGAGTATCGTACATACAACTCATGGTTGGCATTAATTAATTCCTAAGAGGGCCACCAGGTTAAAAAAAAAGCTTAACAAGAATTTGTTGAAATTTCAGAGAATTGAAGCTAAGAACTACTTAGGAACACTTTAGATGGGTCAAAGGTCCAAATTCCCAGCAACCAATTTGGACTCATTTGAAGCAAATTCAATCCTTGAGTTGAACCTTGCCTTGGACCCTATCTTGTATCTTGGTTCTCCAAAACGTGAGCTCTTTTTTTTGGTCCCAACCAATTGATTTTCCCTCCAAAATGGTGCCATGTAAGTTTAGCCTCAATTTGCCACTTTTTGGTCTTGGACCCTCATCTAAAGGCCCTGGGTCCAATTTATGGCTCTTAGCCAATGGGATTGCTCTATTTCATTGAACACTGGACCTTGGACCTTCATCTAAAGTGGCCTTTAATATACACAACAGATCGAAACCTTGGGAAAAGTACATACTTTTAAAAACTTGCATGTGGACTTAGCATATTTACTAACAACTGTTGAAATTCTGAGATATTGAGATTAGGTTGTCGGACCCTTTTTTTTCCCCTGAAATATTTAATTATTATGACAAGATTTGTTGCACATGAGTCATAGGTACTATATAACATACCCTCCAGTCCTACTAGAAAATTTCTACAAGTGCTTTACCTTACTCAAAATGAACTGTATATTAAAAAAAAGGTACACTAGAGTGTAAAGCCAGGTCTCCAGCTGGTTGAAAGAATATCATAAAAAGGACTTAAAGACAGTGCAACTTGGTTAAGTAAATTAAGTGCAAAATGCAATTTGATGAAAAAATTGGTCACCTAAAGTGTACAGCTAGCGCTCTCCTGCTGTCACTTCCAAATTGGTTGTGAGATCAAGCCAATATTTTAACCCACATGGATGCCAAGTCCCTTCACTTTGGGCAGATCTAACAAAAATTTGGGACCCACTTAGAATGAAAAAATATATATTAAGGTCAAAATTTGGGTAGATGTTATAAAATGCGGCCCCTGAAACACTGGGTGCAAACTAAATTTGACATTGTCAACTTTCTGTCTCCACGTTTGGGATTGTTTTAAATATACGAAATGGAGGTGTGTCAGTGCGACAGTCGCTAATTTTATAAGAAAAAACACCGAAGCGTTTTGGAGTATCTGGACTAAGAATTTTTAAAATAGGGTATTCTAGTCTTCTACTTAGTCGAGGTGACAAAGTACGTGCCGGTCACACATCCGAACTAGATACCCTACCAATGTTGGGTGGGTACCTGCAGTGGTAGGTAAGAACCGTGGGTTCCAGTTGGTAAGAATCAGATCTGATTTGGGACTGATTTTTCAGAGCTGGAATTGAACCCAGAAGCAGATTCCCAGTTTCATTTGTAAGTACCAAAGTTGGGCGGTTAATAGAGTACGCTATGTATGGCCGGATGATATCATCCGGGTATATGCTCCTTACCTCTGTTGGGGGTGAAGAACCAAAAGGTAGAAAATTGGTTTTTGTCTAAAACCTTGGTTCTCAAATTTTTTTGAAGTTCACCTTGCTAACCGCTGGTTCTTTATTGGTTCTTTCATGAAAACTGTGTATCCTTTGATGTTTGGAAGTACCCACGGTTCTCCAATTCCGATTGGCTTTTCTCCAAACAATCGAAATTGATGGTTCTTTGATTCTGAAAATTTTAAAGGAACAGAACTGCCGGTTACTAAAAAATCAAATAGCCGGACAACACTGGTAGGTACCTACTAGTCGAGGTGACGGATGAGGTGGTGCAGGAAGGGCGGAAGGGAGCCCACCGTCTCCCTCCCGTTGCTGCTGCCACACTGCTGCCGCTGCTCTTCTCACATTTGCTGCGTTCAATTTCGGTCCTTCCTCGCCTTCTGTCGTTCTTGTGCTTCCCATTTCCTGAGTAACGACGACTTCCCCCAACGCTTCGCTTGCAAGGTGAGCTCCGTCACTTCCTGCACGTTCTTTTTTTTTTTTCCCTTTGGATTTCCGTTTAGTGGTCTTTCCGATGTGCTTTGAGTCTATTTTGCTGCGCTCCGAGTTTTCTCTGCAGCAACTGGAACTTTGTTTTTTTCGTAATTCGTGCACAAAGAAGGTTCCCTCCTTCCGATCTTCTTAGGGTTTTTGTTTCTCCTTTCTTTTCTGTCTTTGGTTTTGAGACGTTGTGAGCACAGGTGTATTATCTGCTCGTGTATGACTCAAAATTTTTTCTGCACCTTGTACGCTTTGTTTTCTGAGTTCTTGCTCATGTCTCTCTGCTCGGAACTCATCATACGCAACCTTCTCTTTGTTTTTCGGTTGTCATGCGCTGTATCTGATTACCTCGTCGTCGTCCACTGCCTCGTTCCTTCGAAGAGTCGGTTGCCTGTGCTTTGTTTCAGGTATTCTCATTCCACAGAGTTGGCATCGAATTTCTGTTGAGAAAGAACTTTTCTCCTGTGAAAGATATGGCTACTTCTTCTTTGTCTGCGTCTCTTGTGTGGCACACGCTCCGGCGGGGCTCCTCCAGGATCCTTCTCTGAAAACCTCCAGATTCATGTGCAATTTTTGGCAAGCTCTCGTCCTTCTTTCTTTGCGGTATTCTCAGTCTTGGAACGTGATGATAAGGCTGAAATTTTGAATTCTTTCTAGCTATGTTCATAAGCATGCTCCAATATCTGTAGCCACGGGCATCAACTTTCCGATGGTTGGCGAACCAATGGCAGCTGAACCTCCTTAACTGTTTCTTCTTGTGTACTGTCTGTTTTTTTCTCTTTCTGATGATGATCTTCTACTGCAGAATTTGCTGCTCTTTGTATTTACATGCCAAAGATGCCAACAATTCGTTGTCGCAGGACAATATTCTAATCATCAAGTCCTAGACTGTTAGATCATGAGATCCTTCTGTATCTTCCTCCAGGAGTTGTGAATATAGGTCACAAAATTTTCTTCCTTTTGTTTAGTGGAAGGCACATACCAGGACTCATTGCTAGTGAACTGGTTTGTTAAGTGTTGGTTGTTGCCTTATGTATGCTATTTAGCTTTGGAATGTTGAAGGCTACATGTATCTGCAAGTAGCTACTGATGTTTAGGTGAATTGAGGATTGCCCATTTTTATCCACCCTCAAAGTATGCCAGAATTTTCTCCTAAAGTTTAAGCTGACAAAATTGTGCAACACAGGATGAGAACAATCTTTCAATTTTGTTTCAAACCCTTATTATCCTTCTCAGCAGTGCATCATTACTCCAGGATTTACTTTTATCTTCAAATAATACAAGTCTCTGTTCCAGTTTTCTTCTCTGCCTGGATGGACTTCCTCCCTATGTTGTGAACATTCTTTTGGTGTCGAGGATTGTTCTACTGTCTACATATTTTCTAACTGTGCCACCCATGACCACAAAATGCAGCAGCAAAACTTTGCAATGGCCATGAAATTTTTAGCTCTCTGCTATATAGTTGGTTGCCTGCAAGTGGCTGGAGAAAGCATCTCTTGCATCTAGCTGCTTCCTTGAGATTGAAACACCATGTGGATAGGTGTTTGTATCTGTTCTTATTGGGCTATCCCTATTTGTCTATCTATCATACTGTAGCTATGCTTCTGTGTGGCACTGCTTATTTCACATTGTGGTTGGACTGCTTGTAAGTGGTGCTTCTTATGTCTGTTCCACAAGAGGCCTTGCTGTACAAGTTATTTACTTCTAGTGTTGACATTGACCATGTGCAGGAAGGAGTTGCTACTTTGATCCAGGCAGTCTGGAGGAGTGTCACCTGCAATCTTGTGGTCAAGTAAAGTTCAGGCAAACAGCAGGAGAATCAATTTCAAAGCTAGGGATTCACCTGAATTTGGAGCTCTTTCTCCATTTGAATTAACCAATAGACCCCTTGCGTCTATTTGTGATCCAGGAACTTCTTCTGTTGCAGATTGTGAATCAGTTTTCATGCTGGTACTCTGTTATGTTATTCAGCAATTGATACCTGGATCCCAGTCTTGCTTTGTGTCACAATTAATATCTCCCTCCAAGAGGAAATGCATATGATCAAGACAGTGTGGAAGTGGTGATAGGAGCTGCTGCAGTTGACAGGGCCAGTCCAAGTAGGCATATGCCCTTTCTCATCTCTCAGAATTTTAGTATGCTCTGCTTGACTTTGTTGCACCCAGGACCTGTCCATTTGGAGATAACAACATCACTATGCAGCTCTATCACCATCCCCTGTCTACGAACAGCCACAAGGTGCGGATTGCACTTGAAGAGAAAAAACTGGACTACACGCCTCATAGAGTGAACCCCTTGAAGGCAAGAAACTTGGATCCTGATTTTTTTCGGCAAAATCCTAGTGGGACTCTGCCTGTTTTGAAAAATGGAGGTCTTGTAATATGTGAAAGTCTTCCAATTCTGCAGTAAGTTGCTTTCCCTCTCCATGAAGTTTGGATCACTTGCTGCAATCTGTTATCTGATGATGAAACTAATATTCAAGAGTTTAGGACAAGTGATTGAGGTTTTGAACCTTCTCTTCCAGATTGAAGTTCATTACCCAATGGAAGGGTTACCTGTGAATCGTTGGTGTCTGGCCATAATAAGCTGCAAGGGGTCCACCAAGAGAAGAACTGATCTTTGAAGGGGAGTCCCCCTAACATCAGTTGAATAGGGAGCTTTTCCAAGCCTATAAGTCATGTTGTATGGAGCAGTTTTACACATTAGCACTTGAGGTGATACTCAACTTCTGAATAGTTCTTTGAAGTCTGCAGTACAAGCATACAATCTGAAACAACAAGGGGGTTTTCTCAATGCCTATGCTGCAGATATATTGATAGCATCAATGAGCCACTAGGGGACAACAAAATTAATCGTGAACGAGTACAAGAGTGGGTCCAGAAAGTGGATGAGTGGGACAGCAAGCCCTTCACATTGAGTCATGTCCCAGAAAGGTTGCTCCGATTTTTCAGCAGGTTCAAGAGGAGAGTGGTGATAGCCAGGATGGCTAAGAATCCTGATCTTGCCAATAAGTACCATTCCAAGCTCAATAGCATGCATGCTATGGAGGAACAGTTGAAGTCTATTGAGGCTCTAGCAGCTAATGAGCAGCAGCTACTTGATCTGCTTGATGCAGCTGAAGATCAGCTTGGGACAACAGAATTCATGGCAGGTTTTGCTTTCTCCATTGCAGATGCTGCCATGATCCCAGTTCTTGCTCGTATTGAGTTGCTTAAGCTGGATGATGAGTTGATTCAGCCAAGACCACGGGTACTGGAGTATTGGGAAAGGATGAAGGAAAGACCGAGTTACAGGAAAGTAATAGGACGATACTCTTCACGGCTCAAGATGATGAAGCTTATTGTGCCATCCATTTGCAATGTTGGCATAAGAAGCCTATTCAAGAAATACTGAGGAAATCACCTCAAGTAAGCCTCTGTTTCTTTCATTTGTTCTTCCATCTGCTGGTAGTGCCAACAGACAAAGCATTTAATTATCTGTTCCATTACTGTTGGATCTAACTTGGGAACCCAAGTTCCAGCTGATTTTTTCTGAATGTGAAACTTGCAGCATTTAGCTGAGGGGTCACATGTCAGGAAAACTGATGATAAGTGGGTTGATTTTCCTGTTAGTTGACTCTAATTTTGATTCAAGGTGACAGGATCTGAACCTATGACTCTCTGTGCCCCAAACAGAGGTTGCATCACAGTTTTAGTGGATCCAGCACCACAGAAGACAGATGCAAATCAAGAGGCAAATCAAATCCTATTGGTCTTCTCGCTCGATTGAGGTCATCCCTGTTATACAGTTATCGCACAGAGAGAGGGCACTGTTCTATTGCACAATGCCCAGGTCTATGATCCAAATGGTGGGTCCTTCGAAGGTCTCCTTTCCTGCTTTATCTTGGATTTTATCCTTGAAAAATTGCGGCTGACATTTTACGCTGAAATATGAGCTGTTGGTGACAAAGAGAATGGAGAACCAAACTTGTGTGACATTGTATTCAGTGAGCATGGAAAAGCTTTAGTACAGTTGGTGAGGGGTGGCAGCCCTGGTGCTGCATACCTAATCAAGTAAGTAATTTACACTCCTGATTGAGCATCAAGGGAGTTATATTAGTCTGTAAGAAGTGTACACCATACTAGCACACACAGCAGCTGCAGAGCAAAGTTTGAACAGGGATTCTCATGCAAGTGAGCAATCTTGTCCATCTGGTAGAAGGGACAGAGCTTTCACAAAGTAAATCAATTGAATAAACAGGTTATTGATCCTATCTGACCAGTCTGTGTTTCATTGAATGTAGAGAGTTACCTTTGACTGGATAACTGTATTATCAGTAAAAGGGACCTGCAGTCTCTGCTCCTTTATGGGTTCCACTGTATGACAGCAATCCCATTAACCTGTTATTTATGCTGAGAATGTAGTAGGACGCTGAAACTAATTCATGACGAAACATTGCCTTGTTGGAATGTGGGAAAATAGTACAAATTGGAGTTTGATTTGCAAAGTAGGAGGTCAATTACGAACTGGGATATTATCACTGGATACTAATCCAGTTTATTACATAGATGCATACAAGTGTGAGACTGCAAGAATGTCTTTCTGTTGTTTCACCTGGAGGGAGATGTGAAGTGTTCTCAGCCATATCCAGGATCACTTTGCTCTCTGGTCAAACCCCATCCATTCTTGATAATATCTTCATACATCCAGGAACTTTCTATACTTATGTTTTTGGATTCCCCGGCAGATTTTGGTACTTGTTACAGTCAGGGAGGTTTGACACAAGTGGTGGGCAAGAATTGAGGGGTGCTCTGGGTATGAACAAAAGATTGATATGTATCTTCAACTGACATGACTGCTGGTTAGGATTTGAATCTATACCTACTTGGATATTTCTAGTCCAATGCAAGTCCTGTCCAAGTTCTTACCTTACATGGGTGGTAGGTCTTCGCTGTGGCCGGTAGGATACTGCATAGAACTGGGTAATGCATGTCCTGTCCGAGTTGTTACCTTACGCATGGGTGGTAGGTCTTGGATGTGGGGAGGAGTAGGATATTCCATTAAACTGGTGTGTGCCCTGTTGTCCTGTTACCTTACGTGAGTGGTCTTGAATGTGGAAGGTAAGTATACTTCATTGAACCAGGTACTGTGATTACCACCATGTGTACTCATTATGCAGTTGTCACCTTTGAATGAGCCTAGCAGGTCATAGGGCTTCTTTTGATTTCACCATTATCCCTTTCATTTGTAACCTGCAACAGAGAAGTTATATAGCTGTGCTTCAAATAAGCTTTGTGGCTGTGTAGGACTTACTTTATTTCACCATTTTTTTGTTGAAGAAGCACTAGACAAACATGCTATGTACCTCACCAGAACATCCTACAGTGCAAATGTGTTAGAGCATCATGGAATCTGGATCTGGTATCTAACTGTTCAATGTTGATCACTGTGATTGTGAAACCCTTACCTTAGGGCAGAATCTTGGAGACTTGTACAGAATTCATGGGGGAATTTGTGGATGACGCAAGGATTTTAAGGTTGCAAAGGTCAAGGCCACTTTTGAGACTTGTTGGTGACTGTGTTGAAGTCCTTTTTGACTATGTTGTCCTTTTTCAATGGTCCTTCTATACTACTTAAGAGTCCCCACTCCGGACTGGCAAAAAGTATCCAAAAGTGTTTTGTGGATTTTATTTCAAGCCATGCCAAGCTTCTATTACAATATGTGTGAAATTTGAACATGTTGATATCTGGGCCCACAGGCATGAAAAGACACCTGAACTGTGAAAGCACTAGAGGAATTTCTCAAGTGTATTTAAAGATGCCTTATATCCCTCATAGAAAAGAGGAGGGATCTTACACCTATAAGTAGGTGTAAGATCCTGTTCACTCTTAAGGAGCAGGTGTAAGAATCTCACCCTCCTGTGCCTTGTTATCCACTTATGTTTAGGTTCACACTAAACTTCCAGCTTGTGCCGTAACATGGGTAAAGCCCATGGGTGGGACATTACCAAAATGTGTGGTTGGACACAGCTCCTGCCTCATCAAGTTGGGAACTGTCGCAACTTGTGAATATGCAATAGTCTCAAAAGTTTGTGCATGTAGTACAAATATCTCAAATAACTATAACTTTATAAGAACTTAAGGCCCACTTTAGACGAGGGTCCAGGGTCCAATATCCTAGGAACCAATTTGAACTGATTTGAAGCAAATTGAATCCTTGAGTTGGACTCTACCTTGGTTCCTAGCCTGATTCTTGGTTCTCCAAATCAGGAGCTCTCCTTTTAGCATTGTTTTTTGGTCCGAACCAATTGATTTCCCTCCAAAACAGGTGCCATGTAGGTTTAGCCTCAATTTGCCACTTTTTGGTCTTGAACCCTCATCTAAAGGCCTTGGGACCAATTTAAAGGTTTCGACCAATAAAATTGCTTTAATTCATTGGTCCATGGACGTTGGACCCTTGTCTAAAGTTGTCCAAAGTAACTTGGTAGGAAGGTGATATCTACCATGGGGGAGGGAGTGCCAAGTGAAAAAAAAAAGCACAAACTGCAGTTTCATAACCCTATACCTACACCTATGGCCTGGCTTTGAGCAAAAACACCCTGATACCCACCTAACCAGGTATTCTGTTGGATCCAGCTAACCCCTGGGGTTTCATAGGTCGGTCGGACCCAAGGCTGGATTCTTACACACCTAGACCCAGACCCACTGGGGTGGTCTTCCCCCGCCAAGACCTACAGACCTGGGCTGAAAACCCGACCCTGACCAACATTGCTTTCTTTCATTTCACTCCCCTTAATCTATTAAGATTATACTACTAGCAGCCCTTAATACAATCCAAGGACACAAATGGACAAAAACTTCATAGAGCACAACATACAACACTCGCAGGTAGCTTGCTGCCGCTTGTAAAGAAAATGATACTATGTTGGCAAACCTAGCGAAGCTATACTGCAATAGATCACTATAACAAAGAGGATATGAGTTGGAAAATAAAAGGACACGTCCTATCAAAATCCTGCCAAGTTAGACTTTTGGATTTGAGAGTGCAACTGTATCTGGATTCTGAATCCAAAGGGTCAAATTTTCAGTTAATATTTAGAAAAGCAAGTAGTACTAATTCTAGTTTTTGGCCTGCCAACTCCGTGTTTTACTGATAAAAATTCACGTCATTTATATCTATGGCGGACAAGCAGCCGAGTCGAAAGACCTAGAAGGTGAATATCAATCTTTCTCCTGAGGTAACCATTAATTTTGAAATATATAATTTAAACTCAAACGGTCTTTTAGATCGTGGTCCCGTAGTCTAGTGGTCAGGACATTGGACTCTGAATCCAGTAACGCGAGTTCAAATCTCGCCGGGACCTTAAAGAGGTTTCTTTTTTCGTCTACGTTTTGTTTCCTCCCTTAAGTTCGTATATACGAAAGTTTACTGTCTGAATACTTCGTGCAGTTTCTTCAACTCAGTGAAGAATATGGTTTCAAATCCTAGTAAGAAATTTTTAGTAGTATGTGTCAGAGATTAAAGTATAATTCCTAACACAGAATTTTCTTAAAACTAAATAAAACACAGAATCTTCGAAATGAACGACAAGAAACATTATAGTTCTTGGTTCTACACGAATGCAAATTCTTTGCAAAAGTAATGACACGTATATTACCGTATGCGAACCAGTTTCGACCGAAATTTTTGTTTTTATTTGTCACGGGCAGTTCGGCACCCTCAGCCGAAAATTTTCAAATCTCGGCTGAAGGGCACCAGTAAATTTTAAGTTCTGGGGCGGAGGTACCTGCAGGCTGCCATGCTGCACAGACTGTTTGTCGCGGCAGCTGCAGAGCTTCGCTTCTTTTCACGTACGCCTACAGTCAATGTTGTCATGGTCCTGATGTAGAGAGGGAGGCAGGGGGTAGACGAGAGGGAGGAAAAGGCAGAAAGAGAAAGAAGGGGATAGAAAGGAAGGCAAAGAGAGGGGCAGAGAGAAAGAGAAAGAAAAGGATAGAAAGGAAGGCAAAGAGAGAGGCAGAAAGGAAGAAAGCGGGAGGGAGAAAGGCAGAGGCATATCTTGAAATAAACCAAGATGCCAGGAAACAAGCAACGTAAAACAAAATTGACTAGAAATCTGTTGTCTGTCGATAAAGCTGAGCCAAAGAGCAGACTTAAGTTAATATCAATAAATGGTGAATACAGTCGCAAGAGCTAAATTATGGTATAACTGCTCATAGATTGCGCATTTATATGATAGATTTATACAATAAGTATTGAAAAATGATAGAGCTGAATAAAGGGTGGCCTGTTAAATGAAAAATATCTTACCTAATATTTTGAAAACAAAGAAATCTAGAAAATAATAAATAAATTCTCAAGCACACATTATTAGATAGAATATATCAAAAATAGATTTTATCTTTCGATACTCAGGTCAAGGTCCTGAAAATGAGAGGATATAACCATATTGAAGTCAGAACACTCCTTTTTGAAAATCTCTAATTATTACCAGAGCTTCGTGCTTTTTTGATTTTTACATTAATTTATCTGTCCCAGGTATTTACCAAAGT
>Ga0209611_10007223_pt1 | contig 17873 bp, 16 predicted proteins | sample S1TSphgellanicum_3_FD_187693 | JGI IMG/M metagenome (GOLD analysis project Ga0209611, IMG submission 187693) | Host-associated microbial communities from peat moss isolated from Minnesota, USA - S1T2_Fc - Sphagnum magellanicum MG (SPAdes) (version 2) | ecosystem: Host-associated > Plants > Peat...
AAGACCAGCACCTCCGTTGCCATAATCCCGTGTCGTCCTCCTCAAGTGGTGAGCTTCCTTGATCAAACCAACGCAGCTGCCATGCATTATCTTAGTGATGAGAAGTAATGCGCCGCCAACCAAGTGATGGTGCAAACAAAATCAGGATCAGAATCAGAATAGGAACGTTGTTCGGTCACCCCATGTTCGGTTACAGGTAGTCATATATCCAAAGTCATGGTCAAGACTACAATGCGATTACATGACTACCCAACCATGTGACTACATGACTACGCATGCGTTTTAATTATGGTGTATCCTTTTTAGTTGGGTTTAAGTTACATTTCATTAATCCTATCATCTTAATTTTTCCCCTTTTTAAAATAATAGGATAATTATAATTAGTATTCATTTTAATACTCATTTTATATTATAACTAATTAATATTAATTTATTCCATAATGTTGCGAATGAATTCAACAAAATTCATGTAAACACCTAATTAAGTTTTCTTTAAAATCCATTGATTGGTTTATTGTTCATTTTAAAATCCTTTAAGCTAGGAAAAAATAAACATAGTAGTATTTTGTGCATTTGACTGGCGAGCGACAGATGATGGCATTGGGTATGTAACAATCCACCAACAGATATCCATTAAGGTTGGAGGTCACATTAACTTGCTTCTGGGCTATATGTGCATTCCTTCATAATGTTAGCTTACTTAACTGTTTCTTCAAGAATGCCTCTTCTAAAACTGAAAAACTCATTACGTTCTAAGTACTCCAATGTGTAGCACAATGAGGCAAAAAGCTCTAAGGTGGATCATTAATTGGCACCCTAGTATCATAGGTGCTTGCAACCATTGTGAGTGCCCATGGCTGGGGTTGCCATCTTGCCATGGTAGATGTTTTGGAAGCAAAGTTCACCAAGGCCTATGTGCATCCAATTAGTGGAGCCCAGTGAACATCGACGTCTATCCCAAGGTGAACGTTGAACCTCATCCTACTAGGAGGCCAAGTTTTTCAATTTATGCATGCGTGCTTAGTAGCTATGCATAGACCATTGGATGCTCTTGGAGGTAATGTCAAATGATCGCGCCTAGAGGTAAATTAATTATTGCATTTGTGAATAATATTGGACATGCACTACAATTTTGTTTTCAACCAACGAAAATGGTGGAGTATAATGTTTCAATTGAACTATGACTTGCAATAAGTTCTTCCATATCTACAGGGCTTATGTTGTGTGTTGACTTCCTCTCACATTGGATGCAAGCCAAAATAATACACACTAGCTAATAATGCCATGATAGCCATGTTGTGCAAGCTTGTTGTTAGGTTTAGGGCCATCACATCTTACTCAATAGCCATGACCACATGGTGTTTTGTCCTTGTCGAAGAAGTCTTGGAGGATCCAAGCTATTGTGGACATGTGTGTGAAAGATGTCGGTGTACAACTTGTGCAATCTTGAGGTGGTTACAACTTGCTTAGTGTAATTGTTGCTTGGACTTGAAATGTTCCTTGGGTGTGGATTTTGCCATGTAGAAAAGGTGGAGGAGTTATAGATGTTTTAAGGTTGAACTCACATTGCACCTTGCAATTGCGTCAAGGACTTGGTGTTACAAGCTAACTAACAACATTCACTGTGAAGTCCTAGCTCAACTCCAAGTTACCATCTTTTGAGGCTTGAGTTATCGATAGCTTAATTTTTTAGTTGTGGGTTATGTGTGCATACGAACATTGTGGAACTAAACACAACACATATTTTTGTGTATATCGTTATGTAATTTAAGGCCAAGTTGTGGCAATTTTGGAAATGGCTTGAGAGGGTTTAAATAATATGACTTAAGTAATTATTTCTACAACTTGGTAGATATAGTGCACACCTTTGAAATGTACATACAATGTTATAACCATTGCAAATGTCCCCCTTTTACATGTACACATGCCTAAACATTGTTGGATCAATTGGAAAGTTTGCAAACATGCATATTGTACACAAGTTGGCACCTCTTGCTTTATAACACAAATACTTTTGACCACTTGGAATCCACTTCCATGTAGTTTTGGCACATTTGTTGGTACAGAACATGAAGATAGACCATGAAGGTTTAACTAATTGGTTGAAAAGATGAGGTCAAATGTTATATTTTCTCCTAAACGCTTCCATTGTTGTTGCATTTTATTATGGCAAGAATAACAATGTAGCCTATGACATTTGTGCATTTTTTGCATGTCTTGAGATGTTGGCACATGTGCATAAAAGTTTTGCATCAGGTGATTTGTTGCAACTTATAAATGATGTATAACCTTCCAATGTGAATGATGTTGGATGGGTGCTTACAGAAGCAATATAGTAATGCAAATCTTGGGAAACATCGATACAAGCCTACGCTAGCCATGTTGTCTAAGGTGGGTATCTATGTGATGTTGTCATTACTTGTGATAGTACACCATCCATGCATTTCCAAGTATAATACCTTATTGCATATGGTATGAGCAACAAGATATATTTGAAATATGGCCTTTGATTTTGTTTCTCCTTTGGTTTATGGTGACTTTGAGTCTTCATGATAGTAGGATTATAAGAGGCCAACTCTAGGATGTAAAGGTACAACCTTTGATTTAATGATTGTGTTCCAAAAAGTGCATTTGGTTTGTGTCAATGTGGTTATTGTTGGGTTTTATATTGTCAATATGCATTTAAATACTTCTAAACATGAAAAAGGAGATCCATTATATTGCTTAAAGATGACATTGTTGGCAAATGGTGCTTGGTATAATAATGTAACATTTTTCTATTTACACCTTGAAGAATTGTCACTGTACTAAGGGATTTTATAATGAAATAGCAGTGTAACATCTACTCATGCTATCAATATCCTAAATTAGCAATGACGAATGGGCTTAATAGGGCAACAAGTTGACAAATCTTTCTAATGGATAATTAAGTTGGCCTTATAATTCAATCTTGTAGATAACAAGGTTTAAATGCTAATTGGTGGGTTGCATACTGTTTAGGCTTAGATTTAACCTACATTTCTGCACAAAGGATTTTGAACAAATATTCTGATTCTATGGAAAAAATGTGGTTAGATTTAACCATTTTCTACAAAGGTTTTTTTTGTCTCACCTCCTTGTCCTTCATCAATTGTGTGGCTTTTTCTTACTACATTTTAAACATGATAACATCACATGCAAGACTACCATTGCAACATCTATTATATTGTGCAAATTTCAGGTCCATTAATTCTTTGTAACTCGACTTTCATGACCTTGGTTCAAATGGTATGTTCAAAATTGCTAATATAATCCTCTACACCTTTAACTATAAGGTTTGCATGAAAAAATTATGCTTTGCTTTCTATTTGAAGCAGGTGTTGTTATGGTTCTGAAATGGCGACCAAGAGATACATGGCCCAAGTTTTGTGTGCAGTCCTGGGTTATAACTTCAAATTTTTGTTCCAAGTGTTCATAACCCAAGTAAGTTTGCAACTTGAGGTCAAGGTTTTCAATCTAGTTGCTAGTACCTTAGGGTTGAATTCTATGGAAAAGGATCTCTCCATGGTTGTATCACCTCTATCAAGTCCGCATGAAACCTAAAGTTGTTTACATTCAAATTATTTTATCATCATTTGGTTTGACAATCTTTATTTAATATTATAATAGATTCATATGTACTTAGGATTATGCAAGTTGTTGCTTAGGAATGCATAGTTGCTATAAACTTGACAAGGGTCTTTTGATGCCTTCCTTACATTATGCAAGCAGTCCCCCATGATTGGGTTATTAGTTGAAGGGTTTGGCTCACATGTACACATGCGTACACATTTATCACCTTGTTGGATATTGATTAATTTGACTTGGTCAGACATTTAAATGGGAGGAAAAATGTTAAACGTGGTGAGCTACTAATCCAAAGTCATTTGTAGGGCCTTATTTGTTACTTGAACAACCTTGAAATGCATGACTTTCTAGTAGAAGTCCGAAGCATATAGGACTTCATCCTTATACACAACTTTGTACTCAAATATGTCAACTTGTGGACTATGATTGGACTTAAAAATTCTGCCAATCCATTTTCATGAATTTCAATAGGTTAAGTTCACATCAAATACATGGGCCTTTGAATCAACAAACCAACAAACATGACTACAGGCTAAGGATGAAAAATTGTGGTGCAAGGAAAGAGGCCTATGCCATTAAAAAGAAGTTGGTTAAACTACCATGTTGTTGTAACATATGCCATGGAGGGAAGAGTTGGACAAGGGGCAAAAATACACTATGGTGGACCAAAAATAACAATTTAAAGTCCATTTTTGGAATTCAAATCCAATGTATTTTCACATAAAAACATTTAAATCATGTTGAAGTTAACATTTTTTTCCATATCCAAGTTCATGTGCTTCTAATTTAAACCTTTTAAAAACATATCTATAAATATGGTTTTTAGAAAAATCAATTTGGATATATAAATGGACTTTGTGAATTTTAGGTTTTCATTTTATTTTATTTTTAAAAGAGAAAAAAATTTCTACTTGATTTTTTCATCTTAAGTTTTATGAGACTATAATGCAGGGGCTTCCAAACTTTTGAACATGTCTTCCAAATTGACTAGGAGGAAAAAATCCATAACCATTAAAAATAAAACTATGACATTAGCTATGGCCAACATTGTAAAGTCCATTTTTTAGTAAACATTGAACTTTTTGGAATATTTTTTTTCAATTTTAAGAGGATTAAAGTAGACGTTTCAAATTTTCAACTCATATATTTCTTAAAATGTAAATGCATTTGAGTTTTAAAAAGTCAAGACTTGATGAAAAAAGAAAATTGCCACTATGACTTCCATAATAGTACACTATAATGTGCTTTTACTTGAAGGTGGTGTGACACCATGTAGGTGCAATCACACTCCAATGAGCCAAAAAGGGCATTGGACCATAGTCAAAATTGGGATTTTTTTTACAAACGTCCATGTGGTGCCATTCAAAATGCATTATAATCATGGGAAATTGTGATTTATGATTAATATGGAAGTTGAGAAGTTCAAATTGAATCATTTATTCCAATTTTGAGTTTTAGGTTAAGCTTAGAACCTATAAAGTTGCACTAGGATTGCATCAAATAATTTCCTATTTGCCAAGGGCCCATTAATTTGGAAAATATTAATTTTTTTTCATTCAATGTTTTTCTAGTGATAAGAAGCTAATAAGCACACTAGAAAAACACTTAATATTTAAAAATTATGTAATTCAAATTTTTTTTAAATTCAGAATCATTTTGAAGTTCAAGAATCCTTTGCGACATGTAAATGGGGTTTAATGCATATAGTGTATGAAACAAAGTTATAGTTTAAAGTATAAAGAACAAAACCATGAAGTCATAATTATAATTTTGTATGGTTTAACATATTTTCAAATGCACCACAATTTTATGCACAATTTAAAAAATAAAATTGGTCCAACATTCATGGAACCTTGAGTGATGAAATGTTTACGCTTAATGCCTAATGTAGTTGAGACCAAGTTGCAAAAAATCCCATGCAAATATTTGATATAGGCTACACGTACTAATTAATCAAATGTAACAAGGTGGTTTTACATCATTATACAAAAAGATTCAACAATTTTCATCTTAAAGTACTATCCATGTATGATGGACATTTGTCAAATTTTCATCCATTGTCAAAGCCTTAATGTTTGCATCTTCACGGCTCTTCAAGATCCAACAGTCCAAGAAGTTACATTTGAACACATTTGTTTTTCCCTCACAATCATTGCGGTAGATTTGTGAAAGGGAGATCCTCTATTAGAAGTGAACATGTGCGCTGAAACTATTTCTTCAATAATATTGTCGCAACCTTACTTTGAAAGAATGTGAAGATGAAACTCACACTCCCGAAATTGGGACTTGGGAATCCTCCGGGACTCTTGAAACTTCAAAGTTCGATTATAGGGGTCAAAACACCTTGCATTGAGGTGTTCTTTATATCATTGAAAAGTTATCGAAGTGTAGATGTCGAAAATGGGCTTGCATGGGCCATTTGGACATCTACAGCACAAGTTATGGCAAAAAGAAAAGCCGGGAATTAAACTGGCAATTTGACTCTTGACCACTAAAAGTAGGGAATTGACCCGACCCCGGTGCGTGCAGGTGAAATGCAATACACCATTGGAAAGCTCTTGAAGAGAACTACAAGTTTGCTTCAGACCTCATCTCGATTGAAGGTTTGAGCAAAGAGTTATGACCTTGCAAAGTCCCGGGAGTCTAAACCAAGATAGTTTTGGGACTCTTCCTTCGGAGTCCTAGGACAAAAAGCCATTTGGATGTGGGTGCCGCGGAGAGGCACAGAATATACTATACGGGGGAAGGTGGTGGCTTCCCCTGAGTCTAGGCCGTGGTGAGTCTTGTGAGTCCAGAGTTGCCCGTGGCTTGTCCTAACACTAAAGGTGCCCCAAAAGGTGAACCAACCAACTTGTTGGTTGGTTTGATGCAAGTTCGAGTAAGTAACTAAAGCTTTTCACTCTTCCTAGTCCCATCCCGAAGCTTCAGCACCCCCCTCTACCCCTTCTAGTGCTGAGAGCTGGGAACGTGCCCCGAGTTCCTCACAATTCTGCTGTTTGAATAACTTAGACCCATCTTGGGTCTAACTAAAAACTTGGGAGCGTGTCAAATATGTACGTCTTGTCTCAAATCATTGAGTTAAGAGATACGTGCAAGATGAGTGTGTGCATTTGGAGTTATAGATGATGGACTATTATCATCATACGTGTGATTCCACTAGTTTAATAAACATGTGTAAGTTTATTCTTCTCACCATCATCATGTTCCATGTAATGAGATGTATGTCATTTTCATATAAGAAGATTGTTTGCAAGAGTTGTAAGGCCTATAGTCATAATGATTTATAAATATTGCAATATTTTGTTCGTGAAGTTAAAACTCATGGACCTACCTTTAGAAGTCATAATCAAAGCACCCAAGCATTGACTGCTTAAGACTTTCTAATGCTTGCCAGAGGTGCAAAAAACTAGCAAACGTAGATCTACAATGATGAAGCTTTGGAGCACTACATCAGAAGAGAAAGGCTTGAACTTCATGTTTTGAAAATTTTGTAGCTTACAAGTTTGTTTCAAATTTTGCAGAAGTTCCATCACAAAGGTGATGGTTTTTGAACCAGACAATCATAATGTAGGGCCATTACTACGATCATTTGTGTCAAACAAACAAAACATGAAGCTTGTTTGTTAGCTCAACAAGATTTAAACTTTTTGAGCACCATTAGCATGATTCGGTTTCAAACCCAACCCCACCTTAAAGGTTATATGTGATCATTGACTAAACTTGTGGCAAACCTACATTTGTAGAACAGTTCAATTTCGAGCTTGATTGTATCATAAAAAAATCATGACTACCTTGTACAACACATGGATCTTGTGTACATAATGTACTTGTAATCAATCAATCAAGTAAACATCATGTAATTATATTATAGTTTGAAGCTCATAAGTTATGGTTGTGTGCAGCGGCTACTAGTTTATCATGGTGTTATACATGAGGCTAGTAGCAATATCCATGGCAACTACAATGGAATTTTCTTTAAAAAGGTTCATTTTAACCCCAAGTTAAATTGTTTAGGGTACCAAGTTAATTATACCAACCACTTAATCTATAACAACAAGTTATATTTCCAAAGTACAGATGTAATTGAAGGGAAATTTGAATTTAAGATGTGATACTTGGCTCCTTTTTTGGTCCTAAATGCATTATTGTTACTGCTTGTAGGTGGAATGTTTGTGCTTTGTGGATATTGTTCAGCAAGTCAAGCTTTTTGTTGCAACATGGATCTTCTGGATTTAGTATGAACCCCCCAAGCAAGCAAATATATTTTAGTTGATTTCTTAAGTGACAATACATTTACCTTTGCCAAGTGCAACTTGCAAACATGTGTGCTAATCAATCAAGTTTTATTTCTAGACCATGTCCTCTATTCACATTTTTCAAGTGCATGTTTATAGATTTAATCTTTTGAACTTATATTCTTGAAATGTGAACAATTTGCTATCTAGCGAGGTTTCCATTTCAAGTGTTGAAAATTCAATGGTAGTTCATTATGTTTATTTCTTTGATTACTTTAAGTAAGATTTTTTTTTTTTTAAAGCACACATGAAGGAAATTTTAGTCCCAAAACTCTTGAAAGCTTAGCTTATAGTACCTCAAATTGTTATTTACAATAAGCTAAAGTCCAATTGACATGACTTGAATCCTCCTCAAGTAACACCTTTTATTGTAGATTTAACATTGTGAGCCTTTAACTTAGCATTGAAGTCCTTAGGTTAACATTGGAAGTCATCATACAACGTCCTGAATTCCTTGTTTCAATACTAGAGTACTCATTTTCTTAGCACCCAAAGTCATTGAACCACCACAATTGTTTATTGTCAAACATCTCTTCAAATTCCATTAATATTGTTTAATATTCATTGTGTTTCTTAGAACCACTTCCAACACTTAGAGTCATTGAATCAACTTTATGGTGGCTTTTAACCACATACTCTAATGCCATTCTAGGACTACCCACTTCTTTTTCAATATTCATTATGCTTACTATAATCATTCCCAATGCCCATAACCATTGAACCAACACTATGACTAGTTTTTTAGAACTTGCTCTCTTTCCATTAGCATTGTCCATTTTAAAAGTTGTATTCATTGTGCTTCCTTCCAACACCCCAAGTCATTGATGAAGCATTGTGGTTGGTTTTTAACACCTTTTCTCATGCCAATTTAAGACTAATCACTTCTTTTAGAACACCCATTGTGCTTGTTATAATCATTCCTAGCACCCATAATCATTGAATTAACACTATGACTGGTTTTTTACAACTTACTTTCTTTCCATTATTACTGTCCATTTTTTTAGTTGTACTCAATGTGCTTACTTCCAACACCCCAAATCATTGATGAAACATTGTGGTTGGTTTTTAAGCACCTTTTCTCATGTTAATTTAGGATTATTCACTTCTTTTAAAACACTCAATGTGCTTGCTATAATCATTCCCAACACCCATAGACATAAACTAGCACTATGACTAGTTTTAAAAACTTGATATCATTTCATTAGCATTGTCCACATCTTTAGTGGTATTAATTGTGCTTCCTTCTAGCACCCCAAATCATTGATGAAACAATGTTGTTGGTTTTTAAGCACCTTCTCTCATGTTAATTTAGGATTTCCCAACTTCCTTTAAAGCACTGATTGTGCTTGCTATAGTCATTCCTAGCACCCACAATCATTAAACCAACACTATGATTGGTTTTTTAGAACTTACACTCATTCCATTAGCATTGTCCATTTGTTTAGTTGTATTATTGCCCTTCCTTCTAGCACCCCAAGTCATTGATGAATCATTATAGTTGGTTTTTGAGCACCTTCTCTCATGCCAATTTAGGACTACCCACTTCTTTTAGAGCACTGAATGAGTTTGTTGCCCAACACACGTAGTCATTAAACCAATGACATGATGAGTTTAATGTAAAAATTGTGGTTTGAGTTGTTAAATGGCATGATGTCAATTCTTAGTCTTTGTTTGTGGCAAACCTATTTGATGTAATATTTTAGTAGGGCATTCTTATTTAATTTGTTCAAATTGCATTGCCATCATAATTTGGTATTACCTTACATTGATGATTATTCTATTTGGTCAAAGTTGTGATTGGATTGTGCATTCATGAACTTTTATGTTAAAGTAAATGTAAGCCTAAGTGACGCGCTCGCAAGTCCCTAGTTAGCCCCCAAGTTGGGCTTAAGCACTCAAGTTGCGGAATTGTGGGGACTCGGGGCACGTTCCCAGCTTTCAGCACTAAAAGGGGTAGAGGGGCATGCTGAAGTTCCGGGATGGGACTAGAAAGAAGTGACAAGCTATTCACTTACTCAAACCTGCATCAAACCAACCAACAAGTTGGTTAGTTTACATTCTGGAGCACCCTTGGTGCTAGGACAAGCCATGGGCAACTCTAGACTCATTTGATTCACCACAGCCCAAACTCGGGGGAAGCCACCACCTTCCCCCATATAGTATATTTTGTGCCTCTCCGCGACACCCACATCTGAATGGCTTTTTGTCCCGGGATTCCCAAGGAGGAGTCCCGAAACTATCCCGGTTTGGACTCCCGGGACTTTGAGTGATCATAACTCCTTGCTTAGACCTCCGATTGGGATGAGGTCTACAGCAAAGTTGTAGCTCTCTTGAGAGCTTTCCAACGGTGTGTCACACTTCCACTACACTCACTGGGTTCAAGTCGATTCCCAACTTTTAGTGGTCGGAAGTCAAGTTGCCAGTTTGACTCTCGGCCTTTTTTTTTGCCATAACTTGTGCTGCAGATGTCCAAATGACCAATGCGAAGCCATTTTCGACATCTACATTTCAATATCTTTCCAATGATATAAAGAACACCCCAATGCGAGGTGTCCTGACCCCTTCAATCGAACTCTGAAGTTTTGAGAGTCTCGGAGGACTCCCAAATCCCAATTTCGGGAGTGTGAATTTCATCCTCACACTTCCCTCAAAGTAGGGTTGCAACACCAGGCCTTGGACATATTATGATAAAATTGGTGTAGGTGTTGGTAATGGGGCCATGCCATCAAATGTGGGTGATGGAACATCATTAGAAATCGCTGGTTGTTTAGCTGATGAGGATGAAAGAGCGAGAAAAGTCATGAGGGAAAGAAACAAAAATCACAAACGAACATCTCAAGCACAAATTAAAGCAACAAATGAAGTTGTTAAAACTCACCAAGATAGTGTTGGTCACCTCCTATTTACAAGGCCAGTTCTAGCAAGGTTAGGAACAAAAAATACATGACCCAACATCATTTACACTACCAAGGGGGAAACACGTTCAATTGCAATGGTGGCGAAAGCTTCAGTTCTACAATTAGTGCATGACTTGTGGGGGTATGATGTGGAATTCCAACAAAAGGTAATTGAAAAGATATCGGACATGAGATGATGAAGTCAATGATGCCTATTTTTTTGTCCAATTTGGTTGAGACAAAAAACCACCACCTTATTGTTGAAAGTATAAAAAATGGAATATCTATTCACATAGCACTTGGACGCACAACCAAACATGTTGCTGCAAAAGAACTTTTAGGCACTTTAGCTTTTTGTAAGCATGCAAGTGGGAGGAAGGTTGCTAAGCACCTTGGGCTTGATAGGAGATGCTTATATTAGAATTTACAACAACATCTACTAATTGATGATGGGGTCGAAGAATTTTGGTTTAGCAACAAAAAAAAATTTAGTGTAATGCACTTTCAGTAGAAGGAAAAAGTTTGCACGATAGAATGGTGGACCATGGAGATTACCATATCTCCTTATCACAAAAAAATTTGTAAGAAAAAAATTGGGGTTAAACAATTTGTGGAACATCCCACCCAATTTTTACAAGTTTCCCATGTCAAAAAAAATCAATTATTTTATATACTAATGTAGTTGTCTCCAAATCTTTCTAGCCTTTATGTATGCAAGTATTTAATTCACACATCTATTGTATGGGTTTTAAATTTTCTGTCCTTCCATTTTAGTTCTAGGTTATGGTTCACAATTATCTTTTCAAGGTTGTTATATATATATTTTTTTATTCACAAGAAAATTTGATTTATACAAATTTTTCATGTGTGCATTGTACAATTGGAATTCTACACTACATTCAAGGAGAAGCACCTTAATGTACAGTTTGAACTCACAAGTTTTTCATGCTTGAAACCTTGATTTGTGAGGTGAATCAAATAGTGGAGTACTTCTTGTTGTTGCTACCACATTGAACTTGTGGAACTCAAAATTGGCCTTAACAATATGCAGTCCAAAACAAGAGGCATTCATGCTAATTGTGGTTGTAGGTGTCCTAATATTTGTTATCAAGTGGGTGCTTTGGATGTTGGAGATTGTTGTACAAGTCAAGTTTCATTTACAAGGTTGACTAATTTGTGGAGTTGCATTTTATGTCCCAAACCGGAAGGAGTCAATGGCATAAGTGGTAGTGTCTTATGGGTGAATGTAGCTTGTGCGAAATTCAAATTTTGAAGGTTTGCCTTATTGAAAAGATTGAGAGTATGAGGACAATATAATGGCATCGATATGGAAAGGTAGTGGTTGGATAGAAAGACAACAGTGATGATTGGAAGGTGACACAATTACAATACATGGATACTTCAACAAACGAGTTGTTGGACTACTTGCACCCAAGGTTAGTGGACTTTGTTGACCACAACTTTGCTACCCAATGGCAAGACAAGGTAAAAAAATGCTCCCCCAAGTGCATTTAATTTTAAATGGATTTGAATTATAACTTTGTCCCAATTTCAAACCTCATAAAATTTCACAAAATTGATGAATTCTGATTGTTTTGTTTTCATAGGAGTTCAAGGCCTTTTTGGCAAATATTCTTGAGGATACAATCCTTTCATGCATTGATTTTTCAAAGAATTATGCCTTCAAGACATAAAACAAAATGCAAGACATGCATTGGTATAACTTCCAAATCACCATTTTGGTGCATATCACTTATCAGGTGAACCCTAATTTTGACCCAACAATTCTTCAATGTTCACGAATTTAAAAAGAAGTCCATTATTATGTTAGTGATGACAAGACCCATGATAACCTCTTTGTGCAACATGTGTTAAACTTACATTGGCACTAGGAGAAAATAGCCTCCTTCCAACCATGCCTTTCAACTACATTTTGATTGTCATTTTGAGGTGAAAAGCATTTTCCAACTTCAAAATGTTTTTTCCAACTATAAAATAATGAAGTCGACAATGGTGAGTTGAGTTCAAATTGCAATCGAAAACATTTGCCATGTGTCATTTTTGGAGCAAAAGTCGAGGTGTCAATATTATAGTTGAAAATGACTCACCATTTTAGTCAACCATAGTTTTCCAACTAACGAATGAACTTCATCCCAATCTAGTGAAAGGCATGCAATTGGGCTTTTCACTGTCTTGTAACTATGATGTGATTTCGTGGAGTGTACACATGTCAAGTGCCCATTGGATTTGAAGGTTTACATCAATAAAATGGATGTGCACCATGTGTACAATCAAACATTTTTCAGGATTTATATTATAAAAAAGATAAAATATATTGATAGTGTATTGAAGCATGCTAGATGGATGATCCCACTCACTTGTTTGCATGACATGTGGCAGACATCGGGCTTAGGTTGACAAGTAGGGTTGGAATTGAACTATAGTAAAAAGTATGCCTATTGTGTAGTTGACCCTTAGTTAAAAACCTATCAAATACAAGTTGAAATAGAGTCCAAAATAAAACAACTAATGTATGAAATGTCAACTATGTAAGTTGACAGATAGTTGTAAGGTCATTGTCAAGTGGATACTCTAATAATTTGTCATCCACTTGGGTAGTAAAAACAAACACAACATGGTAGTTGAAATCAAGTTGACAAAAATCAACAACTAGTTGGTAGTAAATATGCAAGAGATAGTAGGAATATTAACATAAATAATTATCAAGATGTTGGCAAAATAGTAAAAATACTTATGTCACCATCAACTACGGAAGTAGAAAAATAGTTGTCAAAATGTTAAAAATGAATGCATCAAATCACCAGTAACTATGGAAGTGTAAAAGTAGTTGTTAATATGTTGGTAAATAATTGAAAGAACTGAAGCACTGTCAAGTACTTGGCTAGTAAAGCAACAATAACAAGTTGGAAGACTATTGAAAGGCTAACTATTAATACTTAACAAAAAGTTTCAACACAAAATGGAAAACCATTAGTTGTTAGACCAACCATAAAAAAAGGATGCACAGAGTTAAGAGACACATAGTTCTTAGACATGATGTCAAAAGTAACTTGGGCATGTGTTCAAAATTTTGGGTTGCCCCATTGGAAGTGTAGAATTTATGCATGAGTAATATACTTACAATCTGTGGTTGTCCTACTACATCCTTAAGGCGTTCTTGGGGTGGATCATCTTCATGGTTGGCATAAACAACCCAACCTCGCCATCTAGCGCCTCTTCAATCCCAACTGAATAGTATTGTTATAGTATCAACGCACCATGGAAGCGATCAACATTTGGCAGCCTCGTAATATTCCCAATCACCACCATTCGGGTGATGTCACTCAGGTCTAGCAAGACCACCTTGTCACCCTTGCCAATCTAAGACCCCACAAATTCATGTCAATGTACATTATCACGTACCTACAAGTTACATTCCAACGATGTGCAATGACAACAAGCAATAATCAAAGTATAATCAATCTTAACCTTTTTGCAGCCAATTGTTCTTGGATTCCCAATCACTTTCTTGGGAATTTGGGAATTTGGGAAGTTGCCTTTTGAGAACGTGTCTCCTGAACTACTCAAGGTTGTGCTGGAGCCTTTGATGCCCGACCGCTCACCTTTCCGTTTGACCCACGAGGGGGTTTAGTGGCGCCACCTTTCGTCACATCTTGTTGTTCATCTAAACTATAATCCACCAAAATGAGCTTGCCCTTCCCATCATCCTTTGCATTTGTCTCACCATGAAGAACATCACCTACCTTTGTGTTTGGGTGAACAAAAATTGTGTAAAGTTTAGATACTCATGTGTGGCATGGCTTTTCCCCATTTCCCCTATTAAGGTATCACTTTCACCTTGCCTACCAATATCATCCATAACACTTGCTACACCAATTGCCCTTGTTACCACTTCTAAAATTGGCCTTCCTATGTCTGTTGGCACTAGCTAATTTGTGATGGAAACCCCTTCTATTGCCACTTCCTGAATTTCCCATGCTGCCTCTATAGCTACCACTAATTGATTTTTTCCAATTGCCTCTTCTACTATCACTTCTTGAATTTTGCCTATTTCCCCTGTAATTGTCGGTGGCTGATTTTTCCTTGTTGCCCCTTCCATTGCCACTTCTTGCACTTTCCGTACTACCTCTGTTACCGCCACTTGCTGATTTTCCCTATTGCCTCTACTACCCTTGTTGCCACTTGTTGAATTTTTATGGCCACCCCTACTGCCACTGGTTGAATTTTTCCACCATCTTCACATACAAAATTTCGACCCCCTCTATGAACACAATTTCCACTGGGAGTAGAACCCCCTCCAACTCATCCTTCCATTTCCTTGGTTTTTCCAAGACCATCTTCACCAATAGAAATCCCTGATGGTTCTTTCTGTAACATGGGCCTATTCTAACCCTAGGATGAATGGTTCTAACCATGCCAAAATTCTTGAGATGGTAGATATGTTTTTATCCACATTGGTCATCCAACTTTGGATTGTGTCCACCTTTTCCACCTTCTCCATTAGTTTGTCACCTGTTGAAATCAAGGATGAATTGACATCTTCTAACTTTTGTAGCCTACCGTCCATGGCACTTGACCTCATCTACAATGTGCAACAAACCCAAATTACAATAATGAAATCACCACCACAGTTGAAAGGAAGTTGACATTGAGTAAGTCAATACCTTAACCCTTAATACCATGAATACTTTGTGCATGAAACAATTAATGTGTTGAGGACCAAGTTAATGTATGTAGTTCTTCCTCCCTATTGCATGCGCCAATTGCAATCATGGCTAGATTTTTCAACATACCTTGCTAATGCCATGTGCTTGGAAGATTTGTGCCTCCTTGATGATCGATGGGGATTGTTCCTTGTTATTTTGTTGTGGAAACACCCCCCACCAAGATCAATCAGATTTCAATACTCCACATGCATGGGTGAGAGCTTAACAAGCAATAATACACGAACTTGCATCCTATGTTTCTATGGCATTTATATAAGCAAACATTGAAACTAATTGCCAAACTCAGTTATCAGTCATGATTATGATGTTTTCCAAAATAGTTTATAGTATCCTAATTCAACCTGCCATGTAGGCTTCTAAACACCATCATAACATGCTCTCATGCGTATAAATTTCTACTGCATGGAACAAGCGTACACATAGGGTCATGGGTCAGGACCCTCAACATATCCTTTACTGACAACAAATGTGACTACTCCACAAGTTACGTGATAACCGAAAATTAAAATTATTTTTGTAGTTTCTAGCATATACTGCAAATTTCAAACTTATAACAAATTTCATTTATGTTTCCCATCAACCATATACCTTTTTATGCAACTGTGTTAGAAAATAACCTAGAATTTGCGGTCAATGGCTAATGCATTTACATATCAACCATGGAATCTAAACCACAATTTATCCAAAGGCATTTAAACTTTGGCAAGCCGTACTCATTTGAATCAATATTCATACTCATGCCATAGTAGCCTAGAGGCTTGTTATATCAATTTTAGCATCAAATTCCCCACACATGTCCATAATAAGATGTTAGACCTTATAAATTACCAATTAGGCTCTCCTAAATATTACAGAGACATATAAATTTCTAGCTTTCCAACAACAAAGGGCCTGGCCCATATCTAACTTCTTAACTTGTTTGAACATTTAAGCAATAATGGAAGCAACAAACTGAGGAGTCCCAGAAATGTGACAGTGCCTGTCATTAGCTCACAATTTGGTGGAATGGAACATACATGGTTTGCTGGGGGGTCTTGGCAAGTACATGAAAAGGGAAATTTAAAATGGACAAATATTATGCAAGATATCATTAGTTGAAAACTACAGTACCATTGGTTTAAGGGATTGAAAATATATGTTGTCTTTTTTACAACATATGTATATACATGTTCCCTTGGTGTAGTACTACCTAGGGGAAACTGTCATGATGGTAGTGAAAAATGTTAAATACTACACGATGTGAATGCCAATAAATCTCAGACATTAAGGATTAAGCTTTAGTTTACAAACCCCTAGGGAAGTTTAATCATTCAGGTTTTAAACTTGTTTTATTTTTTCAAAAAAAATTCAAATATTTTTTTCTTGGACAAGAAACTTGAATGACAGCAAAATGAAAAACCTACCAATTTTGCTGTAGCCCCAACTTTCCCATATCGACCAAAGTGGGTAGGATTTTGCACTTTTGACCTAGATGCCCTCATTGCCTGCTCACATCAACCCTCCAAATCAATGAAAAGTAATTGACCAAACGACATGTGTAACACATTTTATTCTTGTATTAAAATGGGAGTTCTATGATTTGTAGGGTGTTACCATTGATTTCTTCATTTTCTTTGAAATCTTAATTAGAGATATGTGTCATTATATGGGTTGTGTGTGTTTGATGATGCAAGAAGGAATTAAGCGGGACTTGTCTGGAAAATTGCATGTCATTTCTTATGTGCCTTTGGGAAAAAAAGAGTGAAAACACTTCCCTTCATTGATTCTAGTAATCCTCTATGTATGTGCCTCCTACTTGACACAACATACATGTCTACTGTTGAAATTTCTCAGGTTTAGTGACATTCTGAGAGAAGCTCATCACCTTCTTGCAATTCAGTTAATATTGTAGATGGAGCAAGTGACAATGAGCATTCTTGATGTCACAATTATCAACTAGGTAACTGACCTCCCACCAGTTATGGGGCATAATGAGAATCAAGATGCCCTCGTTTCATTCACAAAGGGAGTGGCTATGATCTTTTTATCAAGAAACGCAGGTTTATGAAATCATTGGGCCAACGACAACCAACATTGGTACCTTGTGCTAACTAGCACATGGCTAATAAAATGAAAGTTGTGGCTTGTAACCCGTGACCTGATAGCCAATCAGAGCATCCAGATTCTCATTGTGGTTTGTTATGGTATATATGTTGTCATCCAACTTGTCGTGCACTTGGATCACAATCATATACGCTCAGCATAAGCCAGTAGTAACAGTCACAAATGTGAGATTGAGCCTGCCAGATAAGGATTTCTCAAGCCACACAGTAAATGAATTAAACTCG
>Ga0209611_10007225_pt1 | contig 17871 bp, 14 predicted proteins | sample S1TSphgellanicum_3_FD_187693 | JGI IMG/M metagenome (GOLD analysis project Ga0209611, IMG submission 187693) | Host-associated microbial communities from peat moss isolated from Minnesota, USA - S1T2_Fc - Sphagnum magellanicum MG (SPAdes) (version 2) | ecosystem: Host-associated > Plants > Peat...
AGCGCGGGTCAGAACGCGAGCATCCAGGCCATCACGCAGAACGTGCAGGCGAACTCGCATTGGGTGCGTCCGCTGCAGGACGAGATTGGCCGCGTCATCGTGGGCCAGAATTATCTGATCAACCGGCTGCTCGTGGGCTTGCTCGCGAACGGCCATCTTTTGCTGGAAGGCGTGCCCGGTTTGGCGAAGACGCTTTCGCTGCGCACGCTGGCGGGGGCGATCCAGGCGAAATTCCAGCGCATTCAATTTACGCCGGATATGCTGCCGGCGGACATCGTCGGCACGCTGATTTACAATCCGCGCGAGGGCACGTTCGACACGAAGCATGGCCCGATTTTTTCCAATCTCGTCCTCGCGGACGAAATCAACCGCGCGCCGGCGAAGGTGCAGAGCGCGCTGCTGGAAGCGATGGCGGAACGCCAGGTAACGCTCGGGAATGAGACCTATCTCCTTCCCGAGCCATTCCTGGTGCTGGCGACGCAGAATCCGATCGAGCAGGAGGGCACGTACAATCTGCCCGAGGCGCAGGTCGACCGGTTCATGCTGAAGCTGGTCATTACCTATCCGAATCGCGCGGAGGAGCTGGCGATCCAGGACTCGATGGCGACGACGGCGCCGCAGCTCGAGGTGCAGCCGATCGTGACGATCGAGGACATTCTCAAGGCGCGCGAGGTGGTGAACACGATCTACATCGACCAGAAGGTGCGCGAGTACATCGTCGACCTGATCATGGCGACGCGCGATCCGAAGGCGTACGGGCTCGATCTCGGCGGCTATATTCAATACGGCGCGTCACCGCGCGGCACGATCAACCTGACGATTGCCGCGAAGGCGGCGGCGTTCCTGGCGGGCCGCGGCTACGTGACGCCGCAGGACGTGAAGAACCTCGCCATCGACGTGCTGCGTCACCGCGTTTCGATCTCGTACGAGGCGGAAGCGGAGAACCTGACGTCGGACCTCGTGGTGCAACGGATCATTGACACCATCCCTGTTCCTTAAGGGCAAAGGGACTGACGACTGAGAAAGGTGTCCGTATGGATACGAACAAGACGAAGGAAATCCTGAAGAAGGTGAAGCAGATCGAGATTCGCACGCGGCGGCTGGTGGATGCGGCCATGGGCGGCGAATATCACTCGGTCTTCAAGGGCCGCGGCATGGATTTCGACGAGGTGCGCGAGTACGTGCCGGGCGACGAGGTGCGGACCATCGACTGGAACGTGACCGCGCGCAGCGGCCGGCCTTTCGTCAAGAAATTCACCGAGGAGCGTGAGCTGACCATCCTGTTGATGGTGGACGTGAGCGCGTCGGGGAATTTCGGCTCGACCTCGCAGAGCAAGCGCGAGCTGTCGGCGGAGCTGGCGAGCGTGCTGGCGTTCTCGGCCATCGGCAACAACGACAAGGTCGGGTTGATTTTGTTTTCCGACCAGATCGAGCAGTACATTCCGCCGAAGAAGGGCCGCCGGCATGTGCTGCGGGTGGTGCGCGAGGTGCTTTACTTCGAGCCGAAGCGGCGCGGGACGGACATCGTGCAGGCGCTGGACTTCGCCAATCGCGTGCTGCAGCGGCGCGCGGTCACATTCCTGATCTCGGACTTCCAGACGACGGGCGACCAGGCGAAGACGATGAGCGATTTGCAGCACGCGATGCGGCTGTCGCACACGCGGCACGATTTGGTGGCGATGCACATCCGCGACCGGCGCGAGGAAGAGTTGCCGAATGTCGGCGTGCTCGCGATTGAGGACGCGGAGACGGGCGAATTGCTGGAATTGCAAACGTCGGACCCGAAAGTGCGCGCGCGTTTCGCGGAGGTGTCGCGGCGCAACGTGGAGACGCTGCGGCGGATGCTGAACGCGGAGGCGGTCGACACGCTGGAGTTGCAGACGGGCATGTCGTACGTGCCGCCGCTGATGAATTTTTTCAAGACGCGGGAACGGAGGCGGAGATGACTTTCGCAAACAAGATTTTGGGTATTGGGTTGGTGACGCTCGCTGCGTTGACGGCGCCGGTGTGGGCGCAGAGCGCGGCGGGCGTCCAGTCCGGCCCGGTGCATGTGCCGGCGGGCTACTCAACGAACAGTCCGGCGAACAGCCCGACGATCCAGACGGCGATTGCGCCCGCATCGTCGCTGGCGGGGCCGGTGCAGCCGCCGCAACCGGCGGTGACGAACGCGTCCGGCTCGGCCGCGCCTGCCGCGAGCACGGGCACGGCGGACAGCGGTGACATCCATGATATCCGCGGCGTGATCTCGATTCCGTATCCGCTGATGTGGCTGATGTACATCGTCGGCGGCGCGGTGCTGGCGGTGATTCTTTACTATGGCTGGAAATGGCTGCATCGGACGGTAATTCGGCCGAAGCTGCCGCATGAGCTGGCGCTGGAGCGGCTCGAGGCCGCGCGTGCGCTGATGAACGAGGGCCAGGTGCGCGAGTATGCCTTCGCGGTGTCCGAGGCGGTGCGGCTCTATATTGAGCAGCGCTTCGGCGAGAAGGCGCGGCGCCGCACCACGGAGGAATTCATCAATGATTTGCTCAAGCAGACCGGCACGCCGCTGGCGGAGCATCGCGCGCTGCTGGAGGATTTTCTCATGCACTGCGATCTGCCGAAGTTCGCGCGCTGGCAGTTGTCGACCGACGAGATGGAGTCGATGCACGCGAGCGCGCGGGCCTTCATCACCAACACGCGCCCCGGCGCTCCGGCCAGCGTGCCCGCGCCGCGCCAACCTGAAACGGTTTCCGCCCCATGAATATCACTTTTCAACATCCCGAGCTTCTTTTCCTGCTGCTGCTTTTGCCGGTCGTGGCGTTCCTGCTGGGGCGGCGCGGGCGGGTGGCGGCAGTGGAATATTCCAGCGCGAACGTGGCGCGCGAGGTGGCGCGCACGACGCGCAGCCGCGTGGGCCGCTGGGCCATGCTTTTTCCGCTGCTGGGCGCGGCATTTTTCATCGTCGGCCTGGCGCGTCCGCAGGTTTTGCAGGGTTCGTCCGAGGTGCAGGCCAGCGGCATCGACATCATGCTGTGCCTCGACGTCTCCGGCTCGATGCAGTCGCTCGACTACGTGGTCGATGGCCAGCCGACGTCGCGCGTGGCGACGGTGAAGGCGGCGGTGTCGAAGTTCATCGACGCGCGGCAGGATGACCGCCTCGGCCTCATCGAATTTTCCGCGGAGCCGTATTTGATCAGCCCGCTGACGCTGGACCACGACTGGGTGCACCAGGGGCTCGAGCGCGTCGACACCGGGACGATTCCCGACGGCACGGCCATCGGCTCGGCCATTGCCATGGGCGTGAACCGGCTGCGCGAGTCACCGGCGAAGTCGAAGGTGATCGTGCTGCTGACCGACGGCTGCAACAACATGGGCAAGATTTCGCCGATCATGGCGGCGCAGGCGGCGAAGGCGCTGGGCGTGCGCGTTTACACCATCGGCGCGGGCGTGAAGGGCGACGCGCCGTTCCCGGTAAAGGACCAGTTCGGCAACACGCACATCCAGATGGTGCCGTCCGACGTGGATGAGGACACGCTGCAGAAAATCGCGGACATGACCGGCGGGAAATTCTTCCGCGCCACCGATACGGAGAAGCTGCAGGAGACTTACGCGGAGATCGACCGTCTCGAGAAAACCACGCGCACGGTGAAGCATTACGAGCATGTCTCGGAGCTCTTCGCGTGGGCCGTGCTGCCGGGGCTGTTCGTGCTCGGCACCGGATTTTGGCTGGAACAGACGCGGTACCGGAGGCTGCCCTGAATGGGGCGGATGGGACTACTGAACACTTTGACTTATGAAATTTGCTGAACCCTCCTGGTTGATTATTGGATTTCTGGTGATTGCCGGAATGGTTTTCGTCTACCGGCTGCTTGATGCGCGGCAGCGCGCGGCCTTGGCCGAGTTCGCCTCGAGTCATCTGCTGGCGAAGCTGACCGCGTCGTTTTCACCGGCGCGGCGGATGCTCAAGCGCGGGCTTTTTCTTGCGGCGCTGGCCTGCATCTTCGTCGCGCTGGCGCGGCCGCAGTGGGGCTTTCACTGGGTCGACCAGAAGGAGCGCGGCGTTGATCTCTTTTTCGCCATCGATACCTCGAAGAGCATGCTGACGCAGGACGTGAATCCGGACCGGCTGACGCGCGCGAAGATGGCGATCACCGATTTTGTGCGCAAGCTCGATGGCGACCGCGTGGGGCTTATCGCCTTCGCGGGCGAGGCGTTCCTGCAGGCGCCAATGACGCTCGATTACGACGCGTTCCAGGACACGCTCGACTCGATTGATGTGAACACGATCCCGCGCGGCGGCACGGACATCGCAAGCGCGATCCACGAGGCGCAGGCGGCCTTCGCGCAAGCCGGCGATGACAAGAAGATCCTGATTCTCGTCACGGACGGCGAGGACCTGCAGGGCCAGGGCATCGATGCGGCGCGCGCGGCGGCGAAGGACGGCATGGTGATTTACACGGTCGGCGTCGGCACCGCTGCGGGCGGGCTCATCCCCGTGCCGAACGGCAATGGCGGGACCGATTTTGTGAAGGACGACACGGGTCAATTCGTGAAGTCGCACCTCGACGAGAGCACGCTGTCGCAGATCGCGCAGGTGACCGGCGGGATGTATCAGCCGCTCGGCCAGGAAGGGCAGGGGCTCGGCGTGATCTACGACAAGGCGATCGCGTCGATGCCGAAGCACGACCTTGCGGCGCGCCGCACGCGGGTTTATGAGGAGCGCTTTCAGTTGCCGCTGGCGGCGGGTTTGGTGCTGCTGCTGGCGAGCATGCTCATCGGCACGCGGCGACGGACGGCGGCGCAGGCGAAGCCCATCGCGCCGGTGCGCGTGGCGAAGCGCGCGGCCTTTGCGCTGATCGCGGTGCTGGCGATCCCGGCGGTGGCGCAGGCTTCGCCGCAATCGGCGGAGAGCGCCTATAAGAAGGGCGAGTATGATAAGGCGGAGGCGCAGTACCAGGACGCGGCGGCGCAGCATCCCGACGTCGCGCCGTTGCAGTACGACCTCGGCGCGGCGGCGTACAAGAGCGGCGAGTTTGACGCGGCGCTGCCGGCGTTCCAGAAGGCGCTGAGCACGGATGATCCCGCGCTGCAGCAGCAGTCGTACTATAATATAGGCAACACGCAGTATCGCATCGGGCAGAAGACGGAGAAGAAGTCGCCGCAGGAGACGATCAAGCAGTGGCAGCAGGCGGTGCAGGCGTACGACGGCGCGTTGAAGCTGAAGCCGGATGACGGGGACGCGAAGTTCAACCGCGATTTTGTGCAGAAGAAGCTCGATGAGCTGGAAAAGCAGCAGAAGCAGCAACAGCAGCAGGACCAAAAGAACCAGCAGGACAAGCAGGACAAGAATCAGCAGCAGCAGAACCAGCAAAATCAGCAGGGCCAGAACCAGCAACAGAACCAGGACCAGCAGCAACAGAATCAGCAGCAGTCGGGTTCCAAGGGCGGGCAGGGCAGCCAGCAGGATCAACAGCAACAGAACAACGGCCAGAACCAGGCGCAGAACGGCCAGCAAAACCAGAAGGGCCAGCAACAGCAGCAGCCGCAGACCGCCGGCAACAAGCAGGGCCAGGACAAATCCCAAAACGGCCAGCAGCAGCAGACCGCTGGGAACCAGAAACAGGAACAGGACAAGGGTCAAAATGGCCAGCAGCAACAACAGCAGACGGCCGGCAACCAGCCGCAAAATCAGCAGCAGAATGGCAACGGCGGCGACCAGCAGAAGGAGCAGATGGCGCAGGGAAACGACAAGGGCGGCAAGGGCGGTCAGAGTGGCGAGGCCGCAGCGGACAAGGACAAGCAGTCCGGCGACCCGACGGCGGACGCGGCGTTGCCCGCGGGAGAATTGACAAAGGAGCAGGCGAAGGATTTGCTCAACTCGCTCAAGGGCGAGGAACACATCCTCCCGGTGGCGGCGGATGCGCGGTCGGCGAAGCCGCAGGACCCGACGGTGTTGAAGGATTGGTAATATGAAAAGCTTTACTGAAAACGATCACCTTTGTGGCCGCGCCCGTGAGGGCGTGGACGTGCCGGGGAGAGACCACCGCCTCACGGCGGCGGTTGCGGGGAGCTTTGTCGCCGCGTCCGTGAGGGCGTGGACGCATGGTCAGGCCGATCCACCGCCTTACGGCGGCGGCTACGGGCGGGGCGTGCGGATTTTCATTTTTGGGTTGGTTATGGCGGTGGCGCTGGCCGCTCAGGTGCGGGGCGCCACGGTCACGGCCACGATTGACCCGGCGGACATTTCGCTGGGCGACTCGACGCAACTCACCGTCACGGTCAGCGGCGGCGCGAGCCAGCCGACGGTGCCGCGGATCGACGGGTTGGAGATCATCGGTGTGGGCGAGTCGACGCAGATCGAGATCATCAACGGCTCGGTGACGCAGAATTCGTCGCGCACCTACTCGGTCACGCCGCAGCGCGCGGGGACATTCACCATTCCCGCGCTGCAATCGGACAACGCGCGGTCGCAGGCGCTGACGCTGCGCGTGGCATCGGGTCCGGGCGGCGCGACGCAGGCGCCGCAGGCCCCGACCGCGCTGACGCCTCCGCCCCCGAGCGGGCTGGGGCCCGTGATCATGCCGCCGCCGCAAAGCGCGCCGCCGCCTGCGCCGGAGGAGCACGCCAAGTACGGCGCGATCCAGATCCTGCTGCCGAAAAAGGAATTCTATGAAGGCGAGCTCGCGCCGATTGAAATCAAGGTGCTCGTCTCGGAGGAAGTGCAGCACGGTTTCGACGACCTGCCGCAGTTCACCAGCGACGGGTTCACGCTCAACTCGCTGAGCCCGCGGCCGGACCGGACCGTCGAGTACGTGGACGGCCATCCCTACGAGGTGCTGACGTGGCACACGGCGCTGACGGCGGTGAAGCCGGGCGATTTCACGCTCAACATCACCATGCCGGTCACGGTGGTGGTGCCGCAGCAGATGCCGGACGGGGACGACATCGACTCGCTGCAGCGATTCATGGCGAACGCGATGGGCGCCCTGCAGGGCACCAAGAAGGAGATCAAGCTGAACGGCACGAGCGAGGCGCTGAAGGTGCTCCCGCTGCCGTCGGCGGGACGGCCCGCGAATTTCAGCGGCGCGGTGGGACTTTTCGAGGCGGAATCGAGCGCGTCGCCGACGCACGTGAACGCGGGCGATCCGGTGACGCTGACCTATTCGATCACCGGCCACGGCAATTTCGATCGCGTGACCAGCGACCTGCTGAGCGGCGATGCGAACTGGAAGACTTACTCGGCGAAGACGAAGTTCGACGCGCAGGACGGCGTCGGCTACGCGGGCACGAAGACGTTCGAGCAGCCGATCATTCCGATGAACGGCTCGCTGACGCAGGTGCCCTCGCTGAATTTTAGTTATTTCGATCCGGAGCGGAAGCAGTACGCGACCTGCACGACGCCGCCGATTCCGATCAGCGTGACCGGCGCGCCGGCCGCACCCGCGGCGCCGGTGAATGCGCCCGCGCCGAGCGTGGCCTCGGCGGCGCCCACGGCTCCGCAAGCTCCCGCGCAGACGGGGCCGGATTTGCGCATCAATCGCATCGAGGCGGGCAGCAGTGTGGCGACGCTGGAGCCGGTTTACCTGAGCCCGCTTTTCATGGCGGGGCAGGCGCTGCCGTTGCTGGCGCTGCTCGGCGGATTGGCTTTCCTGCGGCATCGCCGCCAGGCGTTGGCGCCGGACCGCGCGCGGTTGAGCGCGGCCCAGCAGGCGATCCGGCAGCAGGTGGCCGCGATGGATGCGGCGATGGCCGGCGGGCAGGCCGGGCCGTTCTTCGTGCACGCGCGCAATGCGCTGCAGCAGCGTTACGGCCCGTTGTGGGGCATGCGGCCGGAGGCGATCGTGGTGAGCGATCTCGACGCGCGGCTCGGTGAGGCCGGCGCGAATGCGCGGACGATTTTCGAGATGGCCGACCAGGCGATGTATTCGGACCTGAACCTCGCCGCGGCCGACCTGCAGCAATGGCGGCAGGTGGTGGTGAGCGAACTTGCGGAGACGAAAAAATGAAGACGTTGAGCGAACGATTCTTGGGTGGCCCGGACCACTTGTTGTCCGGGTGGCGAAGCGAAGCGAAGCCACAGGAAGCCACAGAAATCTTTGCGCGGAGCCTGGGGTGGCTTCCTGTGCGTCCGCGCTTGCGCGCTCCCGCACCCGGACAACAAGTTGTCCGGGCCACCCTGCTGTGTGTGGCGTTGTTGGTGTTGGCTCTGCCGGTGATGGCACGGGCGGCGTCGCTGGACGAGGCGAACGCGGCTTTCGCGGCGGGCAAATTTGCGGAGGCGACGGGGGCTTACCAGGACGTGCTGAAGACGAACGGCTATTCGGCGCCGGTGCTTTTCGACCTGGGCAATTCGTATGTGCGCGAGGGAAATTATCCGCAGGCGATTTTGGCCTACAAGCGTGCGTTGTGGCTGGCGCCGAACGATGAGGACATTCTCGCAAACCTGCGCACGGCGCAGCAGCAGGCCGGGACGGCGGTCGAGCAGCTTCCGCCGCTGGAGAAGGCGGCGGGTGCGATGAGCGTGAACGGCTGGGCGTGGCTGGGCTGCGCGGCGTGGACGTTGCTGTGCGTGTGCCTCTTCCTACGCGCAGCGTGGCCGGCGCGGGGCGGATGGCTGGCGGCGGGCGCGGTGGTTTGCGCGTTCGTGCTGGTGGATGCGATCGCGGCGATTGCGGTGGCGTCGGGCGGCCTGCGCGATGCGGTGGTGGTGGACAAGACTCCGCAGGCGTTGGTGTCGCCGTTCCCGGGCGCGGGTGAGCAGACGGGCTTCACGCCGGCGCCGGGCGCGACGTTGAAGATCGAGAAGGCGTACAATGATTATGTGCTGGTCGCGGACAACGCCGGCCACACGGGTTGGATGGCGAAGGGGCAGATTGAGCCGGTGGTGAGGTAAGCCCTAATGCGACGGCTGCGGCGATAAAATCCACCCGACCGTTTTCTTGAGCTGCGCGAGGAACTCGTCGCTGGCGCCGGCGTAGTCGTGGAAACCCATGTGGAAGGTGTAGCCCTTGTGCGTGGTGCTGACGTGCTTGAGCCATGCGTCGGAGTCGAGCAGATCGAGATTGGCGTCCCATTGCGCGACGCGCAGGCCGTCGAGTTTGGTGGCGAAGTCGTCGAGGGCGAAGGTGCCGGGGCCGGTGGGCGGAACGTTCCAGCGGTCGGGTTCGCGCTCGCCGTAGCGGCTGCGCGCGCTGGGCGAGATGAGCAGCAGGCCGACGACATCGGCGGGACGCCTGGGGCTGCCGGCGGCGGCGACGGCCTGGTCGGCACCCATGGACCAGCCGCCCAGGATGACCGGCGGCATGGGGCCGGTGCGTGGGAACATGTGCGCGATGGTGTCCATGTCGGCGGTGAGCGTGGGCAGGTCGTAGTCGGTCTGGGAATAGGCGTGGCAATCGAAGGTGATCATTTCGCAGCCGTCGGCCTGGAGCGCGCGGCAGACGCGGTCCTCCCAGCCGCCCCAGCCGCCGTCGCCGGTGCCGAAGACGATAAGGGCCTTCGGATGCGCGGCAAAGTAGGGGTCGCCGGGCACGTAATGGTAGACGTTGAACGGGCCGCGGATCAGCTGGACCGTGGCGGTGGTTTTGTCGGGCTGCGGGACGGGGATGACCGCATGGCTGATGATGCTGCCGGGGGTCTGAATGCCGACGTAGGCGCGGTAGATGATGAACCCCGCGACGAGGACGATCTGGCCCCAAAAGAGGATGCGCTGGGCCCAGAGCTGGGGCCGGGAAGCATCGGGCGAATTCATCACAAGTCGTTCCCGTTATGGCGGGTGCGTGAGCGCGATACAATTTGATTTTCCATCACGCGCCTTCGCCCTAGTGTCGCATGGTGCGTCTCCATCATTTCCTCCTGCTCTTTTTATTGGGCTTCAACCCGGCCATGGCCCAGACGGCCGCTCCCACCAATGCCGCCGCGGCCACGCCAGTCGCGCCTCGCGCGCAGCCGGTGAATCCGGGCACCGCCCCCTTGGGCGTGCCGGGCGGGGTGATCGTCCATTGGTACGGGCATGGCTTTGTTTACCTGACGTCGTCGTTTGGCATTCGTTGCGCGATCGATCCGTTTGGCTCGCAGACGGTGCACTATCAGTTCCCGGTGCATCTCGCGGCCGACTTCGTGCTGGTGACGCATGAGGGCGAGGACGCGGGCGCGGCGGACCAGCTTTTCGGCGACCCGCTGATTTTCCGCAGCGTGATGGCCGTGGGCCTGAATCGCGCGAACGGCATTCCGTTCTACGGCATCGCCACGCAGAAGGACCCGGACGGGCAGGGTGTGGCCAACACGGCATTCACGGTGAAGTTCGATGGGATCAAGTTTTGCTCGCTGGGGCAGCCGTACGCGCCGCTTTTGGCGCGGGAGCGGGAGCAGATCGGCAAGTGCGACGTGCTCTTCCTGCCGATCGGCGTGCAGGCGCTGGGCGTGGGCGACCTGGACCAAATGGTGCGGGACCTCGACGCGAAGATGGTCATCCCGATCACCTACAAGACGGACTTGTCGGGCTCGCTCTCGCTGCGGCCGCTGGAGGATTACCTCGCGGCGACGAAGTTCCCGGTGCGCAAGCTTTCGACCGACGAGATCGTGGTGACCAAGAGCACGCTGCCGGACAGGCCGACGATTTATTGCCTCAAGACTCCCTCGACCGCGTCCACGAGCGCTCCTGCCCCTCAATGAAGATTCTGCTTATCGGTTCCGGCGGACGCGAGCACGCGATGGCGTGGAAGCTGCGCCAGGATGATCCCGCCGTGGAGCTGTTCCTCGCGCCCGGCAACGCGGGCACGGCGCAACTGGGGACGAATCTCCCGCTGAGCGCGACCGATCTCGACGGCCTGGTCGCATGGGCGGCGAAGGAGAAGCCGGACCTGACCATTGTCGGGCCGGAAGCGCCGTTGTGCGCGGGTGTGGTCGATCGCTTTGAGGCGGCGGGCTTGCCAATCTTTGGCCCGAATAAGGCGGCGGCGCGGCTGGAAGGGAGCAAGGTTTACACGAAGGAGATCCTGCTGAAGCACGGCCTGCCGACGGCGGGCGGCGCGTCCTTCACCGACTCGAAAGCAGCGGCGGAGTATCTCGCGCAGCGGCCGAGCTATCCGCAAGTGCTGAAAGCGGACGGTCTCGCCGCGGGCAAGGGCGTGATCATCGCCGATACGCCGGCGGAGGCGGCGGCGGCGCTGGGGCAGATCATGGACCTGCGCGTTTTTGGCGATGCGGGCAACCAGCTTCTGATCGAGGATTTCATGGCGGGCCGCGAGATGTCGGTGCACGTCATCACCGACGGAGAGTCGCACGTGATTTTGCCCATCGCGCAGGACCACAAGAAGCTCGGCGACGGCGACACGGGCCTGAACACCGGCGGCATGGGCGCGTACGCTCCCGCGCCGTTCGCGACGGCGGAGTTGCAGGCGGAAATCGCGCGGCTGGTGGTCGAGCCGACGCTGGCGGCGTTCCGCGCGGAGGGGATCGATTTTCGCGGCATTTTGTTCATCGGCCTGATGTGGACGAAGGACGGGCCGAGCATCCTGGAGTTCAACGTGCGTGGGGGCGATCCCGAGACGCAGGTGCTTTTGCCGCTGCTGGATGTGCCGCTGGTCGAACTGCTGCAGGCGGTGCGCGAGCGCCGGCTCGGCAAGGTGCCGCTCAAGCTCAACGCGAAGCATGCCGTCACCGTGGTCATGGCCGCGGCGGGGTATCCCGGCACGCCGGAAGCGGGCGCGGAAATCAAGGGGCTGGAGGAGGAGATTCCCGGCACGTACGTCTTCCACGCGGGCACGAAACTGGCCGGTGGGAAGGTGGTCGCGGCGGGCGGCCGGGTGCTGAGCGTGACCGGCTGGGCCCGGGACCTGGCCACGGCCCGCGAGCTGGCCTACCGGCGGGTGGCGAAAATTCATTTTGCCGGATGTCAGTATAGGCGCGATATTGCCGCTCGGTTGACTCTGGAATGAAAATAGTTCACGCGATCTCGGCAGGCTTTTGGCTTGTGGCGGCGGGAGTTCTCGCCGCGGAGCCGACCGTCCCAGCCACGGCACCGGTCACGCCCGTCGCGCCGCCTGCTTCGCCGACCGATCCGATCGCAGAAGCGCTGCCGTTTCTGCAGGCCGCGTACGTTGATTTTCCCGCGCTCCATTATAAAGAGGGCGACAAACTCAGCGACCTCGAGTCACGTGCGCAGGGCAAAATCAGTATCCTAATGCCGGGGACGGTTGCGCCGGCGCCGATCCTGACGGCGACGCTGCCAGATGGCATCGCCTATTGCCGCGTCGGCTCGTTTTCGCCGAAGAAGGATTGGGCTGGCGTTGCATCGGATTTGAACGCACTGGCCGGGACGCATATCTCCGGCATCGTTGTCGACCTGCGCGGCAATGCCTCCAGCGACTACGCCGGAGCGGCGCAGATGCTCGGCTTCCTCGTGCCGAACGACTCAGCGCTGCTCAAGTACGCACCCGCGACGAAGGCCGGAGCCGCGCCGATCCCCCCGCTGCCGCATCTCGACGGACCGCTCATCGTGCTGACGAACGACCAGACGGCCGACGCAGCCGAGGCGCTGGCCGGTCGCCTCCAATCCGACGGCGCGCTGGTGGTCGGCCGAGCGACGGCCGGCACGGGTTTCGAGGAAGACAAGCTGCCCGATGGCGCGATCCTGCGCTTCGCCACGGCTTTGCACCGGCTGCCCGGCGACACGCTGACCCGGCCGGTGGTGCCGGACATCGCGATGACGGTGGACGATCACAACGAAAAGGCCGCGCTGATGTTCATCCGCGAGGACCGCGTGCTCGACGTCATCCAGGAGCAGTCCCCGCGCAAGCGCATGAGCGAGGCCACGCTGGTCAGCGGGCAGGATCCGGAGTGGGACGCTTACCTCTCCACGCTGGAGCAGACGCCGGTGCTGCTGAGTCTGCCGCGCGTGCATGACCCCGTGCTGGTCACGGCGTTGGACAGCGTGCGCGCGATACGGCTCTCGGGTGCTGCGCTGGCCGCGCCGGTCCCGACCGCCGGCCCCGCCGCCCAGGCCGCGGCAAACGATGCGAAGGCGGCCAACACGTCGGTCCAATAAAAAGCTCGCATGCAGATTGCACTTGGTTTCTATCTTGTTTCCCCGCTGGGGGTGCGAACATGAGAACTGTCCTTTTCGTCTGCACCGGCAACGTCTGCCGCAGCCCCATGGCGCAGGGGCTTTTCGCGGACCTGGTGAAGGGCCGCAGCGACATCGAGGTGACCTCGGCAGGCATCGGCGCGGTCGGCGGGCAATCGCCCAGCCCGCACTCGGTTGAGGTGATGCACGAGCTGGGCATTGACATCCGCAACATCCGCAGCAAGCCGCTGATGGCCGATCTCGTGCGCAAGGCCGACTTCATCTTCGTGATGACCTACGGCCATCTCGACTCGATGCTGCTGCTCTTTCCCTCCGCGGCGGAGAAGACGTTCCTGCTGCGCGAATTCGAGACCGACCTGCCGGTGATGGAGCGCGAGCTGTCCGACCCGATCGGCCAGTCGCGCGAAGTCTACCGTGAATGCCGCGACCAGATTCGCTCCGCGCTGCCGCGCCTGCTCGACCTCGTGCTGCGCTCGACCCACGACGAGACGCGCGTGACCGCGATGAAGAAGGTGGCCATCGCCGCCGACTCGGGCGCGACCGAGCTGAAAGAGCAAGTGCGCTCGTGGCTCGGTGGTGCGGGCTTTCCGTTCGAGGACCTCGGCGGCTGCAACACCGAGGAGGTCGCGACGCGCGTGGCCCGGGCCGTGGCCAATGGCCAGGCCGACAGCGGCATCATCATCGACAGGACCGGTTTTGGCCTGAGCATCGCGGCCAACAAGGTGCCGGGCATCCGCGCCGTGCTGGCGCATAATTCCGAAATGGCGCGCTTGAGCCGCGAGCTGCATGATGCGAATATCCTTTGTATCGCTTCGCAGGAAATCCGCGGCAAACGCCTCAAGGAAATCCTCGAGGCGTGGATGAACACCGCGTATGTCGGTGAGCACCAGAAGCCCATTTTCAAGACCATGGAACCGAAATCGAATCCCGAGCCCCTGTCCCGGAACAATCCCGCGCTGAGCGAAGTTGATCCCGAGATCTTTCGCGCCATTCAGGACGAGTACGCGCGCCAGCGCGACAACATCGAGCTGATCGCCAGCGAGAACTTCACCAGCCGCGCGGTGATGGAAGCGCAGGGCTCGTGCCTGACCAACAAGTATGCGGAGGGTTATCCGCGCAAGCGCTGGTACGGCGGCTGTGAGAACGCCGACATCGTCGAGGACCTCGCCATCGCGCGCGCCAAGCAGCTTTTCCAGGCTGAGCACGTCAACGTGCAGCCGCACTCCGGCTCGCAGGCCAACGCGGCGGTTTACTTCGCCATGCTGCAGCCCGGCGACCTGATCCTGACCATGGACCTGTCGCACGGCGGGCACCTGACGCACGGCCACAAGATGAACTTCTCCGGCCGTTTCTACCGCGTCGTGCACTACGGCGTGAGCAAGCAGACCGAGACGATCGACTACGACGCGCTCGAGGCGCAGGCGAAGGAAGTGCGGCCGAAGATGATCACGGCCGGAGCGTCGGCTTACTCGCGCATCATTGATTTCCCGCGCCTGCGGAAGATCGCCGATTCGTGCGGCGCGCTGCTCTTCATCGACATGGCGCACATCGCGGGCCTCGTCGCGGGGGGCGTGCATCCGTCGCCGATTCCGTTCGCCGACTTCGTCACCACGACCACGCACAAGACGCTGCGCGGCCCGCGCGGCGGCCTGGTTTTCTGCAAGGAGCGTTATGCGAAGGAAATCGACTCGCAGGTGTTCCCCGGCGTGCAGGGCGGACCGCTTATGCACGTGATCGCGGCCAAGGCGGTCGCGCTGGCCGAGGCGCTCAAGCCCGAGTTCAAGACCTACCAGCAGCAAGTGGTGCGCAATGCCAAGGCGTTGTGCGAGGGGATGAAGAAGAACGGCTTCCGCATCGTCTCCGGCACGACCGAGAACCACGTCATGCTGGTCGACCTGCAGCCGAAGAACCTCACGGGCAAGGACGTCTCCGATATTCTCGACCACGCCGGCATCACCGTGAACAAGAACGCGATTCCGTTCGACACGCAGAGCCCGTTCAAGGCCGGCGGCATCCGCCTCGGCACGCCCGCCGTGACCACCCGCGGCATGCGTGAGGACGAGATGTTCGACATCGCCAACCTCATCGAGGAAGCAATCGAGCACCGCGCCGACGCCGCCCGCATTGAGACGATCCGCGACCACGTGAAGCAGATCACCGCGCGGTTTCCGCTGCCGTTTTGAGCTGACGTTTCGCACGGAGACTCGGAGGGCACGGAGAGGACAATGTAGCCGTAGAGTTTCAGAAAAGGTTTCGCCATGAACAGTATTACCGTTACTGAGCTGCGATATCATTTTCCTACCGCCTTGGCTCGCTTGATCCGGAAAGGACCGCTTGCAGTTACCATGCGTGGCAAAGTCATTGCTCAACTCGATCTTCCGCCTAGGCGTGGTCTGACCAAGGCTAAGCGTCGCTAGGTGCAGTGCTTCAGGGATTGATGGTTCGAAGTGTGAGCAGTTCGTCCTTCTTGCCTTCGAAGGCATCCATGTCGACGAAGCCGGAGATGCCTTTGACGCGGGCGCGCTCGGTGAATTGCCAGAAGGTCCAGTTATCGTAGCCTTCGAGGTGTGGGGAGAGGACAACGGCGCGATACCAAAGGCGCTTGGGTGCGTCGTTGCTGAGATAGTCATGGATAAAGTCGGAACTGGCGTAGAGGACGGGTTCGGTGCCGTACTCCTTGCGTAGCGCGTTAAGGAAGTTGGCGAGTTGAGTTTGGAAGTCGGTGATGCTGGGACGTTCTGAAGAGTTGCCCCATGTCTCGAGGTCCACCGCAGGCGGAAGTGGTAGGGCGTCGCGGGGGACCGTGCGGATGAAGTTGTGGGCTTGTTCAAGTCCGGATGTGTTTAGGCGGAAATAGTGGTAGGCGCCGCAGACCACGCCGGCGGCGGTGGCGTCGCGGCAGTTGGTAATGAAGCGGTCGTCCTGGAAATCCTTGCCCTCGGTGGCCTTTATGTAGGCGAACTTCACGCCGTCTTCCGCGACGGCGTGCCAGTCGATCGTGCCGTTGTGGTGCGAGACGTCGATGCCCTTGACCGCGTAGTGGCCGAGCGGATTGTTCGGGACCCACGAGCCGTAGAAGTAGGCCATGGTCGCGACGGCCGCCGTCACCACTAGCAAGACGAATACGCTGGCGAGGTATCTCATCGCATCGCGCGCGACGCTACTCCTCCCGTCCGCCGCCGAGGAGGTGGAGGACGGCCATGCGGACGGCGAGACCGTTTTGGACCTGGTCGAGGACGGTGGAGTTGGGGCCGTCGGCGAGATCGCTGGCGATCTCGACGCCGCGGTTGATCGGGCCGGGGTGCATGATGAGCACGTTGGGCTTGCACTTCTGGAAGCGCGGCATGGTCAGGCCGAAGAGCGAGATGTACTCGCCCACGCTGGGGAAGAAGCTGCGCTGCTGGCGCTCGTGCTGGATGCGCAGGAGCATGATGACGTCGGCATCGGGCAGCACGGCGTCGAGGTCGTGCGCGACGGTGACGCCGAGGTCGGCGAAGACATCGGGCACGAGCGTGGTCGGGCCGCAGAGCGTGACGCGCGCGCCGAGTTTGCGCAGCGCCCAGACGTTGGAGCGGGCGACGCGGCTGAAGAGGATGTCGCCGCAGATGACGACGTGCAGCGTGGACCAGTCGAGGTTGTCGCCGAGGCGCTCGCGCATGGTGAAGGTGTCGAGCAGCGCCTGCGTGGGATGCTCGTGCGCGCCGTCGCCGGCGTTGATGACGTGGGCGTTGAGGCGCTCGGCGAGGAACTGCGGCGCGCCGGCGGCGGAGTGGCGCAGGACGACGAAGTCGGCCTTCATGGCCTCGAGCACCTGGCCGGTGTCCTTGAGCGTCTCGCCCTTGCGGAAGGAGCTGGAGGCGCTGTCGATGGAGACGACGTCGGCGTCGAGGCGCGTGGCGGCGAGCTCGAACGAGGTGCGCGTGCGCGTGCTCGGCTCGACGAAGAGATTGACGACGGTGCGGCCCTCGAGCGAGGTGGACTTCTTCACGCGCTTGGCGAGGAGGTCCTTGAAGGTGCGGGCGTGGTCGAGGATCAGCTCAATTTCGGAGCGCTCCAGCTCGCGGATGGTGAGGAGGTCCTTGCGCTTCCAGGCGGTGCTCATTAAAGCGGCAGTGTAACGGGTTTTTGCGGAGGGACAACCTGAATGGGACGGATGGGACCGATGCGACTGATGGGACTTATGGGAGGATGTTCACTGCCGCGCTAAGAAAAGGCTAAGCGAAGCCGCCAAGAACCAGACAAACGCATGCAAAAGATAAATGATGTTTTGATGGGCGAAGCACGAAAGTACTTGGATAATGCTGTTGAGGAAAAGCACCGCCGCCGTCAAATAATAGAAGCCGCGTTTCCTCGTTTTCATGCAGTTAGCCTTTCAACGACTGCGCCACGGCTTTCGCGAAATACGTCAGGATGATGTCCGAACCGGCGCGCTTGATGGCGAGGAGGGATTCGTCGCGGGCTTTTTCGAGGTCGAGCCAGCCGGCGTTGGCGGCGGCGTGGATTTGGGCGTACTCGCCGCTGACTTGGTAGGCGGCGACGGGCAGGACGGTGCCGGCCTTGACGGCGTTGATGACGTCGAGGTAGAGGCCGGCGGGCTTGACCATGATGATGTCGGCGCCCTGGTCCTCGTCGAGGCGGGCCTCGAGCAGCGCCTCGCGCAGGTTGGCGGGGTCGAGCTGGTAGGTGCGTTTGTCGAGCGGCGCGGCGCCTTTTTTCGTGGAGCTGCCGACGGCGTCGCGGAACGGGCCGTAGTAGGCGGAGGCGAACTTGACGGCGTAGGCGAGGATCGCGGTCTGCGAGTA
>Ga0209611_10007227_pt1 | contig 17867 bp, 13 predicted proteins | sample S1TSphgellanicum_3_FD_187693 | JGI IMG/M metagenome (GOLD analysis project Ga0209611, IMG submission 187693) | Host-associated microbial communities from peat moss isolated from Minnesota, USA - S1T2_Fc - Sphagnum magellanicum MG (SPAdes) (version 2) | ecosystem: Host-associated > Plants > Peat...
AATTGTGACCAAAATAGTTGCATTTTAATCACATGTGACAATACATATACAATGGAGTCAAAGGATGAAATGTATTTGTTGATTTTTTTCTTTCATATAATACCCTTTGTCATTTGTGACTAATTTATCACATGCAACTTGTTTTAAGCAACTAAAGAAATTTTAGTTGCAAAATGTTTTTTGTGACTAAAATTTAGTTATAAAGACTAGTTGGAAATACATGTTCTTCTTCTAGAATTATGATATACTGCAATTGCAAAGGAAAAAACCTCTTCGTGGATGGTGATTTAACAAATTATGATATTTGTAGTATAAAATTAAAAAATAAAATAAATTACTTAAAAAAATGAAAACATGTTAATTTGTAAATCAAAACCTTAAGAACCTTGGAACATGATTATTTAAAGAAATCATTATGACAATTTCCTAGTTGCAAAGGGAAAGGGAAGTTGGAGAAGCTTTTCCCCTTGTTTTCTCCTTTTCTTGCACACCATTTGAGGATAAATTAATATGCCAGATTAAGCTAGTTGGTTTGGTATTATCATTAATGACCTAGATTTATCTAGAGATTTTTGACAATAGTTAATACTTTAACAGTTAAAAAGTCCCTTCATAAAAACAAATCTGAAAAAATAAAACTTCACAAAAAAAAATTTCTAAAAAAAAATTGATATGCTATAACAAATAGACTAAGTTGCCAAAGGGAAGAGGGTCTAGATGTCTAGAGTTTGGACCGTTCTAGTAATCGGGTAGGTACGAGGCAATTAGATCTATTATGAGTAAGTGAAGCCAACAAGCAAGTGATTGGATCTATTGTGACTAAGAAACTAAAAAATAATCAGATTCAACAGTGAATAAATAAACGAAAGAGTGAGCAAGTAAATTGGATCTATTTTTTTAATAAGAAAATAAGAGAAAAAATTAGGTGGGTCTATTGCAAAAGTAACAAAATAACATAAGCAATCGGGGTCTATTGTGGAGTGAAAAAATGATTAAAGATAACCAAATAAAATTTAATATCAATAGATGAGTTTATGATTAGTTAGGTTTTTTTATGTTGCAATGTAATTGGGAAACTCATATGCTAGTAGCAGTAAGTATGGGGAATAAAAAATGTAATTTACACTAGTGCACAAGCCCTAGGCAACAACCCAAACATGTAGATAAATACCTTTAATTGGGGATGCAAAAATCTGTTTGAGGGAAAAGTTCAACCAGTCATATTAATCAAACTCACATAGTGCATCCTGTTGAAAAGTTATGGAGGAGTCTCCATTTGGGCCACCATAAAATGATGACCTCCAGGCTTTCAAGACCATGTTATTAGTCTTACCTAACCCCATATACCACTTTTTTGGTGGGTTAGTGATGAATAAAACTTTAGTAATAGCATGTGCAATCCACCAAATACTAAACCCTTAACAGGTCTTGGACCGGCTCGACCCCTTCCCCTCGGAAAAAAACCTCCCTCATTATAATATATTGAAGGATTTTGGTTTGTTTAAGAGGATTTTTTGAAGATTATATTTTTGCATGGTGAAATATTTGAGTTTTCATAATTTTTCTTCTTTTGCCTTAAAATATATTTAAAATGTAAATGACCAGGACCCAGTGTGACAAACTCCTTGTTTTGTTTTGTAACGAATGAATTCAAATTGCAACATGAAAAGTAGCATTTTAGCAAAGATGAAGTAAAACTAAGTAATGAGCGATGCCATTAAAAGCTTTGGGGCCCTCATGCCTACAGCAAAATCACAATGGACTTTCATTGTACCTCAAGACACAAGCCAACATGGATGATGATGGGACCCAAAGGAGATTTTCTAAAAACTTCTATAGAGATTTTTCAATGTTTTATTGCACAATAAACTATCTCCATTGCTACCAAGAAGTCAGCTCTTGCTGACTTTCAATTAAATAGCATTAATAGTGTTCTAGGTTAGAAACTTGGGAATAAATTTTTAAACTAAAAACTTTGACATTGGTTAGAGTTGGAATGATGTAGATTTTAATGCACATCTTCTAGACATTTTCTAGTTGCATTTGGAAGGCACCAATTTTATTTTATTTTAATATCAAAATTTAACCAAAAATTTAGCAAAAGTAGTCAAATTTATACTAGAAACAAAAAATTCCAACTTTTTTTCAATCTCTTTGTTGGCAAATGGAAAGATTTCGCAAGAAGCAAAAAAACCATTGAAAGGCACCTTATATCTCTCTTAGAAAAGAGAAGGGATAATATGCATATTTGTTAAGTGGAAGGAAATTACCCCTCTTCTTGGGTGTAAGATCCCTCCACCTTTAAGGAGTGTGCTTAAGAACATTCTTCCTGGTACAGCTTGTGATCTATGAATATTGATGTTCACAATAATATTCATCTCCTGCTTAATGATGGGTAAAACACATGTGAAAGACATTTCAAAAATGAAAGTTGGACTTAAGTACCATTTCATCGTAGGCCCCTTATTTGGGGAATGCCCTCACCTTAGGGCTCGAACCCCACATTGAAAACCTTCTCTCTATGACTAATGTAACATGTGCCATTGGCCCAAGTGTGATTTGATTATTCAACTATTTTTCCTTCAAAACCCATTCTTTGTAATTTAATTAAAATTTCAATGATAAAAATTATTCAAAATTTTAGGTTTAAAATTTTACCAATCACCTTAATTAAATCTTCTAATTGAGGGCTTTTCAACAATACCAAAAGCATGCCCATGTTTTTTTTATAATTTTTAGATTAAATTTGAATGTAATTATTATGAAAATTTTGTTCAATATTCGATAACTTTTTCACCAGAGGTTAAAACATTATGAAACCAACTTAAATAGATTGCTAAGGCATGTGGGTTAGGAGACAATCGACGATCCCATGCCAAACAATCGACTCAAGTGTGCACCACTTTTCTGGATGGTTCTTCTTCGTGCAACCGTTGAGAGACATTCACGTTAAGCGGTGCTTCTTCAAGCTTTTCCTTTTCTACTAGTGAAATTGGAATATTCAAGGGCGGAGCGACATCATCCGCTATGATTAAATTTTCACATGCATCAACAAAAACTAAGAAGGTAGTAGAAATAATGTGGTACTTACGTTCAGAACGGGTCGAGGCTTTTTTATTTAACAAATTAAGGTAGGCGTAAGGTGTGGGAGTGATAGCGGAACCTCATGAAAACTCGAACATCTTAAATCTAATGGATTCATCGAACTCTAATTTCGATGGTGGATCTAAAAGTATGTGGGGGTTTTTGTGATGCAAATTTTAATTCCAATTTACTATGTACTACATAATTAATTAGTGCATGGAAGAAAAAAAAAGTAGGGGATATCAAAAGAGTAAATGGTACGTGGGGATGTTACATCAACCATTGAATTGATTTAATCAAGTAAAGACTCAAGGATGTTTACTTGTTACTACGGATAAATTATCCTAATAGTTAATTACTTGAAATAATTAGGATGAAGAAGTAGGATGTGAGGGTCAACGAACGGAAATGATAAGCATCAAGCTCAAGAACCTCATCAAGATATCCAAAATAAGGGGAAGGATGAATCCTTTAATCCCATTAGTCATGAGGATTGTCATCCTATTTGATTAGAGGATGAAATATTTTTTATGTTTCATTGGGCCCAAGAATTCTCATCCTAAAATCAATTGGAGGGCAAATCATTCTCAATTCTTGTTCACTTTTGAAGGATGAGGAGGCCATTGATTGGAGGGGAGGATTTCGAAGCTTCTATTGGGCAAGGGGAACAAATTCAAAAAAAGGTCATGGAGGCTTACCAAAGGAGAGAGGAGTATCTTGTGTTGGGGGAAGGGGAAAGGAGGAAAATGAATGTGTGAGGGAAAGATTAGTTCTTATGTGTGGGAAGGTGTTATTCATGAAAAATATGTGTGCAAGAAATAAGCATGGAAGGATTTCCATGACAAAGCCTTTAGAGTTTTATTTTAAATAATTGTTCTTCCCAAATCCACCGTTAGATTTGTGTCAAACTTAAAACAATTTTTTTTAGGAGATTTAAAAGGTTCTTTCCAAATTTCAGCATCATCGATTTGGTTGTGAGGGAGCTACACTTGTCGGGAGTAGAGGGTGTTTGTAGTGGAGTTCATGGAAGGATTTCTATGACAAAGCCTCTGGAGTTTTTATTTCAAATAGTTGTTCCTCCCAAATACACCATTAGATTTTTGTCAAATTTAAAAAAACATTTGTTTAGGAGGTGTAAAAGGTTATCTGTAAATTTTAACATCATCGGTTTAGCTGTGAGGGAGCTACACTTGCCGAGAGTAAAGGGTGTTTGTAGTGGAGTTCATGGAAGGATTTTCATGACAAAGCCTCTAGAGTTTTATTTCAAATAGTTGTTCCTCCCAAATCCACCGTTCGATTTGTGTCAAACTTAAAACAATTTTTGTTTAGGAGGTGTAAAAAGTTTTCTTCAAATTTTAGCATCATCAGGTTTGCTGTAAGGGAGTTACACTTGCCGAAAGTAGAGGGGTTGAAATTGTCTGTTTTTTCCTCAATCTAAATAAAGTGAATTTTAATCCCAAGGATTAATTCTTGATCAAAAAAATAAAAACTTATAAGATTTTGTAACATGGTTCATTTTTAGATTAACTTTTCAAAAATCCAATGCATGTTAGATTATGAGGTTATATGTAGATGTTATGATGAATGGAACAAAAAAGGTTTAACCATCAAGCGTGACATTGAATGAACATCAATGTAATGCCCCTTCACATTCCATCATGGTGGGTTACAATTCTCCCACAATGTTTTTGTATCTTCCAAGTGGACACAACGTAATAGAATATTAGTGAACTTCATTACATTACATTGAACCACCTTACTTGTTAGACTACAACTACATAGTAGTTCCACTTCCAAGCGGGTGTTGTGAGTATATATATCTTCATGTTGAAGGTGTGCAAAAATGCCTCACAATGGACTCATAAGATTCACCACGGCTTAGACTTGGGGGAAGCCACCACCTTCCTCCTTAATATTCTTTGTGCCTAGCCATGGGTCCAGCACCCAAATGTCATTTTGTCCTGGGACTCTCAAGTTGGAGTCCCGAAATTCCTTAAATTGGGACTTTCATGACTTTGGAGGCCTATAATTTCTTGTGAAGACCTCTGATCGAGATGAGGTCGAAAGCAAAGTTTTAGCTCTCATCAAGATCTTTCCAACGATATGTCACATGCTACCTGAGCGCAAGGAATTTAGGGCGATTCCTGGACTTTTAGTGGTCAGGAGTGAAATTGGCAGTTTAACTTTCAATCCTTCTTTTGGCCATAACTTATGTTTTAAGAACCCAAATGGGTCATGCGAACCCATTTAAAACATATAAGTTCCAAGAGCTTTCCAATGATATAAATTTGTTTTCAATCCAATGAGTTTTGACCCCTATAACTGTTTTTAAAAAATTCAAGAATCCATTGGGACTCCAACTCCCAAAGTGGGAGCTCACTTGGGAGTTCACTTGGGAATGTGGGGGTTCATTCCTTCACATTCTCTTACATTCCCATGAGCATGAAATGTGATTCTCGGGCTCACTCTTGGCATGCACCTTTACAAGCCCTTGCTTTGGTTACTAGCCCAAAACTAGGGTTACGACAAGTAACCCCTGTACCAATCTCCAAATGTGTACATCTCATGCCCTACTATTTCTTCCAAAATTTCTTCACAAAATGGCAAAAGGTATTGGTTTTTCTTAGTTACTTTGTTTAAAGCTTTATAATTGACAAATGCGCTTAACTTACCATTTTTTTTTAATCTAATACCATAGGAGAAACTGATTTAGTTGTTTCCATAGGTCTAATGAACCATGCCTCCAACAACTTGTTAAGTTCTTCTTTCACCATTGCAGTGTATCTTGGATTCCACCTCCCTTGCTTGGTTCTGATTGGTTTAGCATTTGGTAACAATTCAATTTTTTGTTACTCCAAGGTGATTTCCATAAGGTCCTTGTAACTAAAAGTAAACAGATGGATATACTTACAAAGTAAATCCGCATATTATTTTCTTTCTTTAAGGCGAAGGTCTAGTCTTAGTTGAATCTTACTCACCCATTCCACGATTTCTCCTTTTGTCAACACACATGGAGTTGATTGGTCATCATCCCCTCAAACCTTTTAATTCGCCTAAGACAAAGCTCCAACCTTGGGAATTGCTTCCAAAACATATAACCCTATTTCCTCTTCATTAAAATCATGTATGTAAATCCCTTTAGAATTAGAGCCTTGGTCTATTTCTGATTCATCATCATACTCATTCATTTTTCTAGAGCTTTTCATGAAGTTGGCAAATGGAACTTTTTGTTGGTTATGATGAATTCCAATGGTCATGTATCCTTCACCCTAATAGTTCCTTGCATGTGACTTTGTTAACCAAAGTTTACCTAATATCATAGGGTAAGCCCCATCTTCCTTTAATACCACATGGAAATCCACAATGGTGGAAACCTTCACTACAATGATTGCAACACTGTTAATTATTCCTTCTAGCCTAACAACTTGCTTATTAGCCATTTTTAGGGTTACTGAGGCCGATCTATCAAATCTCAATCATAAATATCGCATTACAAGAATTGTCATCACATAAACTCCTACCCCTCCATCCACCAACACTTCACACAACATTGATCCATTGCATTGCACATCAATTATTAGATCACATTCATGTTTAGCTACTATGGCATTCAAAGGTGTGGGTACCTTTGGGACTTTAGGTGTTGACAACCCCTTCTCCAACTCCCTTCGAGTTGACGGCACCATTGCCACCAACTGTCCAATGGTGATGTCTGTTTTCTGTGATGCCACATCCTTCACCACCGAATAAGGACCGGAATTTTTAAAAATTGGAAAATCTTGGAATCCAAACTTCTGCCTTCAATTTTTTTTCTCTTTTGGGGCTTTCGCCATCTCTTTGAACTTTTTGACACTTGCATCAAGATGAATAGTGTCTTTCGTCGATCGTTTAATTTAGGCCATGACATTAATCACATCCTCAAGAATTTTGAAACTTTTTTTCAAACCCATCAAAGCCTTTTCTCACCCTTCATTCATTGGTTCAATTAAATGTACTTGAACTTTGCCCTTCCCCTCTACAAAAAACCTTCCAGTAGAAACACCCACATTTACTCTAGTAGCCAAGGTTGGCAAGTTTAGACATTCTTTTGAATAATGTCCCATTTCCCAACACTTGTAACATTGAATTATTGACAAGACCTCCACGTTTTTGTTCTTACTAATCCTTGGCTATAGTAGATGGAGACTTAACTTGTTCATTTGATTGATCATCTATTCCATAGCCGACTCCATGCCGAAACTCACTTCTGGATGTTTTTGCAACTACGGTTTAGTCGACAATTGAACTACTTTCACCATGGATTGCGTAGTTAGTCATGGAACTCCCTCCATGTTCACCTCCTTCTTTTTGGCCACCTTTGTTGTTTCATCAAATGTCTCCGTTTCTTCATATTCACTTTTGCTCACAATTCTGACAATAAACCAATGGTGAAATGTTCTAACACTAATGCATTGATTCCTACAAAAATTAGATCAATTCCTTCATGACCTTGTGCCCTAAAACACCCCTGGAATTTATTCTACAATGTCATTGTTATTTCCTTATACTTTCTCACTAACTTTAAAACCCCCTGCTTTAGTTGACTTAATTCAAGTATTAAATTTTGGTAAACATTCTTCATAGAAAATTCCTTCACTATGGCTTTAATTATGTCATTCCATGATCCCTTCAATGCTTTTATTTATCGCTCAAACCAATGTGATGCTATACCTTTAAAAATTCAAGAAAAAAATTAAACCATTTTGTAGTTATTTTAAGCCCCATACCAATGCAAACTCTCTTATATTCCCTTAAAAATACTTTAGGGTCTTCACCCTTCCCCTAAAAACTGGAATAACCATGTTGATTCATATTTTATTTTTAAAAACACACCAAATTAATTAATTTTTTTGAACAACTATCACTTAATTTTTATAACCTTTCCTCATGAATAAGGAAATTCCAAATGGTTTGAATCACATTCGTAATAAAATTTTCCCTATCTTCTCGATGCGTCTTTAAAAAGACCATACATATCTAACCCTGTAATTATCCTATTTAAATGCCTGGATTGAAAGACAACATTTATAAGATCACAACCATCATGGGTATCAATGATGCCTCCAATCCACATGACATTCAAGTTATTAGTTCTTGCATAGTCCGAAGTTGCATCCCTCTTTTTAAGCTAAATGAATAAATGTTGTTCTAATGTGATCACCTTTTGGTGTTACCTTATAAATTCCGGGTTAGGTTGAGGTTTAGATTTTTTTTGTCGTCTATGTAGTTGTGACACTACCACACTTGGTTCACCTACAATTCCAAGCTTTTCAATAGGTCTTTCAACAAATCTTTTAACAAATGAATTTGGCCTAACAATTCCTAATGTCAGTGATGGGGTTTGTTGCCTATCTTTTGGAAACTATGTACCAAGGGAATCAAAAGCCTTTTCTAACGTTGACATTAATGTTTTATCCAAAACATTAATCTTAAAAATAAAACATATATTTCTTTTATTTATTTAAAAAACGTGTAACATTTTTGATATCAGAATAAAAAAGTCTCAAGGTTTCAATAAGGTCTAACAAACATGAATTTATTCATGAACGCTTACTATCCTTTGTAAACTTTATATTTTCATTTTCTCATATGGTTTAACACGTGCCATTTTTTTTTTCCTTTCTTGCATGTAGCTTTTCTTTGTGAAGTTTTTTAGACTCCCACAAATCTAACTTTAGTTTGTGCCTAAAATTATAATCCAAAAGCAAACTTGGGGTCAAACAGAATGACTCGTGTTTATGGTTTTCATGATGTTGCTTTATGCATTCAATTGCGTACCAAATTCGATTTGGCTTGCCTTTCATAATTTCCATTGCCACAACCTAAATCTCCTCCACCCATGTTGTCACTTTTGTCCACGATTTAAGGATAAATAAATCACCTCGCATCTCATTTTTAAAAACAAAACAAATAGTTTGTTTTTTTGTTTTCCCTACCAAATTTTCAACAACATAATTAAGTTCCACCACACAAAGAACATAGATTCAAGTCCTAGCAACAAAACCAAAAAATGTAGATCACGAGAGGGTTTAGGACCGAAACTATGTATGTTCTTTGGTTGCATAAATATTTTTTCACCTTTTTATTGTTTATGTATAACTAGTATGCCACACCATTTTCCTACCATGAACTTCACATAAAGAACATCAAAACCTTTCAAAATTAAAATCTCGATACCTTTCATAATTATATTCCATGAAACTTTACATTCATACAACTTATTTTTATAAAGTGAAAGTGTTTTCAACGGTCACAAACACCCACTTGTATATTAACCAAAAGGAAATTAAACAAAAAATTTCCTAAAGTTTACACATCACATGGCTCCCTATGTGATTTCACATGCATAATATAGTGCAAAGACTTTTCACATGATTTTCACATAAATAATCATGTGAAAGTCAATGCACCTTCATGTATCAAAGACTTTTCATATGACTTTCACATAAATTAATATGTGAAAATCAATGCACCTTCATGTGTCAAAGACATTTCACATGACTTTCACATAAATTAATATGTGAAAATCAATGCACCTTCATGTGTCAAAGACTTATCATATGACTTTCACATAAATAATCATGTGAAAGTCAAACACTATGACCAAATCATAATTAAATTATGAAATCTTATTAACAAGTAAATCAACAAACTTACCCATTAAATAATTACATAGGGAACAATTGAACTACATCAAGTTACATATCCACCAGCTTTTTCCACTTTACTATCATACCTAGGTAGTTTCAATATGAATTATATAACTTTTATAATTATTGAAATTTTCAAAACATATTTATTAAAAAAAATTATGAAAGAAAATAAAGAATGTTTTAATATGTACAAGAATTTTTTTTTTTACCTAAAATTTTCAAAATAAAGTTATTGGACATTGAGATGTTGAACTTGCCACGATACTCTCAATGTTTTTATTTTTCAAGATTTTATTGGAGTGTTAATACTAGTTTGTGAGCATCCCAAAGAAAAAAAATACAATAAATGGTGACTTGTTATTAGAACCTTTCAAAAATAAAATAAATAATATGTTTATCTACAACAGCCAAAAATAGACATCTAACGAATGTTGCCCAAACTAATAAATGTTTTTTTCAAACAACAATAATTTATATTCATTTTATAGAAAAAAATCACAACAATGCAAAATTTGGTAGCTAGAAAAACCAACGATGGTACTTTTGTATACAACTCCCCTCCCACTCCTCAAGCTAATCTCCAATACATATGGCTCAAGTTTGCCATTTGATTGTTGTAATGAAATCAATATCTAGAAAAAAATTCAAGGATGAATTGCATTACAAATTGGCCCAGTTCCAAAAAATGGACGAAAGCTTTCAAAGAGTTATTGGGATACATAAGTCAGCTTGGGAACAATAACCTAGCAAAATTGAAGGTATAACATTTTTCAATTTTCAAATATCAATATCATAAATGTGGTGAAAGAAGGTGACATATATGAGGACTAGAAGGCAGCAAAGGGAGGTCTTTTTCCAAGGGGAAGGGGTGGAGCCGGTCTAGGACCTGCTAAGGGTTCAATATTTTGTGGATTGCATGTGTACTATTTCACTCATCACTAGCCCACCGAAAAAGTGGCAGAAGGGATCTTGAATAGCTTGGAGGTCATCATCTTATGGTGGCCCGGCCGGAGACTTACAGTCTTTAAGACTCCTCAGCTGGATGTGCTATGTCAGTTTGATTAATATGACTGATCATGCTTTTCCCTCACATGGATCTCTGTATCCCCAGTTATAGTAATTTGTCTACATGTCAGGGTTGTTGCCTGCGACTTGTGCACTGCAAATTGCATTTTATATTCCCCATCCTTCCCGCCCCCCAAACTTTAAAAGAGTAAAAGCAAGGCACCTTGGGCCTTCCATTGATTGAAAGGAAAACAAATCCTCCCCCCCTGCCGTGGTTTTAGAGTGTGCAACACAAAAAAAAAACCATGGACCCTACCCATTTACTTTCTCTCTTGCAAGTGTTTCAATTCTACAATCCTCCCAACTCTGTGCACTAGTTCTTTCCCCCCTTCTACAATCCTACCTAAGCGGCTTCCATATGAATTATATAACTTTCAGAACTGTTGAAATTGGCAAACCATATTTATTCATAGAAAAAAAATTATGAAGAAAAATAAAAAGTGTTTTAATATGTATAAGAATATATTGTTTTTACACGAAATCCTCAAAATTAAATAGTTATTGGACATTGAGATGTTGAACTTGCCATGATACTTAGTGTTTTTATTTTTCAAGTTTTTGCTGGAGTATTAGTACTAGCTTGTGACCATCCCAAAGAAAAAAATAACAATAAATGGTGACTTGTTATTAAAACCTTTCAAAAATAAAATAAATATTATATCTATCTACAACAACCAAAAATAAACATGAAATGAACATTACCCAAAATATCTTTTTTTTTATGAATGTTTTTTTAAAAATTAGAAAATTTCTCCAAGGTGAATTACATTACAAATTTTCCCAGTTCCAAGAAAGTATGACAATTTTGAAAGAGTTATTAGGATACATAAGTCAGCTTGGGAGTGTAACTTGATTACACAATTACTTAGGTAATTATTTAATGGGGTAAGTTGGGTGTAAGTAATTTGATGTGTAACTTGATTACACAATTACTTATGTAATTGTTTAATGGAGTAAGTTGGATGTAGGATTCCATAATTTGGCATGATGCATTGACTTATGTCATGTGCACCATGTGATATTTTTTTGTGATTAATTGTGGAATCACTTGGGGAACCATCTGATGTTGTTTCCTTGTGATTAATTGTGGAATCACTTGGGGAACCCTCTGATGTTGTTTCCTTGTGATTAATTGTGGAATCACTTGGGGAACCCTCTGATGTTGTTTCCTTGTGATTAATTGTGGAATCACTTGGGGAACCATCTGATGTTGTTTCCTTGTGATTAATTGTGGAATCACTTGGGGAACCCTCTGATGTTGTTTCCTTGTGATTAATGGTGAAATCACTTGGGGAACCGTCTGATGTTGTTTCCTTGTGATTAATGATGAAATCACTTGGGGAACCGTCTGATGTTGTTTCCTTGTGATTAATTGTGGAATCACTTGGGGAACCATCTGATGTTGTTTCCTTGTGATTAATCGTGGATTCACATGGGGAACCATGTGATGTTGTTTTCTTGTGATTAATTGTGGAATCACTTAGGGAACCATGTGATTTTGTTTCCTTTTGATTATTTGGGGAACCATGTGATGGATAAGTTTTAGGAAGTTTTTTTATTAGTTTCCTTTTGGTTAGTATATAAGGAGGTGTTTGTGACCTTGAGAAACACCTTCATTTGTACAAAGTTATGGTATGAATACAAAGTTTGTGAGAATTGAAGTTTTGATTTTGGAAAGGCTTTTGAATAATTTTGGTGTAGTTTGTGTGTAGATCATGGTAGGAGAATGGTGAAGCTTGCATAGCCAATAGAAGGGTGGGAGGATAATTTTACAACCAAAAACATAAACTTCATAGCTATGTAGTAATCATACATAGTTTCGGTCCTAAACCCGTTCATGTTGTACAAGAACAATAACCCGACACAATAGAAGGTATAACATTTTTGAATTTCCAAATATTGATATCATAAATGTGATGAAAAAAAATGACATATATCAGGACTAGAAGGCCCCCTATGTATAGAGATCAAAAACAATTGTCATATGTACAGATCTAACAAATTACGATTTGTGCTAGCATTCACAGTCTGCATTGACTTTCCTTTTATCATTACCTGTAATGATGGCGACAAAAAAGGTCTTTTTCCGAGGGGAAGGGGTGGACCCGGTCCAGGACCTGCTAAGGGTTTAGTATTTGGTGGATTTCATGTGCTACTACTAAAGTTTTAGTCATCAATGGCTCACTAGAAAGTGGTAGAAAGGGTCAGGTAAGATTAATAACAGGGTCTTCAGCAGCCTGGAGGTAATCATCTTACGGTGGCCCAAGTTGTGATTCCTTGGCAACTCTTCAGCGGGATGCGTTATGTCAGTTTGATTAATATGACTGATTAAGATTTTCCTCCACATGGATCTCTGCATCACCAATTAAGGGTATTTGTCTACATGTCTGGGTTGTTGTTTACAACTTATGCACTACAAATTGCATTCTATATTCCTCATACTTACTATTACCAAATATGAATTTCCCAACTACATTGCGACACAAAAAAACCCACCTAATCATAAACTCATCTATTGATATCAGATCTGATTTGGTTCTCTTCAATTATTTTCTCATTCCACAACAGATCCCCATTGCTTATGTTATTTTGTTAGTCTTGCAACAAACCCACCCAATTTCTTATCTTATTTTCTTATTCAAAAGAGATAGATCCAATTTACTTCTTCATTCCTTTGTTAACTTACTCAATGTTGGATCTCATTGTTTTTTTTAGTTTTTTAGTCACAATAAATCCAATCACTCGCTTGTTGGCTTCACTTACTCATAACAAATCTGATTGCCTCATATCTACCAGATGATTGGAGGGGTCCAGACTCCAAACATCCAAACTCTCTTCCCTTTGGCAATTCAATCTATTTTTTATATAGCATAATAATTTTCTTTTAGAAAATGTTTCTTGCGAAGTTTTTTTTTTAAAAATATTTTTTTAAATGGGGATTTTTTAACTATTAAAGTATTAAACATTGTCAGTAATCTCCGCACAAATCTAGTTGCCAATGTTAGTACCATACCAACTACCGCAACCTGGCATATTAATTATTCCTCAAATGGTGTGCAAGAAAAGGGAGGAAAAAAAAAGAAATGGAAAAAATAAGGGGAAAAACTTCTCCAAGTGCCCTTTCCCTTTGCAACTAGGAAATTGTCATAATGATTTCTTTAAATAATCATGTTCCAAGGCTATTAAAGTTTTGGTCTACAAATTAACATGTTTCCACTTTTTAAAAGTAATTTAATTTATCTTTATTTTATACTACAAATATCATAATATCTTAAATCACCATCCAAGAAGAGGTTTTTTCCTTTGCAATTGCAGTATATCACAAGGAACTATTATAATAACAACCCCTTGACTGGGGCAAAAAAGCTTTGGATTCATCCAAGGTTATGTAATTTAGTCACACTTGAGATCATAATATTAATATGTTTAATTGATTGATATATTGTGTGGTTAGTAATATTTCCATTTCCATTCCCACTAGTTTCAATAATTTAATTTAAATATGTAATTATAGTGAAATATCATATCAATTTACATATGAAAATGTCAAAGGTGCGAAAATGCGACAATGGTTCAAATAAAGTAAATGTAAAAATGACATCCATGTACAATAAATTATGGAAGAAACAAGATCAATTGTTTTTATTATTCTAATTGGTAGTGAGTCATATTTGTATGAAGGACAAAAATTATCAAATTTAAAAAACATACAAACCATTTGATTTCATCAATTAATAGTGTTTGTTTTATAACAATATTTTCATCTTTTTTTCCTTTTTACAATGTCACTACTAATTTAAAGAAATTCCATGAATTACAAATATATTTAAATTCATACATACATTTTGCAAAACAATGGTCATATGTTGAGTTCAATCTATTTTGTAACGGGTTCACAATCAAGACAACATATGATCCGGGAAATAATGAATTTAAGTGAGTTTTGTCACTAAAATTGAACAAAAATTCAAAATATGAAAACATTTAATTTTTCAAAGTTTGTCACATTAAGATAAGACAAAATTGTAAGGTTTCTAGTTACACACTTGGTATTCTTGAAAAGCTCTCAATGCATAGGGTGTGCACATTGGTTTTGTGACATTTCACTAGAATAAAATAGTCATTTGCAATAAATTTTAACAATTAAAAAGTATCGTTTGCAACTATATTGACAATTTTTAGTTGTAAAAATTGGTTACATTTACAACAATTTTTCTTTCAATGTTTGAAACCATGTTACACATGTTATTGAATATTGAACACTTTTTTGAATGACAATTGAATTAAATCAAAATGAAAAAAATTAGTGGAATCTAGGTGCATTCTTGGTAATATTGGAAAAATCCTGAATGACTAGGATTTAATGGAATTTGTTTCATAATTTTTAGACCTAAGGTGCATGAGATATTGAATTTTGAATTATCTTTGTCACTGAAATTTCATATAAATTAGAAAAAATAGGTTTTGAAGAAAAAAAAAAAAGAGTTAAATAATGTGTTCACACTTAAAGAAACATGTTTACAATGCAATTCAAGTAAGATTTCCTTTCATATTTGGATCTTCAAAAATTGAATATATACCTTGCATAATAATGTTCATATGTTGAGTTCACCTTATATTTATGCAATGGGTTCACACTTGGACCAATTGTGCATGCCACATTATTTACCTTGCAAAACAATGTTTATATGTTGAGTTCACACCATGTTGAGCAAATATCACATTGGATCTAGTTTTCAAAATAGGTTTTGAGAATTCGACTAGTTTTTTAGTATTAAAAAAAAAACCCCCATTTCAAATATCCAAAAAGGATAAAAATACATTTAAAAAATATTTGACCAGTTTTTGAGAATGTCGAATATATAATCAAACAACATCTATCAAATATTCAAGTTAGTTTTCATAATCCGCATTAACTTTTTTTCAAACCCAATTAAAAGCTTTCAAAACTTAGAATACTTAATCTAGGTAGCTTTAACATTCACTTTCTAGCCCTATCAACTACCCTAGACCTTATACCTTAACCAAAACCTTTTCCTTTACCCTCATACCTACTTGATATGGAGATCTATGTAAGATTGTGATATTCTTTGTAGGTAGGATTATGATATCCTATCTAGATTTCAATTTTAAAATCTAGATTCTACTCGAGATATCACAAGATCATAACCTTGAGATATTTCATCAAATATGATATCTTGGGACTATTGCCTCGTCTTAGGTCCCTTATTTTGAAAATGTCCTCACCTTAGGGCTTTACCCTACACATAATGACTTCTAAACCAGTTGAGTCCACATATTATTGTATTTAATTGACCTCATTTCCCAAAAGGATCAAATCATCAAAATGGTCTTCCTTTTTATTTTGTTAAATTCAATTAGTCATATTATTAACCAATCATATATTTACTCCATGTAAAATGAATCCCACAAAAGAAAACCCCCCAGAATAGCCTTATTTCCAAAAAAGGTCAACCATCGAATTCCTCTTATTCCCCAAAAGGATTCACCTTCAAAATAATCTTATTTCTCAGAAAAAATTGACCCCAGATTAATTTTATTTCGCAAAAGGATTAACCCTCAAAGTAATCTTATTTCTCAAGATGAATAAACCCCAGATTGATCTTTAATTCCCAAAAGGATTAACCCTCAAATTAGTTTCCACTAGTCAAAATAAAATTTATGAACACAAAATAAATTTCAAGTTGAGAGAGAGAGAGAGGCTACACATGAGAAAGAAATAGATTGGGTGGAAGAGAGAAAGAGACTCAGCAAGAGAGAGAAAGAGATAGAGAGAGAAAAGAAAAGATCAGGTCTCAAGATCTCAAATTGGCAGGAGTTAGGTGGCTTCAATAGCGTCGAGAATTTCATGCAGGCGCCGTAGGCCTCCTGCTCAAATACTGGTCACTTACTTTTGACCGGGTCACTGACTCACTAAATTTTAATATGGACTCAGTCCGTAATGGGTTGGGACGCAGTTGATTCACAATAACTTCGTACACGTGAAAGTGCCTTGTGTGCTGTGCCCACCAACGCCTGCTTTTTCAACACATCCACAAATTTCTCTTGTGTAAAGATGTGAGGCCCAGCAAGCGCTCATTATTTCATTGCCCCCCTCCCGCATGTCACTCGTGTCTACCGATATCAGTGTCCAGGGCAAATTTGATTTTTAGAAATAACTGCCTGGTTTTTCAAACGTTTTAAGTTCCGGAGAACCACCGGTTTTGGATATATCAAAACCTTGAAAAAACTGCCAGGATTCAAAGAAGAACCGGTGGTTGTTTGACTAATTCAAATTGTTTTTGTGGACCATTGGTTATACATTAAAAATGGGTATTTGATATTTCTGAGAATTGTGCTTATGAACTTAAAAAACTGCCATGATACCCAGCAAGGGTCTGTGCAGTTTATAATACCAGCCCCACAATGGTCTACATCACTAGTGAGTCATAGGTCTTCTCAGGACTCTACCAAGACGTCGTCATCGCTATATTTACCTCCAAATTGGTAGGGCGGCCAACCTTCAAGATTTGCAAATAACCAAAGTTGCAATAATTAGGAATAGGCTCTAAAGCTGGTAGCATCTACCCTAGGAGGTAGATTCACACATGTCAAACCCATGGTCGCATGCCCAACACACAGGTCTCTCCAAGCTCTGATCTAGTTTCCAATTTGGTACAAAGGCAACTGGCACCCACAGGGCTCTTAATGGGCATAGTTTCCAAGTTCGTACGAAGGCCCACTGAACACAACATTTTCCCACAGGGACACCCAACGACTTCAATTCAGCGCTCTAATTGCACTCATTCCTTTGCAACAGACACACTCTTGAAGTGGTCCCAGTGCTCTCCATCCTCCTTAAGTACCTACCAAGACTGAGAGTAACCCAATTTTGACTCTGGAATTTTAACCTTTGAACGATATCAAATACTTCAAGGACAAATCTGGTGAAAGTCCAATATGGTAAACTTCAGGGTTCAAACTGGTTTGTGGAGATGCAAATTTGCATGTAAAAAGTTTTATTTC
>Ga0209611_10007228_pt1 | contig 17866 bp, 14 predicted proteins | sample S1TSphgellanicum_3_FD_187693 | JGI IMG/M metagenome (GOLD analysis project Ga0209611, IMG submission 187693) | Host-associated microbial communities from peat moss isolated from Minnesota, USA - S1T2_Fc - Sphagnum magellanicum MG (SPAdes) (version 2) | ecosystem: Host-associated > Plants > Peat...
AAGTCCATTTTTGGACTTGCAAATTCACTTTTCACTCAATTGGCATATAACTTTTCTTTTTGAGCTTTTGTGACACAAACTCTAAATGTGTCGCATGCTCCTTTGCAGACTTGGAATACATCAAGATGTCATCTATGGAGATGATCATGAACTCATCTAAATTTTTGTGAAAGATTGAATTCATCAAAGTTGTGAAAGTGGACAAGGCATTACACAACCCAAATGACATGACCAAAAATTCATATGAATCATATTTTGTCTTCATAGCCATATTTTCCACATTTGCGTATGAAAAGCCTTGGTGGTGAAATGGTAGACATGCAAGACTCAAAATCTTGTGCTATAAAGCGCGGAGGTTCAAATCTCCTTTGAAGCACTTTTCTATCTATGGTAGGACAAATAATAATCCCAAGTAGAAAATGGAACGAAAATAGAATTGTTTCAAAACTTTTTTTATAAATAGGAAATAATCCCATGTTATACTATTTATTTAAAATCAATGATTTGGATAAACCCAAAATAAAAAATTCTATTTATTTCATTCGGAATAAATCTATCGGTTTTATGATTTGGACAACCCCACCAATTAGAAGGAATGGAGCCGGATCTAGATAATAAAATTCATAAATATTATTAGATGATATTTTGGAGTATTGCGGAGTAGATGTCAATCAAAATATGAAAGTAAATATTCTTGCATTTATTGCTACTGCAATTGTTCATACTAATTCCTACTGTTTTTTTACTTATTATTTACGTACAAACAATCAGTCAAGGTAGTTGATTAAAAAAATGAATTTATAGATATACAATAGTGGTAGAACCAAACTTTTATCGAAAAATTCATTCCTTTAGAATATCAAAAAAAAAGGGGGGGGGGAGGGTTAAAAAATTGGAGCACAAGCAATTTCAGCCCCATTAAGACAAATAAAATAGAGTTGAATATGTTTTTTCCTCTTTCCCCAATCCCTTATATATTATATATATTTAAAGTTCTTACATGATTCATATAAAATTAGGCCCTAGTACTATAATAGGATTGGGGCTCATCATGGTAGGCCTACTTTTATATGCATTTCGAATAATGGAACCTAATGTATCTAGAGGTGTGTTTTTGGATGTACCCTACAAAGAAGGATTTAAATAAATTTGATGTATTTATTAGTAATGATAGATATGATACTCGAAATGAAATTTCAACACAAATCTAATAATAACCTGACTTTAAGTCGATGTGGTTAAAATAAAAAACCCCATTTAGTTGCTAATAAAGATCATCAATTTGGGGCAAGGGGTAGTTGTTCTTAATGGTGATTTTGTTCAAGGAGCGGTAATCTATGCACATGCGTAATTTTTCGTCCTTTTTATCCATGAATAAAATAGGCAAACCATAAGGTGATTTGTTCAACTTAATGTATCCCCATTCCATTAAGTCGTTTATTTGAACCTTGAACTATTGTAGTTATTTTGTATTAAGTCAATGGGGTGACTTAAAAGGTGGTGCCCACCAAGGCACCACTTCAATTTTGTGGTCCACATTGCGAGAAGGAGGTAGATGTTTAGGGAGCTTGTTTGTTAACACATCCAAAAATTTATTAATTATGTTGGGAATACACATAGGCCAAGACTTAGCCCCTTTGGTTTTAGACTTGACACTAGATTCATCCACACATGTAAGAATTTTAAATGAAATCTCTTGCAATTCTTACAAGGAGGCCAAATGAATAGCTACTTTATTTGAACTATCTTGGTATTTGACTTCTAAACTAACAAACCTATTTGCTAGCCTAATAATGATTCTTAACTTCAAGTCTCCTCTCAAGACATCTTATGGTAGTGTTTAAAAATGTGTTCCTTAAGATGGCCTTAATGCCATCCAAGGTGCAAATTGTGAAATTCTCTGTAAACTTCGTTTTACCACATTCCAAAACATCCCCCAACACCACTTCACTTGTCAATATTGCAATTTTTTGTGTTAATTGGACCTTGATGGGTTTGGCTACCTTTGTAGCCACCCATTCAAATCCCACTACCGCACTTAGGGTTACAAACGAGTGCATGGCTCTTGAATCCAAAAGACACAACACCCAATTAATTTTTACCTTGAACCTAAGCAAGAATAATTTTGGGCCCAACTTGGTGACACTCACCTTTGTGATGAATCCCCCTTGTGCCTAGTCTTGTCTTACCTTGTCATAATCCTTGGCAAAATGCCCAACCCCACACAGTTGAAACATTGGACTTTGGTAACATCCCACAATTTTTTTTTTCTGTCGGGGTTCCTTTATCCTTGGGTGGGGTCTTATCCCACTTCTTATTTTGGCCCCTCTTTGGGCCATTTGCATTTGCGTTGCAGTTCCAATACTCACTCTCATTGTGAGTTGTGAAACTTGCAAGGTCCCCATTTTTTTGTGCAAGAGACTGCACCAGCCTAAACCAATCCATGTCCTTGTTGATTGCTTGGGACTCAAAGTAAGCCTCCGTTTGGAAAGCCCATTGTCTCACCTTTTTTTTCTTGGTGTCCTTTCTTGTGAAAGGATTTGGCGTTTGGGTTTTCATGGCCTTTGTGGCTTCTTTGTTTGGCCTAGCCCGCTTCTCCTTTTGAACCTCTTTCAACTCCAAAGACAATTGTATATTGGTTGTTCTCTTGTTAACCACAAGGGTTTGCAACACCTTTATGGCTTCAACCATGGCATTCATGGATAGTGAGGAAGGACCTTCTTTAACTTGAAGGGCCTTAAACTTGGCCTGTTCTAGTTTCATCTCCAATCAGGTTACCTTTCTTATAACTTGGAAAATCTTTTTGGCCTCAAGCTAGAGCCTTGCCTCCCAAGCCTCTTTTGCCACTCGGGCTTTTTGAATTGCTTGAGCCATTTGAACCTTTTGGGTTTTCTTGGGCTCTTCCATCCGTTTTGACGCCTTGATTGGTTTTTTCGAAATATGAACAATTTTTGGGTTTTCTTTTCCCTCTTCACTTAACTTTAAGGAATCAAAGGAAAATTAGAGTTGTTCCACTACTCAAACAGTGTCCTTGGAAGCTCCATTTTTTGAAGATTCCTTCCTTGTCGATGCCCTTCCTTTTTCAATTTCCGGATTACAAGGCAAAGGTTCTTCCTTCTCACCTTTGGGTGTCTTGGGAAGCCCTTTGGTAAGGCTTAATTTGGTTGTCGCCACCAACTTGACCAACTTCTTGGCTTCACAACTTCCTTTGCAGTGGCTTTCTTCGCCTTGACCATTGCCATTTATGCCTTGGTTTGGCATGAGCGTTTTGTGACGAAAGACCCGACCACTGCTTCTTCTCCCATCTTTTCGCTCATTAAATCAAGTTTTAGCTTTAATATTAGATGACACACCTTTTCCCACTTGCCGCCTTGAATTCCATGCACCTCGTCAAGCTCCCTTCACATTGACTTTTTTAGCTCCTAATTACCTACACACCCCATGACACATTTGGTTAGTCCAAAAGTCCTGACCATTCAAGATGGATTTAAATTCATTGTTTACGCTCATTTGACCTTGTTATCGAAACTAAGTTCTAATCTAATTGGAACAAGCCAGGGGCCCAACTCCCAAAGCCAACCCATTTGGCTTTAAAACCAAATTAGCTCTAAACCTTAAACCAGCTAATTCAGGGGCCTTTTAGGACCAATTCCTAGAGTTGGTCCAAAGGACTTAGGTTAGGATGACTTGAATCATCTCAAAGCCTACCTTCTTTTGGCAACTTCAAAGCTTTAAAAGGATAACTTCTAATCGTCCCAAACGTTTTAACCGGTTCGTCCCTTGGGTGACCCAGGACAATGCTTAATCATTTGTTGAGGGTTTTAAAGGGATAGTGCCTCACACTATAGTCCTGAAAACAACCCCTAGTCATCTTCTTGGCTAGTAAGAGCCCAAGCTCCCGCATTAACCCATATGGACCTTAAGGTCTGCACACATCCTTACTCCTAGAGGAGTTGAACCTTGAGGAGCCATTTTTGGCCTCACTTTCATATCATTTAGTGCCCCACTAAGGTGGTATTGATATGAGGCGTGCATCCACTTGAAACATCTCGTAAGTGGAAGGGCATGTTATTTAATTTCAATTGTTTCATTAATTAACAAGTATGTTCTTCGCCATGTGCTTGAGGTGACGGTGCTTGCCTTTCACGCTCTAGTTTATTGTTATATTTTTTGTTTGAAATGAAGCTTTCCTTCAATTGTGCCTAAATAATAATCATAAAGTGTAAAAGTGAAAAAATAAAATTTGAAAAATCTATGGATGAAGCCAAGGTGGTGATCATCATGAACCAATTTAGCCAATTTTGGCTATTAATAAAATATGCAAGTAAGATAGTTAAACATTCTTATTTAATTTTGGCTACCTATTTGAATCATGCATAGAAATGTGACAAGTTTTTATGAGTTTTTTGAATTTCTAAAAATAAGATCTTTTTTAAAATCGTTGCATTTGTGACAGAAAATTTCCAATATTGTGTAACATTGTGAAATTTTACACCAAAAAAAAGGGCTGCATGCACACATCATGTTGTCAAAACACATAAGATTGATTCTTCTAGAGAAGAGGCAATAGCTCCAGCAAAAGAAGAGGGAAGAGTTTTTTCTCATTCCCACTTTCACAGTACTTCTGGGACCAAAAAAAATTAATAATTTTTTAAAAGTTCCAACATGTAAAACATTGCAAATGTTGGAAGAAAATTGTTGGAATAAAAATAATTTATATTATGAAGAGGGATGCTTCGCCAGGAAACACACCGCCACCCCCTCCCCCACTTATGTGAAACACGGCTTTCAAAAGTTACATCCAAAAGTGAACAAGATTCCACATTGACAACAAGCCAAAAATCCCTGTGTTCAACATATGATTATATTATATCTACATCCTCATCCAAATCTCAGCATGAAAGGTTAAAAAAAAGAGAAAAGAACCAAATTCCGGAATCGATGGAAGATGATTTTAGAGTGAACAATGAAATTTGATGCGATCCCAAACAAAACAAAGTTATATGGAAAGAGAAGATACATCTTTGCAATTGGGGCCACTCTCAAAGGAGCTCCCTTTGAAAATTAAGATCCCTAATGAAAAAATAGGAACTTCGATCGTTCCATTTATTTATTTATTTATGGTAACAAAGAAAAATGCATTGCAAGGAGAAAAGCACAACCAATCAAGCCCTGAACAACAAGGCACAATCAATCACCAAAGGCAAGACAGTGGAAGAGAATTCCTTCCAAGTTCAATGGCTCCATTTTGTCTGCGCAAGGAATGGGTTAGCCAAGCACCAATTTTGTTTGTAATCAGAATTTTGAATATTTTAAGTGTTTAAGAAGATGAAGAGTTGAGGTGGGGTTTAGGGTTTTATTAAACTCTTTCTCCAACTCCAAACAGAAGAAAGAAAAAGAAAAGTGTAAAGAGGGGTGCAGAAGTGGGAGGGATGGGTTGGACATGTTCTCTTGAAAAAATAATACACCATATTATTAAAGGCGGTATTAGATGTGATAGAGATAAGCACAATCCAATAGGGGTTGTCGGACATGGACACATAAATTTATACTTGAGCCACATAATGTCAGAACACAGTGGTGAGTACCCAAGCTTTGTCGGAAGTAATAATTAATTGTTGAGGTAGGCGATGGGGTGGGGTGTTCAAAATGTCTTTTCAACCTTGTTTTTTAAAAGGGTTATAGGATAAGTGTAAAAAAAATACACAAATATATGAGGTCTATCAAATAGGCTTGTACTTAAAGACGAAAAGAAAGAGAGAGAAAAAAAGGAGGGGTGTATATGACTAATCGAATATGAGCTTTGAATTGTTTTGAGAAGTTAACTTTAGTAAACTAACACATTAATGTTATAATAGCATCATAAGCTTGTCCCTAGGTGCAAAGAAAAATCATGTGATATGTGAGATTGTTCAAATGTGTGCCTTTGAATTTGGTTTAAGAGTTGCTTCTATGACATGTTGTATGTAAATGAGATGCAAATTACAAAGAACTTCTAACAAGAATTTGAATTTTTTAATTTTATTTTACTCAGACTATTTACTAAACGTGGTCCTCAAATTATTTATTCTTGTTATTTTATTTATTTATTCTTTTTTGATGATAGGTCTGTTTATTCTTGTTATTTTATTTATTTATTCTTTTTTGATGATAGGTCTGTTTAGTTCGAATGACAATGAGTCAAGTTTAGGTAGAAAGAAAACCTAGATATTGGTCCATTGCATAAAGAAAGCCAAGATATTGGTCCATTGTTTCAACCAAGCTTTAAAAATTATGTTTTAGTTCAAAGTTCACAGTTAGGCAAAGTAGCAGATGCTATGGAAATGAAATTTTATTGTGAAACAGACAACATTGGCACCATCTCGCTGGCCCTCGGGGTTGCCCATTTAATTGAAAATGGGGCCATCTTGCTTCCCATGCTTAACATGTGGGGGAACCAGAAGTAGCTACTTTGTACATAGCAAGGGTGGCAAGAACAACTTTTTTTGGGGGAAAACTGACCCTTAGTCCTTTTGGGTGTGGGGTGTACGAACCGAAAGTAGTCCATAATAACCTAAAGGAACTTGAGTTCTGGTGATGGGGTATTCTTGATTCTATGTTTTTGCTTCACTCCATCCCAGTCACATAGACAGCCACGTCTGAACATGCTCCATTCAATCAATCACATTGTCCACTTTTTCTTGATTCGTATTCTTTCCTTCTAGTTCAGGATAACAATTGTAGCTGGAGTCTGGCTGTACAATCGTCTTGCAAGATTCAAGGCTCTGCAAAACAAGTAGGTGCCTTCGGCCTCACTGTGCATAAGTGGAAGACAACAAGGCCAAACGCATGAGTTAAAAAAGGAACATGGAACTGCAAGAAGCACCTCCCTAGTCCCTTACCCATTGGAGAGTTCCAGAAAACGTAATGTGCAATTCAATACCAAGATTCAAATTTGTAGAGTAGAGTGGAAGCATTGATGTTCAAAACCATTATTAAAAAGGCCATAATCTGTTAATCAATCAAAGAAATTGATCAATCAAAAATGTATCGAAGGTCAAAAGAAAGGGCATTCTGAGTATAATGAGGTGCCAAGAAAATGTGAAGCAGAGGAAACACATTAGCATGCAACTTGGATCTTAGCTTAATAACAAGCTATGGAGAAAGTTATTAAATTGTGCATTCAATCGGAGTCCAATGTTATGCAATACACAAATCACATCCCCTAAGTAACCATTTGTGTATTTAAAAATAAAAATAGCATGCAATCAACATTTTTTTTTGGCAAATTTTCACATGGTTTTTTGGGAATTGGGGGGTGGGGTGGGGATAGTGTAAGTTGGAAAATATTAGCTAAAATATTGGAAAAACTCGCCAAACTTTGGAAACTGTGAAATTGAAAAAAGAAGACCCTGAATGTAATACACTTGTTGAGAGGAATGTCAAGAAGAGGAATGTAATACACTTCTTGGGAGGAGGGTTTTCTCTTTCCAAGTTCTTATTAATCTATCATTTTTTAAGGTGACAAACTTGGCTATTGCTGGGGTCATTGTGATCAACCTTTTTTTCCTTTGAAAAGGGATCACACCCTTTGTCTTCTACTTCCCATGCAACACATGTGATGTCTATTTGAAGTTCACTAACCCCCAAATAAGGATTCAATATGACCTCCCCATGTGGACCAAACTTTAAACTCTTAGTTTGGAAGACTTTCTTGTGGTTTCTTTCGACAGTAGTTGTTTTTTTTTAATAGTGAAATGGCACAAAAATTCAAAGCCATTTTAAAACAAAGAATTCATATAAGCTCCTTTTCTCTCCTTTTCATGGGGACCCCATAGGGTTTTATGGTAGCTCCACTCTTTGGAAAGTTGCCTCTTGAAACATCTATTCGCACCAAGGGATAGGAGGTATAATGTTGTTTCCCTTCCCCCTCTTGGTGTGGGGGTCAATTTTTTAAAAAATAATATAACTTACGATAGATAAGGAGGGGCACATGCAACAAGCATAACATGACATACCTAAGAGGTGGCCATGTAGTTTTTTACTTGCCATGATTTTATTTTAATTTTTTTTCACATGATGACATCCATAATCTATAACCTCATGGAGAGGGTGCATAACTAGCAAATTTATGTTCCTCATTCAAAGTTATTCTATTTATTTTTTCAATCGGTAGATTATGATTAAACATGATTAAAAGTGCAATAATGAGAGGCGATCCTCAAAAAGGTGAACTTGTTTTCACATTGGCTATGTACCTTTTATGGAAAGCAAAAAAATCAAATCATACTTTGTATTTACCAACGTTTTCTTTTGTGATTCAAGGTAGATTTAAAGAATGCGAAGATGTTGTGAGATGTCAAATTTAGTTGGTTATGGTAAGATATCAATGTCTACACAAAATAAGGCCTTCAATTATTTTGAAACTCTATTCCTAAAAGATAGATTACTAATCTCATCATTGTCACTTGTTATTACAATAATAAGTCAAATTCACAAACTTGTTAAGGAGGGTTTAACTAGTAGTGATACAACAATGATCGGTTCATGCAATCACATCCATAATAAGAAGAATAAAAACTTGGGCCTAAACCAAAACTTTCTAGACAATGTCCAAAAGAACTCGTGCAAGAACAAATTTTGGTCATTTGAGTTAACATGAAAGAACACTTAATTACCATATGCAAGAACAAATAATTTGTTTGTCATGTGGAGGAAAAGGGTCGTGACATTGTGAAGGTTGTATTTCAAACTCAACATTTGAAGGATAAGAAGACTTTTGGGAATTGAATCCACAATTTGGGAATCTATTTGGAGACCTATTTCACAAAAGAATAGGCCTTAGTGAGCTTTTGGGAATTGAATCCACAAGAAATCAGAGACCATGCTTTGCATCAATAATGTTGTCTTATTTCGGCAAACTAGACTTGGCATTTCTCAACATCATCACTCTTTCCAAAATTGATGGACCCATATTATCTTTTATTATAAATGTTTCTTTACTTTCCTAAGAACATTGAATTTAGGTCTTAGTTATGAAATTAAAAATGTGACCCAAATGCATAAATAAGACCAATGTTGGGTGTTTATTACATAACCATGAAAATATATGTTGTAATTAATAATCAAGAAAACAAAAAAAGAACACACAAAGTAAAATTAAAGCACTCATTTCATTAAACCCACACACATTATGTTATTAAACTTCATGACACACAATACCTACTAGAATTGTACTTTAGGACTATGACACAATTATCAAGACACAAGTATTTATCTCAAAATGCCCCCATCAACCCCAAAACTTCCTATTGAAAAAGGAAGGTCCTCCAACATGCTCCTTGTGTTTTATCCTAGATACCTACCAAGAACTCTTGTCAAATGGCCTAACAAGTTACATGAATCATCATCCTAATTTCACAAGTCACCTTCTTAATCCTCAAGTCAAATAAGCAAAAGACCAAATAATCAAAATTTAAAAGAATCTAAAAGTTAACATATTTGACTAACCATTTTATTCAAGTTATAGTGATTTAAAGACATGTTCATCCTTAATGTCTTATGAACTTGTTATCTATATTTGGTGTGATTGGACACCTTCCCATATCTTCCCCCTTTCCCAATACCCATTTGCAAAAAAAAAAAATTCTGAAAATAATGGAGGTTATTGATAAGAGGGGTATTCAACATTGCAAATGATATCACCATAAAATGCTCCAAGGTTTTTTGCTTTATATCTGAACATATTTCCATGTGCGGAAAATTTGTTCATCAATTGAAATGGGCAAAATCAAAATCAAGGTACTGCAGTGGAACCACTTGACACCTTACTTGAGTCTTTAATTATTATTTTTAAATTAAACTAGTTTGAACTATGTAACAAATGCAACTTATGTGTAGTTGAAACATTTTAATGTTTCTTTAAATTCAAAATTAGTTTATGTCTAGATGTTTCATATGTGATTCACAATAGAAAATCATGTTCATTTATTAATTGGTAGGTTTCTTACCATAAAATCTTTGGATATAAATTTTCAAACACTATATTAAGAATTCAAAAAATGTTGATGCTATTTTTTTTATGGAAGTTGATGTTTGACCCAAAAAATGTGTTTATGGTTCAAATTTGAACAGTTTGGCATAGTTTAATTAATTCTATCGATTATTATACAATATTATAAATAATTTTCACCATGATTAAAATTTAATTTAAATTTTTTTTAAGGATATCAAATTGTGAACCAAATTTTAAAATTGAAAGATCCTTGTGTGTATTGTAGTTATTACAATTTAACACATTTGCCATTCACAACTAATGTTATCATTCTATGCCTTTGAAACCCTTCAACACTCTAATTTTTTTTTATAGTACATGATGCACAAGTTGACCCACTTGCACCAAGATTGAGAACTTTTAAATGTTTATTTTTCTTTCACATCAAAGTCACAAAGATATAATGATTTACTTTAAATTGTTCTAGGTTCAATTGTGTCAATCCCTTGTTGTTAATAAGTTGAACAAAGTGTCCATCAAGGTTTTGTTTAGCTCTCATGATCACTCATGATTAAATGCCCTAACAAATTCATACTTATTTGTGAGTTAATCAAATCTTGTGAGCCACAAGTTTTGTTTATGAGATTTGTAAAATACAATGATTTGTTTTTCAAGCTCCCAAATCTCAATTTTGGTTTTTGTTAATTTGAATGTTGGCCCCCATTTGTGAGCTCTAATATTCAAGCCCCCACACTTGCGTGTGCCTTGATTCCTAGCCTTCCACATTCCAATGCTTTTAATCTAGTGCTGAGGTATTATTTTTCACCCATTTTTTTCATCATTTTTGTTTTTATTTTTTTGAAATCTTTGAAATTGCTGATATGGAATAGTCCTAGGGAGAAAAGATATAGATCTTGATTGCAAACATTTGGTTGTGCATTTGGTTCATTTTTTGGGTACAAAATTCATGTAATATTCTTTGTACTAAAAATTCACATCCCAAGTTTGCAAAAATTCAAATATTTGAAAATTTTGTGGTGAACCCCACATCTAGCAACCCAAGTCATAGAGGTCAATATAGGAAAGATGGCCCTCAACAATTTTTCATCCACATTTTCGGTATTCTTAAGCTTTAATGAGTGAAAGAATGCTATTTAGGTTAAAAGCATTTGAGTTCATAGCTATATATATATAGTTAGTTAGTTTGAATATGGTTTTATATGTCCATTCAAATAGAAACTTTTATTTACACACACACACACACAGACATGCTTTTAAGAGGCATCAATGTATGATATAAGTTCATTTATATAATTTCCATGTGAAAGGCATTTTTATCTTCTACTAGAGTTTGATGTGGTCCCAAACAAAACAAAGTTTGGTTAGGGTAAAACTGCCCATCATCAATCACTACCCTATGACCGAACATTTCTCTAGATCTTCGTCATCTGTGCTTCATTTTGAGTGATTTAAAATCTTACAAGAGCGCTATGTTAAGCTCTACTGATCGTCTTTGAAGTGCAAATGAAAAGGAGTAATGGAAAAATAGAAGAAGAAAAACAAGCTTTTCAACTTACAAAACGTGTTTTTTTTTCCTTCTTTTTTTCTCTCTTTGGACCCCTCCTATTTTTAAAGCTTCTAACTTTCTCATTTCTTGTTCATTTTAAACGATCTAAAGTGCTATAGGAGCACCACCTTCAGTTCTACAAATCATCTTGAACTCTAATAGCAACACAACAACATACAAAGAATTGTGGGGTGTTCGGGAACCGGCTTTGTAGTGTTATGTGATTTATTTTTTCAGTTCTTGACTCCCTCTACTTTAAGGCGCTCTAACTTTCTCATTTCTAATCCATTTTTGAATATTTTTAGAGCGACAGATGCGCCAAGAGGAGGCGTTCAAGTTTTGTTGGAAGACCAGAAACAATGGAGCCCTCCCCTTGGAACCGGCCTACCCTGAGCGCTTAAGTGTTTGCTCACTGGCAGTTCTACCCTAAGTGTTTCAAGTATCTTTCAGGATGGGATCATCCTCATAGTAGAGCTCCCTTTGAAAATCAAGAATCCCTCCAGTTCATCTGATCAAGGAATGTGGTAGATTACTTTTGTTCTTAATCAAAATCTTGAATACCTATTAAGGTTTTTGAAGGGTTTTTGACACACACTACTTATAATGTGATGAAGAGTATTGAGCATGGGCATCCTTGATTGGCCTTAAACCAAAAAGAACACTCACACTATGGACTCTCCCAAAACAGAAGCTTATATAACCTTTCTTTTGGTTTAGCAATAAAGTTTACAAGTGTGGAATTTTGGCTGAAAGATATGGGATAAAGTTTGGTGCTATTGGGAACAGATTGGGAAACACATTGGAACTTGGGAACATACTGGGAACATAATTGGGAATCTTGTGGGAAGAAATGGCTTGGTTTTATACTTGCTATGTCCCCACCATTATGCCCTTGCCATTACCCAAGGCCAAAAATGACAAAAGAACATAGGTATAAAAGAATGTAAAACCCTAAATGATAATGAGCATAAAAATTCTTGGAAGCCATTGAGGTGAGTGAGCATGCACCGAAGGGGCCTAATTATTTCCATTTGGGGAAGGTAGGGCAATGTTGAAATTTTTGGATTTTTGGTTGTTCCCAATGTGTTCCTATGAAGTTTTCATTGTGTTCTCATCAAGTTCTAAATGAAATCCCAACATGTTCCTCAAGTTCCCAATTTGTTTCCAATAGCACCTTACTTTGTCCCATATGTTTTGCCTAGCATTGTCCACTTGAGACCTATTGAGCTGGGCCGATATTTAGACATATGTTTTTATGTTGGGAGGGAATACTTTGGGAATCAGCAGAGTTAGAATTTTGTTTTTGTGATGCCCATCACCAAAAAAGAACAAAAATTAACTTTGTGGTCCCCCACAACTATTTAATATATGACATATGGACGGCAGATGCTATTGAAATGAACCTTTTTGTTGTTAAAGTAGACAACATTGGCGACCTCTCCCTAGCCCCTCCTTGTGGGTGGTTGTTCAATTGCCAAAGGGCCCCCTTGCTTCCCATGCGTAGCATGTGAGGTAACTAGGTAGTAACTTAGCTACTTTGTATGTACCAAGGCTGGCAAGAATTTTATTTTATTTTGGAACAATGACTACTAGTCTTGGGGCATCTAGTGGAAGAACTGAAATCAACCGAAGCGATGTAAAGTAACTTGAGTTCTAGCTAATGACATAGCATAGTACCTTGGTAGCTTCAACACATGTTTGTTGAATGATTAATTAATTTTTAAAATTTTCATTTTGACAGATAGAGTACTCTTGAAGCTTGAATAATTTCTGTCAGAAAATTTTGTTATTTGTTAATAACAATTCTAGAAATTTTCAACATTTCTAAAAGTATATAATTAGTGTTGAAGCTGCCAAAGTAGTAGGGAATTCTTGCTCTATATTGTTTCATTCAATCATAATCACATCATCAGCCACTTCCAACATGCTCCATTTAATCAACACATTCTGTTGTTTTTCTTGATTGGTAATCTTCCTTTTCGGTTTAGAATATTGATACAAGCTAGAGTCTGGCTGTCTGATCCTTTATCAAGATTTTGAGGTTCTGGTGAACAAGTAGATCTGGCCGCACTTTGGGTAAGTGAAGGTGACAAGGCCAAAAGTTACATGAAAGTGCAAACATCTCCCTTACGCATTCCCCAGTTCTGAAGTCAAGTGGTAATCCTCTGTCAGATCCAAATCGTGGAGTAGAGTGAAAGCATCAACGTTCAAATCCTTAAAAAAGACCATAGTTATTCAAGCTACTCAATTAAGAAATCCATCAATATAGGTATTAAAGGTCCAACAACGGGCTTTCTAAGAATGATGGGAGTGCCTAGAAAATGCAAATCAGAGGAAACAAATTAGTGTGCAACTTGGATCTTACCTTAGTAGCAACCTATGGGGAAAATTTATTAAAATTGTGTATTCAATTGGAGTCCAATGTCAAGCAATCTAGAAATTACATTCTATGTTTCACATTACTTAGTTATTAAGATATGCATTCCATTTGGGTCCAATATTATGCAATTATTTAAAAGTTGAAGATGGACTAAAATTTCAAACTGAGTTTCACTTCAAGACACATGATATTATATCTACAACCTTGCGAAACAAAGTTATGGAGGCTTTTCAAACACAACATGCCTTTTCTTTGAACTTTATCGAAATAGATAGTCATTGTAGGATGGCATCCCACTGGAGAAGAACGGGAATATGCCTCTTTCGTCGATAAAATACAACCATGTAAGGTGCTTTGTTGAAACTGGATTACTGGCATTTAATGGGATTATTGATGATCAAGCAGAGAAAACCTCATTGTATCCTTCAGAGCAATAATAAAGGTGCAATTCATGATGAGAATAGAAATGATGAATCGATGGAATTTTTTGCTTGAAATGGTTTTAAGAAGGTGAAATCTCAAGCGTAAACCATCATCCTGCATGAGAAAAGAGAGGTTTCATTTCATCAAATTCCAATGAGAAGATATCCAAGCTAGTGTAGCATGATCTATAATATGGTCTCCACCTTGACAATTCCACGCCGTAATCTTTTTCATATTTGCATTTACATATTATCACCTTTCAATTGTCATGTGTGAAAATTGAACATTTTTGTCCTCTCAAGCATCGCCAACACATATTTATAAGGTCACATCACTATGTCCCTCAATTTGTGCTCCTACCACTAGCCTAGGCCAAAAATGATAAAAACAAAAGTAGGAATGAAAATTCTTAGTAACCAATGACGAGCCAACATGGACTCAATGACCTAGTTTTCCCAACTTGTTCCCCAACATGTTCCCAATAGCACCTTACTTTATCCCATATCCTTTGCCCTAAGTTCTATTCTTGTAACCCATTTAAGCAGCAGAAAAGGAGAAGAAAGAATGCATCCTTTTTGGGACTGTCCAAACTTGGATTAAATATTTTTGTGATGGGCCAATCAAAGATACCCATCACAAAAGAAAATAAAATTGAACTTTGGATCCACACAATTAATTGATATGAGCTGCATTATGCTAACACAATGAAAGATTAATTATTTTAAAGTCTTCTCTTTTGAGATGATGCGGTTATGTGAATCTTGTTTCAATTGATACACATTTCTTTTAAAATAATTTTAATAGGTGAAGACTGAATTTCATGTTTTAAATTAATAAAAGTGGAAATGATTCATGTAAAAACTATGTGAATATGAAATTTTGTTTTGATAATGCAGGATTCAAGGAAAACATGAAAATATATTAATATTTGGACTTGATGTCAATTGATCTCATTGATAGCATAAAACAATGTGGAACTCAAGTTATGAATTATGTGTTATATTTAATGGAATGAACTATAATTCTCATACTGAATAATTGGATTGGACAATCCAAATGAATACATTTACACATCAAATAGGGCGGGTGTTAAACAACATGGCCCACAACATGTTATGGAATTGAAAAACTAATGTGGTCCACTCTTATGTTCAATGCTTGATGCAGAAAGGCCTGGTTTACATGAGGGCCTGGGCCTAATTGCTCATGGGGCCAAGATTGAATGTTTTGGCTGAACAATTGGACTCAATAAAGTCATAAATTATATTATTTTTATGAATTGGCTTTAAGTCAGGTAAACCTTTTCCTTCCAAGTATAGGTTCAAAAATTTATTTTATGTCCTTTCTATGAAGTTCATCATTCTCTTTCACACTCCCCATGTAAGAGTTTCAATTTGTGTTTTTTTCTTTGTTTCTCACACATTTCAATATTTTTTCTCTTTTGCTCATTTTCAAAATATTTTTATTTCAACTCACACTTTCTACTTTCATTTTTTTTTTCAATTTTTATGTTTCCTTTCTTTTTATCCATTTTTTTCAATTTTTTTTCCTTTTTTTTCTAGTGTTTCTTCTCACTTTTGAAGTACCATAACCTTAGACCATAGAAAAAAGAAGGCAAAACATCCTTGCGACCTTTCATGGTCATCAAACATGGGATTGCAAACATTCTGGCATTACAATAGCTTGTCCTAAATGAACTCCATCTCCAAAAATGACATTTTTGATCCAATGGTTATGATGGTTTAAAAACTAATTAAAAAAATTAATAAACTTCTTGGGCCTAAGGGAAAAAATTGCGCATTTCTTTTATTATCTTGGGCCCAATTTTTTGGTGTCATAAGGTGTGCCATGTAAGATGACATGTCATTTTAATGATTTCAGACCCAATCCCCGTGTAAAATTACTTGGGCCCAATTTAAGTATTTAACCAATAGGATTGCTCTATTCCATTTTCAAATTGGACCCAAGCCCTCACGTAAGCTGGGCCTAAGTTACTTATTTTCAAATATTAACATTTAGATGTTCGACAAATAATACTTACCAAAAAACCTTCCACTTAAAGTTCATCAAATTAGCAACCAATGTTTGGTCAAAAATCTTTATAACCTAGGGTTTACTCAAGTTTAATTTTCCTGCGGGTCCCTAGAAAAGAACGTCCTTTCCACTAATTTCATCTGAGAGTTCACTTTTGAATGGCAGTCTTTTCAGTTTAGAGTTAGTTGCAAAATGAACCATCTTGCTTGTGAATTCTAAAACATATATAACTAGTTTCTCTCATGTTTTTTTTCCCCTTCTTCCCATCAATTTCGTCAATATTTGTAAAGTATGTTCCAACATGAATGCATTGATTTTGATGAAAACTAGATTATTTATTTTCTCATGACCTTAAACACCATTGAAGCTTTTTCTACAATCTCATGTACAATTTTCCTTGTGTTTTCTCTCTCTCTTTAAGACTAAATATTTTAACTAACTCACTTCAAGAGATTTTAACTGTACAACTTTTTCCCAAGGCCTTCGTAACATCATTCCATGACTCTCCCAAGGTCTTTTGTAACATTATATCTTTCAATAACTGGGGAAAAATTGAAATCTATCCATAGCAACCTTGAATCAAATATTAAAACAAGCTTGGCTATAATGTTTCAAAAAAACTTCTTGGGTCTTCACCTCTACTTCTTATTACTTCTAAAAAACATGAGAATGTACATTTTGACCAACTTGTTATGTAAAACATTCTTTTTGTTTTAGGGGTTAGATTAAAATTCAATATTTTTTGGACCTTCAGCATTGTTGACCCAATGACTTAAAGTTCTCTTCATGTAGATCATGAAACTCCCAATATATTCAAATGCCCCCAAAATAATATCATCCTTATCCTCCTAAAGCAATCTTTTAAATAGACCAACCATTTCCAAACTTTAGTTATTTCTATCTAAATGTTTAGTTTGAAATACAGCATCACCATGACACATATCTAGGGGTGTGTCACACTGTGGCCTTGCCATTTACATTAAAAGGCATCTTAGGGCAAAAGAGGAATGATGAAAACTCAAATATTTCACCATGCAAAAAATATAATCTCCAAAAAATCCTCTAAAAGAAACCAAAATCCTTCAAGATATTATAACTCTATAACTAATCTCAAGTTTCAACAGAAGCCAAAACATATCATCTTTCAAAAATCCTCATATCAAAATAGACCTATAATTACCTAGGGGCCAAAATCCTTTAAGCTACTATACTCTGCAATGAATCTAAACACAATATCCTCACCTTGGTAGGCAAGGCCAACAAAAGCTAGTGTTGAATATGACATCTTTGTGCATTTTCCAATGTCTAGAAACTTGTTATTAGCTCTATATTTGATATTTACATGTGAAATCTCCAACATCTGAGCAACCCGTGGGATCCGGGGGACTGGCATTGGCAGTCGACGCGCAACATGGGCGACGCTCCCTTCTTTGGATACTCCTCCAAGAGAGGGTACCAGAATGCCAGGAAAAAACATCACTCCCCTAGC
>Ga0209611_10007232_pt1 | contig 17860 bp, 13 predicted proteins | sample S1TSphgellanicum_3_FD_187693 | JGI IMG/M metagenome (GOLD analysis project Ga0209611, IMG submission 187693) | Host-associated microbial communities from peat moss isolated from Minnesota, USA - S1T2_Fc - Sphagnum magellanicum MG (SPAdes) (version 2) | ecosystem: Host-associated > Plants > Peat...
TTTATGAGTGACAAATTTTATAAAAAAAAAAAATTTGGTGATTTTTTTTTTGGGAATTTCTTGACCTGAAATATCTGATTTTGACCTATTCAAAGGATTTTTAAATGAAAAAAAAGACCCAAATTAGCCAATTTTGAAAAAAAAAAAAAAACAAAAAAACATCTAAGAGATTTCTTTCTATTCTCTCTCTCTTGGTCCAACTTAGGTTATGGACTAGGGTACCCAATGAGAGGCCATCCGTTGGTTACCGGACATAACCATCCCTAGTGAGAATCAAGGTCCCCTCTTTTTCATCCATGCAAAGAGCCGCTATGACATTTTTCATCCATGAACCTAAGGGTTACCAAGATTCCTTCTTTTTCATCCATGCAAAGAGCCGCTATGACATTTTTCATCCATGAAGCTAAGGGTTACCAAGATTCCCTCTTTTGTCATCCATGCAAAGAGCTGCTATGACATTTTTCATCCATGAAGCTAAGGGTTACGAAATCATTGGGGGCAATGAGGGCTGAGGGTGGTGCCTTTTGTTACCTAGTAGGTCACTAATGAAACCCAAAGGGTCAAAGGGTACCTATGCCTTGGTAACTCGTGACCTGATAGCCAACGAGAGTGTCGAGATTCTCCCTACGAATACCAAAGAGAAGGTCCTAAGTAAGGGACTTGAAGACAATCTTGTAAGGGACTTGTAATTGCAAACAATGTTCTAAGGGACTTTTGGCAACTGGTAAGGTACTACTAATAAGCAACTCCTCTTCTTTTCTTAAAATTTCTTTTTATTAAAATTAAAAATTAAAAAACTGAAAAAATAATTTTTTTAATAAAAAATTTGAGATGTTGAAAAAGTGATGAATTTTACGCAAGTAAATAAAATTTAGTTGAGATCACACATTTTTTTTCAAAAATTCCCAAAAGAAATTTTCTCAAAGAAAAAATTTGCTGGTCCCAAGGTAGGTATGTAGGTAGGTAGGTAAGTAGGTAAGTAGGTACTAGGTAGGGAGAAATCTGATACCTGACCTGAAATAATTGGCAGATTTTGTCAAATTAATTATTAATTATTCAAAGAAATGGGCTCTCGTCTCACAATTTTTTGCATATTTTCAGATTTTTGACAGATTAAAAATAAAAATAAAATATCCCACATATTTATCGCAACCCTCTTTGTAGCCCAAGGCAAGGAATAAGCCCAGAAATAATTATTTTAAATAATTAAATAAGTGTATAATATTTCTGAGCTCTGGGAAAAGGTAGATTGGAATGTACTGATTTTGGAATAAATAAATAAATAAATAAATAGTTCTGAGCTCTGGGAAAAGGAAGATTGGAATGTGCCAATTTTGGAACAATCCGCCAATTTTAGCGCAGATTCTGCGAAGCTGGGGATTAGGGCAATACGTGGAAAACAGTCCTAACCATGGTTAACTGTCGATTACCATGGTTACCTATTCGATGACCGGTCAAAAGTGCCGAGGCTCTGGATTAACGGTCTGTCAATGGTTTCCTCGTGGATTCTTTTCATTCATCCATGAAGGCGTAACTGGAAGTTGGTAATCTGTAACCAGTAACGATCGAGCTAGCTAGCTAGCTAGTGTGGCTTTACCTTTCTTCGTAACTACGATCAAAAGTGCTGAGCCTGAGTTCAGAAGTTCGTTACCAAAGGTTTTCTCGTGGATGTATTTCATTCGTGAAGGCTGAAACTCAAAGTTGATAATCTATGACCACGTGTGCCGAACCTCAATGTTGAAGGGGTTCGTCAAGGGTTTTCTCGTCGGACGTATTTCATTCGTGAAGGCTGAGCTAGAAGTTGATAATGCGTATCAAGACTGGCTGAACGGGAATTTAGAGGCTCGTCGACAAGGGCTTTCTCGTCGGATGTATTTCATTCATGCAGGCTTAACTCGAAGTTGATAATCTATGTCACGAGTACCGAACCTGCGTTTAGAGGTTCATCAACAACCATGGGTTTTCTCATAGATGTATTTCATTGAACCTGAATGTAGAGGTTCGTCAACAAGGGTTTCCTTGCGGATGTATTTCATTCATGAAAGCTTAACTCGAAGTTGATAATCTATATCAAATGTGCCAAACCTGAATGTAGAGATTCGTCAACAAGGGTATTCTCGTCGGATGTATTTCTTCATTCATGAAGGCTTGAACTCGAAATTGATAATCTATGGTAGAAGTTCGTCAAAAAGGGTTTTCTCGTCGGATGTATTTCATTCATGAAGGCTGGAACTCGAAGTTGATAATCTACGTTCAGAAGTAGAAGAGTCGCCTTCCTGCCTTCCTTCCTTCCTTCCTTCTACCAACCCTGGTTAACCGTGGGTTTAAATCTTGTTAAAAGTTATCTATCCGCTGAAAAAGTATCGGCCAATTTTGAGACTCTGTAACCGTGGTTACAGTAACCAGGGGTTAACTAGTCTTCATCAGTCAAGCGGCCTTCTTCTCTCTTTGTCTCTATCTGTGTTGCTCGCTCTCTCTCTCTCTCTCTCTCTCTCTCTCCTCTTGTCATTTTTCTCTTGCGTTTTTCTTCGCACTTTTGCCGGTGATTAGCGCAAAATGGAGTGTCAATGAGCTTCGGATGTTGATCTCAGACGCAAGAGCCAGTCTTCCTCTTTCATTCCATGTTTTTTTGGCGGATTTTGGTGAAGAGTTTTGTCCGCCACGGTTTTGGTTTTTCAAGGGGTTGCTGCTGGTTCTGTTGTTGCCTTTCCTTACACCCGCTGCTTTCCCTTCATCAGACGTCATCCTCGCCCTCCCTCCTCCGAGCTTTCGATTCTGCTGATTTTTCTTATCCGATTGTGACATCGATTCGCCATCCTTGTCTCCTGAAGGCTTCTTCTTCTTCTTCTTGTATTTTTTTTCTTTTACTCGGAAATAAATTGTTTCTTTGTTTGTGTGTGAGGAGTGCGCACCATCATACCGTCGCTTGACGCTCTGTTTCTTCCACCTTGGTTTGAGTTTCTATTGAAGAAGCTTCTTCATCATCCTTGAAATTTATCCAAGTATGAACTATTTCTGTTGTTTGCTTTCTTCTATTCGTTATGGATCCTGATGCGTAGGTTTCATTCTTTTTCTCGCTGTCTCTATTTTGTCTCGCTTTTTCGTTGTGTTTTTTTTCCTTTCTTTCTTTCTTTTCTTCGGAGAATCCTCGCGATGTCTAGCTGCTGTTGTTGTGATTTCTGAGATTGCTTAGGAGGAGTTCGTAATCTGCTTTCTTCGGTCCCTTTTCTTTGCCGGATTTTCCTTTTGCGAAACTTCTTCTGGTTTTGCGCTTCTATTACAAGCCTTCGCTTCTTTCTGTTTTGTTTCTGTCTCGTTTTTGTTTTCGTTTTCTCTCCTTCTCTTATTCTTTTCGGATCCTGACAAGCAGCATCTGCACTACTGGTTTGTGCTTCTCTTACAAGCCTCCTCTTTTTTTTTCCCCTCTCTTTCTCTCTCTTTCTCTTGCTCTTTTCGGATCCTGGCAAGCACTGGTTTTGTTTGCCACATCGCAGTTTCTTTCTTTCTTTTCTTATGCGCGTTGTTGTCTGGAACATCAGACTTCTTCCCCAAGTTGGTCAGTCACATCGCTCGCTGGAGATTCTTCTCTATTACAGCCATCCATCATCGTGGACTCTTATCCGCAGCTCTCTTCTTCTTCTTCTTCGTCTTCTTCGTCTGTGTTGCGCTCTCTCTCGAATGCTGCTGCTGCGCACTTGTTTCTCCATTCCTATCCACACCAACGCTCAAGCGCATGAATACAATACCTTCGTTCCAATACTTTCTTTCTTTAGCCAGTGTTTGTTTCTACTCTGTGACGACGACTCCACCAGCACACGAATAGTGATACACGAATTTTCTTTCCAATAGACCATTATCGAAAGTTCCTCTCCTGTTCTGGATTTTTTTGAAGAGCTTCTTCAGTCAGCGAGGTGTGAGGATTTTGTAAAGCTTCTCGATCCAATAATCCTGCTGCTCTATTACGCATTTTTCTTTTTTTTCTTTCCTTTCGCGTGCTTTGGAGAAGGTTGCTTGGAAAGAGTTTTACAACGCTCATGGCCGCCAATGCATCAGCTCTGCCATGCCTATTAAGACCTGATAGAGCGTCGCACCAGGCCTCGTGACAACAACTTCTTCACAGTCTGTGTGACGGGAGGCTTTGTGGCAGAAAAAGAGCTTTGAAGAATTAGCCCGAGAGACTTTGCAACAAATCCTAGCAGCTTGATTGAGTGTGAGGAGGTGCGAATCATCAGGTATGTTCTCCGGTTCTCTCTGTGTAGTAGATTCAAGAGCTGGCTGGATTCAGATTTTTTCTTATCTTTTCTTTTCCCTCTTCCCTTAGAGACGAAGGATTCATGAGCTAGCGCGTGCAAAAAAGAAAAAAAATCCGTCGTGTGTTTTGAGATGATGTAACAGGAGGAGGAGCCTGGAGGACGTTGTTTTTTCCACCAGAATCAATCCGGGGCTGAATTTTGGTTTTTGTCCGCAACACAGATGGGGCGTGGGAAGGTAATCTTCAAGAAGGTGGCACCTGCTAGAAGCTCTGCAGCATCCAAAGAAGTAGCAGAAAGCAGCGGCGCATCGAATCCAGCAGCAGCGATGATGATGGCCCCTGCTGCAGTGCAGCAGCAGAAAAAGAGAGGACGACCGCGCAAGGTCCTTCTTATCAAGGAAGAAATTCCAGTCATAGACAACAACAATAAGAAGAAGAAACGGAAGCCGGACGCTGCTGCTGTGAATACTAGGACTGACAACATGTCGCAACAGCAACAAAAGACTAGAAAGAAACAACGAAGCCGGCCGACGGCGACGAAGAAGGCAGACGATTCCACGGATTTGAGCGCCGAGGACAATGACGAAGGAGGAGCAGTGATGAGAGACCTAATCGAGGAGGAGGAGCCTGCAAAACCCATGACAACAAGACGTTTAGGCAGCCGACGCAAGAGCGCGCCAAGACGGGCGGCTGGAGCTTTTCTGGAGTGTACTTGAAGGAAGAAAACCCTTTTGCATCCAGCAAGCAAGCAAAAACCCGCCACCCAACGTTCAGTTTTGTCTCTTTTGCTGTTTTGTTTGTCTGATTGATTGATTCTGCGACTCTCTCTCTCTCTCTCTCTCTCTACCAAAAGAAATAATTTAGATGGGTAGTAGTAGGATCATCATCTTCTCAAGCTTGTAGAAATTCATGGCCTGCTGCTGCCCCAAGCAAGCAAGCAAGCACCAGGCTGCCATGTCTGCAGGGCTGAAGAACCCAATGTTGTGATGAAGAAGAAGAAAAAGAAGAAGAACCCAATCTATTGAACAATTGGATACATCATTCAAGCTTTCAAGAAAATGGCTTGGTTGTTATGCGTGCATCATCACTGCTGCTGAAGACTATCTGAGTCTCTTGATGGGTTTTGTCTGAAATTCTTGAGGAACTTGCCTGCATCATCTATGCTGTTGAAGATGATCTGAGAGTCTCTTGGTACGCTTTTTGTCTAAAATTCTTCAGGGACTTTTGGCCTGCTGCATATCTATTGCTTCTGAAGATGATGATCTCTTCAGTCTTGGTAGCTTTTGAGTCTTTAGATTGTAGATGTTAAAGTCAGTGAACAGGAGAAGAAGAGCAGTGGAAGTGTTGACAGTATCTTCTGGTGTGGAGACTTTGCATTAGAGAAATGCTTGGCATTGGTCAATTTGGAGTGAAGTGCTCTCCTTCTGCAATTGTGGTGGAGGTCCTCAACGGCAGGGCATTCTGATTGAGAAAGTGAGAGCTTCTCATGTTGTTGCTGTTTTAGATTTCCACCCTGTTGTTGGATTGGCCAGAGAGCTTTAGTGGGAGTTCGGTTTTCTGTTTGAGCTGCTATACACGTCAGGCCATGCCATCTGTAATGTACTCAAAGCTCTGTGTATTGTTGGCTCGAGACCAAATCTGACATTCTTCTTGGCAAGGAAATTATTGTAGTATACTCTGAACATAATATGTTCTCATATCTGACAATGCTGTGATTGCTGTTATGCCTTCTGGCTGCAAATGGAATGTCTTTAGAAGACTTTCCAAAGTCTCTCAATTGGTATCTTTCCAGAGGTTTGGAGTGGACGAGTGTTTTTGTTTCTTGTGTTGCAGTGACTGGAATGTGGAGACTTGGTTGCCATCCGTGGACCTCAAACTCAGTCCATAAAGAAGAAGGATATCTCTCAACAAACTGAGTCTTAAGGCAAATCTCTGATTCAACGGAAGGCACATGATTCCAGGTTGAGGTGGATTGGTTATGAACAAGAAGAGGAGGAAGCCATACGAACAAGGAGTGTGCCTCAACAATTCTGAAGGTGAGTGTTGTCATGAGCTCTACTACTTATCATGAATCTTGAGAAGGTAGGATGTATAGACTGTCTCCATAGCTTTCAAGAGATTAGCAGTGATTGGTCATCTTTTATACCATTGACAAATGATTATATCAAAACTCTTCATCCAGATGCTGTCAGCAGAACTTCCTCACCATTTTCTTCCCCCCAAAGAACGCAAAGATCATGTCAGGAAATTTGTTTCACAACAAATCTGTTTAGCAATACTGTTTGAATTTCATGGATTCCAATCCTGTCGTGGTAGATCCTGTTCTCTCTAGTTCCATCACCTGAAGAAGTACAATATCTGAAATACAATTCTAGATCTGTAGTTGTATTCTTTCCAATTGACAGGATCCTCTGTTCCATCAGTTGCTCAAATTGTCACATTCTGTAACCACCCACTGAAAGGACTTCCTATATGTACTGTTCCCTGTATGTGTTCTACAATCAAATTCTAAAACCTCATTTCACATTTGGTCTTATGTTTAGAGTGCTGCCATTACACATCCAACTTACTATGTTCTGTGGTGTGCAGATGGGCAGAGAGTTGAAACTCCTGCAAAAGATGGAGAAAAGAATGCTAGACATACATACATGTAGAACAGTGCTGGTTGTTCTTTTTGTGAGGAAAAGGTCAGCAATTGGCAATTTCCGTACCTTTGCAGCATCTGCTCTGCACACACAACAATAGCATGAAAAAGGATGTTGTTGCTCACGTTGCATGCATCCTAAAGAGAACTTTGGAATGCAAAAGGATATAAATTTTTCTAGCAGTGCCCACACCAGTAGCATCTATCTGTGTATCATTCATGAAGCCAAATGTGCGGTTGGCAGCTGTAAACCTTGCAGCATTAGAGGAAGCTCACAGATTCTCAGGGCTGCACCAATGTCACAAGCATGCTGAGAAGGACAACAGATCCAACTTCAATTGGTGCGAAACGACAACACCCACAGCTTGCAAGGTGTTGTGTTGCAGTATATGTCCTGATCAAATGACTCAAACCAGAGGTGTGGATTCCATCTTCACTACTCTGTTAACACATCCTTAAAAAGCCTCAATTTTTGTTTGCACTCTATTATAGTATTTATATGTCCCAACTCAAATGTAAAAAACAATTGAAAAGGCTTTTTCCACACAATCTGCTAATGACAGTTTTGGAAACAACGTTGAATCTGCAGCTCTCTGATTAACATCCACAATCCTTAGAGACAGAAAACATCCACAAGCTGAGATGCTTTCTTGTTGTAGATTGGATTCAGGAAGAAAAGACTCTACATTTTTTTCTTAGTTCTCATAAGCTAGTTCTTCCTTCCTTCCTTCCTTTCTTCTTTTGCTAATCTTTTTTCTTCTGTAGTTTTCTTCCTTCCTCATCTGTGAAACATTGTAAAAAAGTGGAGTTAAATCATGATGATTTGACTTCACACGTGTTTGTTTTTTAATTTTCCAGTTGTTGAACTCTCTCTCTCCCTCTCTCCCCTCATTTGTACCAAAGCAATTTTATTCTGCAGTTGTTGAAGTCCCTCTCTCTTTCTCTCTTTTCTCATTTGTACCAAAGTATTTTTATTCTGCAGTTGTTGAAGTCCCTATCTCTTTCTGTTTTCTCATTTGTACCAAAGCGGTCTAAAACACTGGCATATATGTACTCTACTTACAGGTGGAGTTCACAACTTGCAGACAGACCACCAGTGGTTTACTTCATTGCACTTTCCTTCTTCCTCTTAGACTCTCAAAGTAAGTCCCAAAGCTTTTTCTCGGCCACATTCAGCAATCACTTGGTACTACTACTACTACTTCCTGCACTTTGCTTGGGAAAGCACATTTTGTAAGAAAGACTTTGCAGACACAAGAATGAGTGTTCTAAAACACTGGCATATATATATATATATACTTTACTTTACTTACAGGTGGAGTTTCAAAACTTGCAGATAGATGGTCAGTGGTTTACTTCATTGCACTTTCCTTCATTGCACTTGACTCTCAAAGTAAGTGCCAAAGCTTTTTCTCAACCTCATTCAGGTACTATCACTTGGTACTACTACTAGTAGTAGTTCCTGCACTTTGCTTGGGAAAGCACATCTTGTAAGAGAGACTTTGCAGAGACACAAGAATGAGCTCCTTTTCCGCAATGCTATTCTATTGCAGAAATTTTAGCTGTTGCTGCTGCTGCTGCTGCTGCTGCTGCTGCTGTTCAAAAGGAAGATGAAATTCTTCTTCTGCAATGTTATAACTTAGTGTATGTATTGGCTAAGTTACACATGAAGAATTATACAATACTATACAATACTTTTGGTACATTCTTATATAATCCAGTACTAATTAATGAGTGTAATTTCAAATATTATGCAGATTTGAAAGCAATGAAATATGCAGACCTTACTGCTGCTATGCCACTCATACTATACACACCCACACCCACACCCACACTGGCACACCCTTTTTCTGGTTTCCAGTCCCACACAAAATTGACACAGGTAACCTATGTCTACTCTACTTCCACATTGCCATCTCCTTCAAAATCTGTACGCATACAACTAGTGCAGGAACTACTACTACTACTACTACTACTACTACCACAACATTATGGATGCTGCATCAAATAATAATGAAGCTCCAAAGTGTAGAAATAAAATCATGTCTTCTAGTCAGCAGGGTTGTTAATTCCTTACACCCAACCCCATTCATGATATGCAAGAGAGACCCTACTACTACTACTACTACTACTACGAGTCTTTCAACTTCATAAGGTTTTTTTGTATGATTGAAGATATGATTTGACTTTAGCTTTGAAGTTTTTATGTTCCTAATGTGGAGCCTCTCAAAGCTTTGATTGAATCCATACCATATTCACAACCACCACCACCAGCAACAAAGCACAAGTTGGTTTTGGACAGAAATTTCAGCTCTTTTGCTGATGCAAAACTTCTGTCCAGGAAACTCAGCTCCTTTGCTCTTAATGATAAGTGTAAGGAGAATAGCGAGATGGTCGGAACTCGTTGTCATATGCGTGGCCTCTATATGCGTTCTCATAAGCTGGAGTGTAGTTTGTATGTCCCCAGTACGAATAGGTGTCATCATATGCGTATCTGTGGCCTGGGTGCCCTGGGAGGCTGAAAGGCGGCTCAGCTGGATACACTGCTGCTCTGTGAGGGTCGATGTAGTTCAAAATATGTGCATTTAGAAACACTCGCCTGATCAGACTCACAACTACTTGTGGTGGCAGACTAGATGACACCACCACTGTCTGCTCTGGTATGTCACAGATGACGTTGGTAACCCCTGTGTACCCCCCAAGAGACAAAACCCCAATGCAATAAAACTGACCCATCAGTTCACAAGTCACATGAGTGAGCACCCGTGCCTTCACTTCTCATGTATTATCCATCCTTCCTACCTATGTACAGGACCCATTGTTTACAGCAAGTGTTACCATGGTGTAACACTTTGTAAGGCCTACAACACCATTTTATCTGTAGCAAGAACTAACTAGTAACCCTCATGAGTATCAAGAAATCTCCATGTTCACAATTAAGGAAAACCATCAGGGTTAGGCAAAAATAAGTTTCCTTTCTAAATTGAACAGATCTCCCAGACAAGGATGGGAAGAATTAGAACTCACAGAAAGTAAGAACAGAAATTGAGAAGAGCAATACATATAGCAATGGAAAACAATGATAATAGTGTCTAACTTCAGGGATAAATCTGGCAAGGTGAAACAGCAGTCATAGTCTCTCACCTCATTTGTTCAGGGATAAATCTAGCAATGCGAAACAGCAATGACAGTCTCTCACCTGCTCAGGGATAAATCTAGCAACATGAAATAGCAATGACAGTCTCTCACTTTCAGGGATTGTCAACAGTAACACTTCTGATACCAGCTTATCTATCACAACTTACACACCAGGACTTCACACTGTAGCAAAGAAACTCCCTACATGGGATTTATCTAGCCCATTTAGCATCATAAAAAAAGTGGGGGATAGAATTGTGAGTTCAAAGGATTGTTTTGTTTGAAGTCTTGAGTAATCACCTTCAACGCTCAATACATCTTTGATTCTTGCAACATCTTCCAAATTGACCAAAGGCACCCTTACCACAACATCCTGTCAAAAATCCATATAGCATAGATGGATGGATGCTTAGTTACGAAGTCAAACTTGTGGAGGCAAGTGACGACACAAACAACTTAGGACATCATGCAACTTAGATGCCATGTTAAAACATTCAGTTCGTTCTCCCTCATTCAAGTCTAGAATTCAAATCTGTTGCATGGATGCAACTCCTATATGCTAATCCTCACATACCTTGTTTGAAACTGAAATGCACAATCAACCCTGGAGCTCAAAAGGATTTACTCCATAATTTTGTCATGAAGAAAGACGTGATTCACTTGGAGCTTCTTGGAGCGTGGGAGGAGCATTCAAGGGTCTGAAAAGTATAACAACATTTGAACTTTCAACACTATATTTAATTGGGGGATTTTGTTGGTTGAGCAAAAACTTACTGGTAGAAGGGAGCCTTGACTGTAAGGACCAAAGTCTGGATGACCACTATATGACAATCTGGAGTAATGAGGATCTCCCAAATGCCGTTGCCGACTATTGATGACCCATGTTGGCTCTGGCCTGCCATAATAATTCTGCTCCATATCAAACCACTTCTGATGGGTTAACAATCTACATATACCAACATTTACACAAATACTACACCATAGTCACACACGGCAACATCCATATGAGCCATAGAACAGGAAGCCATGCAAGTAACTAAACTTGATTAGCTTCTTAGCACTGAAGAAGAAAGTGAGCAAGGTGAAGGACACTTGCAACACTACATATTTGTTTTAGAATTGAGAGTGTATTTGTATGCATAGTTTATGTGTAACTTTGTTAGTTTCCTTACCCTTGGGTGTTGATCTCAAAGCAAACAACAAAAGAATGAAACACCAACTAGGAAAAATGGAATTGTTACCACAATCCCATGAACTTCATTTCTATTCAGTCATAATCAAAGAGAGATTTCTTGAATTTCACAATGGCTTCCCAAGCCCAACACAAGGATGCCAAAATAAGCAAAGGACAACTTATGAAGACAACCACCGTCCTCCAGGACATTTAATGAAGACAAATTGAACAAGTTGAAACAAAGCCAAAAGAAAAAGAGATTGCTCTATTTCCTTTCCAATCAATGAACTAGTAGCGTAATTTTGAAATCCTTGAAAATCTGCATTCCACTAAATGCTCAAAGAGATCACTTATCCTTAAGATCCATCATTTACTTCGCCTTCAACACACAACACTAACATAATAAGGTTTACCTTAGATCATCAATTTTGACACATATTCATGTTGGAGAAGCCATATCTCACACAAACCAAAGTTCATGACACATCTAGGTGGTAGTTTTATCCATTTCTATAGAAAATCTGTTTGGTGATTATCATAATGTCCTCTAACATACATCACTGTGACCAGATATTCAGTGGCTTCATCCAATTCTAATTAATATATACACACATATATGATATGTTTATCATAATTTGATGTTAGTTTAACATGCACTGTTACCACATCTCAAGGCCAAGTCTTTTTAATTGCCAAAAAATTTCAACCTATACAAAGGAATTCTCATGGGACAAAAAATGGCCCAAATTTGCCAAATTTCAAAGGAAAAAATTTCCAAACCACCAGATTTTTATGATATGTTCCAGTAGGTAGCCAAGAGTCTAGAAGGATTTTTTTCATTTCTTTTTCCTACTTTCATTTCTAGTATGTAGCCAAATTTGACTAGATTATTTTCTGGCTGATCACCACTTTGGCTACATCACAAAATACTTAAAAAAAGACCCTGCGTCAAGCCCTATTGCTGGAGCCATATTTTGTCTGAATGACAAGAATTTTGAGTCTAGTTGCGTCTTTAGCTTCATTAACTCAAGCATAATATATGTTTGAAATTTCTTTAAAAACAAGTGTTCATTTGTTTTATTTGAGCAAGATATGAGACAGACACCCAAACAAAAAAACCGAAGAAGAAATGAAAATAAGACCTATGCAAATCCATCAGCAAAGGCTTAAAAAAAATGTTTTTTCCAATTGGTGTTGGAACTTCTTCACAACCTTAGAGAAAATCCTTAAGAAAAAAGCTCTTAACCAAATTCCTCAATTCCATCTTGTATATCATCAACAGAAACAGTCTCCCAACAAAAAATCACACAGTACGAAAGCATCTATCTGCTGCTCTTTTCAGAAACAGGGGACAAGAGGAGAAAGAATCAAGAACCATAGTTCAATTCGATTTTTCAGGCAATTTTTTTTCCTTTCAGAGCATGAGCTGCGATCTTCACCGGACTCTTTGTCCTTGGGGAACTTCGATTCGACAAAAGAACACAACTCAAAAGGGAGTTATGTGAAGAGAGAGAGAGAGAGAGAGAGATCCAAAGTATTTGAAGATCATTGAGAGAAAGTTTAAGTTGTGCATACCTCTGTCGTGTACCTCGACATGATCTTTCTCCGTTCAAAATCCGGATGCTCGACTCTGAACTTTTGTCACCTTCACACACAGATTAGACGATTACTACGTTCGGCGCGCCCTTCAAGCTCTCGATCAATCACTTCAAACGACCAACTAGTGGAGTACTTTCCCCTTCTGCGCTCGCTTGGTTAATGGACTTTTCACACCAAAGCAAGGGGGAAAAAAAAACCAGAATCCTCTCCTAGGCTTAATCAACTGCACATATTTCGAGAAAATTGCTTCTGCTCTTAGTAGCTTCTAATCATCTTTGCACCGTCCGGAAGCAGCACTGACACTAGCGCTTTCTCTAACTAATACCTGTGCCTGAATATTATCGCGTTAAGAATTTTCTGGTCGCTCGTGTTCACAAGCTAAGTTTCATACAATCGCTTGCCCCTGCAGAGGCTCCTGTTCACTCAATTCAGCAGGCGTATCTAGAAATTCAGCGAAAGCTTCCGAGGTCTACCAATCTTAACACTTCAAAGCTTCCGCTCAAAACCAAAAAAGTCAAGAAAAACAGGAATTAAGCTACAGCCACAATGATAAGCATAACAAGGATCCATTCGATACGTACATACTGTAGCGATAAAACTGAATTACTACTATTCAATCTCTCGAGCCGAGCTCGCAATCGTCTCGAGAACTTCCCAAAATTCTCAAGTTTCTCGTCACTCGTAGTCACAAGAAAAAAATCGCTTGTCCCTGACTACACCAGGCGTACCTAAATTCAGCGAAAACATCCGTCGTCTACAGATCTCAGCACTAGAAAAGTTCCGCACAAAAGCTAAAAAACTGAAGGCAAAAAAGGAATTAAACTACAGCCACAATAATGATAAGCATAATAAAAAAGGGATCACTTCGAGATATGTACCTCTGAAACCGACGATTCACTGCCGCTGCGCCCGAATTGAATTTTGTTGCGTGAATTGCGATTCAGTCTCTCGATGAGCAGAGCTCTCCAACGACGGTCTCTAGTTTCGGATAACGATAGATGAGGGAGAAGACAACAAGACAAGCAGGAGGAGCACAACGTGCGACTAAGGAGAAGAGAAGAAGCAGAAGAAGAAGACGACGCGAGCAAGAAGACAAGAAGAGGAGGAGCAGAAAGGACGCTTCTAGTGTGGACGCGCAACAAGACACGTAATACGATCGTCACATACGCGTTCAGACTGAGGGCCCACCATGTCCACTCATCCATCAATAGTCTCATGCCAGGTGGACACATATCTTGAACGCTTTCGGTTTGAACGAGCCTTTTTCGGCGCTCTCTGTTTTTACCGTCTATTCTCTTTAGTCGGGTCTAGTAAAAAGTAAAAACACAATGTTACTAGGTAGTAGTGCCAAGGGTTTTCTTTTCCAAATTTTGTGAGATCGGTGGACTGGCGAGCATGCACAAGAGAGCCAGCTTTTTTTTATTTTGGGTTAAATTCGTGAAGTAGCCAAAATGGCAATGATCCATAGGAGAATTTAGCCAAATTTGGCTACAAGCTAAACATGAAAGGAAAAAAATTTAAACATATTTCTATCATTTTTGGCTACCTACTTGAACCATGTATAGAAACCTGGCGATTTTTCAAAAGAAAAAAAAAGAGTCTAATTATGGCTACTGAATAATTGATAAGCTACAGCCACAATGATAAGCATAACAAGGACTCTTTTTTAGCACTTTCAGATTTTTAAGCTTTTTGACTATATGTAGCCAGAAAAGAAAAGGCTGAATATTAATTAGCCAAATTTGGCTAAAGTTCAGAGAGTATAGTAGAAAATGTTTGGAACCCTTTGAAAATTTTCCCAAAAGTTCCCAAAAGTTCACCAAATTTGCTTGGGAATTTTTTAAAAAAAAGCAAAATGACGAATTTTCGCCACTAAAAAAAAAAAAACACTGCCACAGCCCCTCTTTTTTTTGGGTCCCCAAGAGGCGTAAAAATCCTTTTAATTAATTAATAAATAAATAAACGCTGCTAATAGGTACCTATTAGTAAACCAATAATGTTACTAGTACCTATTAGTAGCTTACTAGCAAGCTATTAATTGGTACTTATCAAGTTACTATTTGGTACCGGTGAGTTTTGCATAATATCTGGTGTGGTAGGCGGGAACGTGTAAGGTAAGGGTTGAGTACACATTGTTCCCCAGTGAGGAAAGGGGGTTTGGCCACGGGGCGGTGGAGGAGTACTTCATGGGCCCTAAAATTTCACAAAGATCCCACCTCCTTGCGCCGTATCAAGTGTAAGGACCTGGGTTTTTTTTTTTACTTTTCTAAAATCTTTCCATATTAAAGGAGGTGCCTTACTAATAGGGGATTTTATTTTTTTTGGTTGTGAATTTTTGCACCATGGCAAACCCACCCCCCCTCCCCCCTATTTTTTTAAACATTGGAATTCTTTTGTCATAGATACCTATTTTTAAATTTTGAAATTGTATATTTGTAATATTTAGAAATAAATTTAAGGAATTTTGGGATTTTTTTACCATGGTACCAATGTGGGTGCTGGTTCAGCCAAGACCTACTACCACTCAAACTTCAAAATTTTGAAAATAAGATAAAATAAAATAAAATAGCTTAGAAATAGTTGAAATTGTGTTGAAATACTCTCCACATAATATTTTTTTTAAATCCCAAAAATCTGGTCAAATTCTTTTTTTCTATAAAAAAAAGGAAATTTTTGATGGGATATTCTTTATTAATTTTTAAGGTGGTGAACAAAATGTGCAAGATAAAGCTCGAGGAGGTAGGCTTTATGGGTGGAATAAGGGCCCCACAAGACAAAGGCACACATGGGCCCAAACCCGATATAAAGCCCAGTTTCAAGGGCTTTACATGAATGTAAAAGATAATCCAATAAGTTGTTTTACACTCGATATAAATGGATTGGCAACAAAACAAGCGGGTTTTTACAACTCTTTTAAAAAACCATAAAGCATGGACACCTTATTTTCCTTTGTATTTTCAGGTCAGCCGTAAACCAACCTTTCCCCCCTCCGTCGTCATCCATGCAAAACCGTCGTCATCGTTAAGTGTAAGATGCAAAACTTGACACGGTGGTTCAAAATCACTTACTCCTTAACCCTAGGGTCAATTTGTCCATTAAAAAATCTTTTAAATAGTGAAATGAATTTTGGTGAAAATATGAAGCTAAAAAAAGTGTTCAAAATGTTCAAAACCATTCGTAGTTATTGCAATCTCAATAATTTCATTCCTCATATTACAATGTCATAATAGTAGATCATGAAAATGAATTATAACTCAGAATGACTTTGGAATCATTGTAGCAATGATCACCAAAATACCCATCTTACAAAACCACCAAAATACTCATCTCACATAAACCAGTTCCAATGAAACATTGTCACTGGAATAATTTCAAAAAAAATTGATTTTTTTTTAAATTATTTATTTATTTGTTTTTGTCCATTGTGGAAACTTGGTACTTTGGCTGTTATGGTACTTTGTGATTATTTTCATTTCATGGCTTTCTGTCCCTATTTTGCAAAGAAATTGAGGAAAAACTGGAATTTTTTGAATCTTTTTTCCTCGTAGTGCAAAAAACTTATTTTTCAGCAAGCCGTTTATCAGTTTTGTACAATGAAAAAAATTGGAAAAAAAGTTTCTCACCCAGGCAAGTACATTTTACACCTAGATGAGCGAGAAATCGGTAAAGCATGAGCTTTAAATTTAAACTACGGAGCTTCAGAAACTTCAGTAAATATCAACCAAGAACTGTTGTACTGTAGTACCTTAGCAGCTTTCACACATGTTTGTTGAATAATTAATTAATTAATTAATTTTGAAATTTTGAATAAATTGAATTTTATTAAAGAATAACCCAAGTGGGGATTCAAAGCAGGGATTAGAGGATCAAACTAGGCCCCAAAGACTCAGCAAATTTTACAAATAACTATATTATACATATCCCCTTCCAAAGACTAAAAATCAGGGTCTCTGAATCCAAATCTAACAATCCACAAGTTAAAACAACATAGTACCGAAATTGTGGCTTTGGCACAAATTGTAATTTTTTAAAGAAATGCTGAATTTTTTTCACACAAAAATATTTTTCTGCCCCCCCAAAAAAACAAAAAATTGTAAAAGAAAATGAAAACTCTTGTGAATTATTCAAGAATATTCTGCTTTCAAAGTGAAGTCTTCAAAATTAAGTAATTATTCAACAGACATGTGCTGAAGCTGCCCTTGTACTACATACACTATATCCTTGAACAGACCTCACTCAAGAATGTAAACTTTTTTGCTCTTGGTCACCAAGCATGCATTGAAAATTTGTCCATGAAAATTTGTCCAAGAAAACACCACTGCCCAGCACATGCACTGGTACCTTCACCTTTCTTGAATGACACATCTTAGAAGCCCACGAAATATTGATACTTTTTGGCTTTATAGATCATTTTTTTTTAAAACTTTGGTGGAAAATTGTGCCCTTCAAAGGTGCTATGGAAGCAAACAAAGGGACCCAATAAAAACAAAACAAGCAGTGTGTCACAGTGTGTATGGCCTTGCCCATTTACATTTTAAAAAGTATCTCAAGGCAAAAGAAAGAATTACAAAAACTCATTGAACATTTCCCCATGCAAAAATATAATCTTCAAAAAAAAAAGCCTCTAAAAGAAACCAAAATCCTTCAAGATATTATAAGAACTCTATAATAACTAATCTCTCCTCAAGTTTCAACACAAGCCAAAATATCATCTTTCCAAAATCCTCAGATAAAAAAAATAGACCTATTATTTATTATTACCTAGTACATATGGGCCAAAATCCCTTAAGCTACTATTTATTATACTCTATAATGAATTTAAACACAATATCCTTGCCGTGGTACGCAAGGCCAACAGAACAAAACAAAAATGTATCACATGAAAGGAGAGCGTGCCGGCTTTTGTCATCCACTTGTGCATGCATTATTCGTGCATCAAGCCTTTCAGTCAATAGAGTCAAAACCCAAAACCTTGGAGTTTGCACTTTTCTTAAAGTTTTTTTTTTTTTTTTCCTTCCTTCCTTGTAGTGAACAATATGCATGACCTTTAAGT
>Ga0209611_10007233_pt1 | contig 17857 bp, 10 predicted proteins | sample S1TSphgellanicum_3_FD_187693 | JGI IMG/M metagenome (GOLD analysis project Ga0209611, IMG submission 187693) | Host-associated microbial communities from peat moss isolated from Minnesota, USA - S1T2_Fc - Sphagnum magellanicum MG (SPAdes) (version 2) | ecosystem: Host-associated > Plants > Peat...
GCTTGCAATGCAGCTTGAGAGGCGGTGGCAATGGCTATGGCGTATGCTGGATTGGGAATCTGGGTGACACCCAAAATCCTTGCAGAATGTTGCTCGTAGACATCCAACGCCTCATAATGCACATAACGAGCCAATTGTTTGAATGCAAACGCCTCGGTGTAATTAGCCCCATACTTGAGCTCCAATTCACAAACCACAGTTGAGAAGGTTACCTTGAACTCCCTCAAAGAAATAGTACCTGGCCTTCCGCTGAATTTCTCAATTCTCCCAGAGGAACTGCTCACCTCCATAGTGTATATGGGTGTTGAAGTCACAGCTTGCAACGGAGTATACGGTGATGGTGCGAAAGTAGGTGCAACAATAGGCGTAGTCCACTAATGAGCCCCTCCAAATGGACTCTGATGTACCGTTGATGTAGTGTAACCTGAGCCTGAATTCCTGGTAGGAGTTGTACTAGACGACGATGGTGTTGTAGACCCTTGATGGTATCGTCGTGATGCTCGTGAGCTGTTTCCGGGCTTTGTTGGTTGGCTTGAATGTAACACAAAAGCTCCCTCACGCAGCAACAATAGTAGCAACTTGCGCTCCTTCCTTGCGCTCCCTCCAGCAGCAACAACACCACACCAGTAGTAACAACTCAAGAACTTCAAAAGTGCAAGAAGCTTTCAACATGAAGCAACAGGAAATAGAGTTTTTCTAGAATTGAAATAAATTGCAAAGAAGTAGTGAAGGTGTATGTAGATGGTGGCCGTGCAGTAACCACCGTGAGCATTTAGAAAATCCAAATGAACTATGGAGACAACTCTCATACAAAGGAATTCTAGAAAAACTAAAGGATAAGGGAAGGGCTTGGCCCTTTTATATAGCCACCAAAAGTTGAAACCCTAAACCTAATAGCACACAGTCACTTAAGAACGTTCATAACCTTACAACCATACAATAACCCTAAAAGATATGACGGGCATGCTCGTAACCGGCCATCATGCATGAGGCCGTGCATACGGGCATGACAAACCTATATCTTTTATATTTTGACCAACTCTAAAAAAAATGTGAAAGATTAGGGTAAGTGTGAAATGCATGTCTTTAATTGTTTGGAACTTGTGATCAATTGCATAGAACTCAAAATCTGACCATACTAAATTTTGATCAATTATCTTTGTGCAAGCAATAAATGTGTATAGAAAACTACAACTTCTTGGAGCTTGAAAAAATCTACCTCTCTTATGGCTACCTATATTATACCTAAAAATTATCGAACTTTATATCCAATAGTAGTTTAAAAACTTCTTGAACTATTAATTGGAAAGTTCATCTATTACATCGCTTCCTGGCTACCCCCCTACATCCACCCTTGAATCTTGGTTTTCTCTCTTTTACTACTCTAAGTTACAAAGTATATCTTGTTTTTATTCATTTGCTAGGTTTTGTGGTTTTTATTTAGAATTCTTTATTCCTATGTTGCTTGGCCTTTGTTGGTCAAACTTAGATACTCTCAAAACCTTGATGAATGACTTGAAGACAACCCTTTCACAAATTCAAAGTTCTAACTTACCTAAAAAAATTGCAGATTTGCACCATTGCCTTGTGAATTTGGTGGTTTTAATTTTTTGCAAGAATGGGATGTGCACAAAATTGAAGGGAAATTAAAAAGGTTTCCCCATTTAATGTGTAAGATTTGAATATCCATTGGATCCTATAAACCTTAATCCTTGATTATGTTCAATTGTGTGCTATTTAACATGACTTGCAAACCCCATCACCAATTTTTTTCTCCTAGTATTGTTCAATCCAATTGCTTATCACCAAACATGGGGCCCTTGAAAGATTAGCCCAATTTTTCCCTATAACCAAACATTGAAAGTACATCATGTTTCTCCCCTTCCATGATGAAATTCCACTAATCACCCATCACCAAACAGGTCCCTTGTAAGTTTATTCAAACTTTTTACAAATATGACCCACCAAAACCCCTAATATCAAACACTAAAATTTGATGGGTTGTCAGCAACATGAAAAAATTGAAACAAATTTATTTTCAACCAAGCGTTTGGTTATATGCTAACCGGCAAACACCCACAAGAATTGTTTTGTTCTCATATAGGCAGGATGCCACACTAGGTGGGTGCTCGATGATCGGCCTGTGCTTGGTGATGGACCTTCCTACCCTAATAATTTGCACTTAGTCAAATTCGAATTATAGGTGCAGATCTAGAATCAGTCTTATTTAGTTGATTATGTAGAGGGATTAAGGAGGTTGTTTAGCTTAAGCCTGGTACTAATCTGCACTTGGTCCGCTTCAAATTGTAGGTGCAGATCTAGAGTTTAAGTTGATTTAGGTGACGTTGCTGATACTAATTTGCACTTTACTTCTAATTGTAGGTGCTGATCTTGAATCCAGCTGATGTAGGTGGTTAAGGAACAGGGATTAAGGAAAACTTATACGGCACTTGGGTCCAGTGGATTTCTCTGGAGCAGGTAGCTCAGGGTTACAGAATTTGGCAAAACACACGCACGTATCAAGAGGGAGAGAAAGCGTCACAGAAATCACAAGTAGAGAGAGAGAGAGAGATATGTGTCGGGAGATCCGGGGCATTTTTGCTCAGAGATTGTAACATGATTTCTGCAATGGCGGCCAACGGCGCCCTCAGATGTCCAGACATAATATGTTTTTCCTCATCTTTGCAAAGCTCCGCGGATCCTTCTTTACTTCTCTCCCTTGACAGAAACAAAGAAAAAAAACCGAAAAAAAAACTCACGACCTTGACATTTATGTAGGAAAGAATCAACCCCTCCAGAAGGTCACAAGAAGTTAACAAAAAAGTGCACACAGCTGCAACCTAATCTACTTTGTCATTCAAGAGGCCTCGAGAATCGTTTTTGGAGCAAGACAAAGTGCAGCAGAAGCTGTGTGACATGGAAGTGTGTAGATTACGAAGGAAGTCTACCAATACTGCGGAGACGAATCCTTACTCCAATCAACACTACTAAGTACAGATCAAAACCACGGAGCTAAGAGAAACGAACTGCAGATCGAATCGAGAACTCGGATCAGAAGGCGTCTAGTATCATCGCAGTTGAGCTGAGGCTCCTGGACAAGCTGCACACTAGTCTCCTTCTGCCACAATAGTCTGCGTCTGCAAGAAAACGGATGAGAATAGTGTACAGCTTTGCCATGAGCTCCAGAAACCTTGCGGGACTCTCTTATGAGCAGGACCGTCGAAAGAATCACGTACTCAGTCTTGGAGACGCTACGGCATTCCTCCCATGAAGAAAGTAAGCATACGTAGCAAAGATCTGAAAAAACACAACCATGAGATGAAAGAGAAAGGGATGCAGCCCCAACAACTCCTAACTCTCAGCATCGAGGTCTGTAGCACAATCTTATAGGAAGAAGGCGACAGAGATTGCTAGCCCTAACCCTCATAAACCCTAACCCTAACCCTAACTCTTATGAGCCTGCTGCCTCCCATACGAACTCCACATGCGAGAAGAGAACAAGAGGCCAGAAATTTCTATCTGCGCTGCTGTTTCAATAATTTCCCAGCAGGCAAGAAGGTCATGAAATACGCAGGATACCCCGTGGTGGATCTCACAGTGGCAGGAGAAACTTTGAGATTTGAGCAGGACAATGGCTCCATGCATGTGGGCACTTCAGTGTGGCCGTCGTCGCTGGTGCTGGTGAAATGGGTGGAGCACATTCTGTTGAAAGGAGGAGCAGGAGCAGGAGGATCGCCCTCATTATCAGTAGTGTGCGAGGACATTCAGCCTAGGACTTTTTCAGGCAAGAGAGGTGTGGATCTGGGCACTGGGTGTGGAGTGGCCGGGCTAGGGTTAGCTCTGTTGGGTCTGAATGTAGTCCTCACGGACATTGCACCTGTCATGCCTGCTTTGAAGAGGAATTTCAAGAAAAACGTGAGCTCCACATCTCTTGCATCTGCTGGCAAACCTGGTTCCAAAGCTGGCAAAGTGAAGATAGCTCAGCTTTACTGGGAGAACGAGAAACAAATTGCAGCTCTCAAGCCACCCTTCGACTATGTGATCGCAGCGGATGTGGTATATCTGGAGAACATCGTGGAGCCTTTGTTGAACGCCATGAGTGCACTTGCTGGTCCTCACACCATCATCCTGCTTGGCTACCAGATCAGACAAGCTGAAGCACATGAACTCTTTTGGAGGCTGTGTCCTGATTTCTTCCACATCCAACAAATTCCTCACACTGAACTCCATCCTGATTATGCTTGGGATGAGAATGACATCTACATTCTCAAGAAGAAGTAAGAGAGCTCCTCCCTCCTCTCCTGCCCCACCCCCCCCTTCCCCTTCAACTTTTATCTTCTGAATTCCAGGTTTAGAACTAGGAGATAGGGTTTGTCATTTTGGATTTGGATTTGGATTCATGCCACAGTTGGAAGAGAATTGTCCTCAATGGCAGAGAATGCCCTCGACCATGGGATTACATCTATAAAGATACATGGTATTTCTCTTCATGACAATCCACTGTATCCATGCTTGGATTCTCAGATTTGCAATCCTCACCCTCATACTTGATCAGTACCTTGTTTCTCTTCACAGTGCAAGGTAATTTTTTTCTACATAACTGGGAGAGAGATTCAATTTATATGATGTGTGACAATAGTAGGCCATTTCATGCTGTCTTTGAAAGGCACATGTGAGCCAACTCTACCAACATTTTAATCCATTGATTTGATGGCCAATCTTCTCCACCATGATATACTGACCAAGATGATTTTGCTAGTGATCTTTGTGGAGAAGGTTTAGACATTGCTTCTCTCTTCAATCTTAGACACAAACCTCAAAGGATTTGGCAATGGAAGGTAGTGCAACTGACTGCCATTTATCATGAACCTCTTAGCAGGTTTTGAAATACTTCGAATTGATTGAAGGTGAAAACAACCAATGTGACTTCATGAACTTGGCAACTGGATGTTGAGAGTGTTCAGGGTTTTAGGAATTCCTTCACATCCACCCATGCAATATAGTGAATCAGGTTTATCAACAGGTCCAGTGCTTGTAGCAATAAAACTGCTCTGCTCCACCCACATTCTCAGCCTTTTCTGGCCACCAGGAAAATTTCAATAGTACACCACAGCATCAATGACCCTCGAGATGAAGAAGAGGTGAAGGGATTCTGGAGCGGGCAAGAAGGAAGAGCAGTCTGCTACACCATCAGTGCCTGAAGATGCACAGATGTTCTATCCAAGCAGCTGACTGCAACTGCCACTGATAATGTGTCCGCAACTGATATCTCAGGCATTTGAAGTCACCAATTCTGCTCAAACCCTAGCTCATTGCACAGGGCTCATATGGACAAGACTGGCATCTACATTCAATCTGGTATCTGGGTGTACATTCATCCTGCAAACTGTACATAAATTATGTATGATACTTCTCATTCCTCCTTCATATGCGTTATATCTAGGTTCAAATCTAGAGAGTGCTTGCATTTCCTGATGCAATCTTACCATGGAATGACTTTGTTCTGCATCTTAGACATAATCCTGTGAGGTGCATGTGATTGATGATCCATTATAGGCAGCAAGGACTTAAACTTTCCATTGTCCCCACAAACACAGTCACAGGCCATTTGATGGCTGAGGTTACAATTCATAGGCTGAGGACAATGAAGGTAGAAATGTTCCACCACAGTTTCAGATGCAGACTTTATCAAGACCACATGAGAATTGTCACTAAAGCCAATAAACATGGGTCCTTGCCATATGTGAGCAAGCATATGCATGCTGAGGTATGCACCTACCATTTCCTTTCTTCAATTTGACTTCCCATTTGTTTACTAGGTTCACACGCATCATGCTAGGAGCTTCAAGTTTTGTCTCAATTGAGTTGCTGAAATCAACTGGAAATGTTGAACAGAGATTGCAGTTGAACACACGATGATCATCATCATCATCACTGATTGTGGAGGGTACAACGAAGGGAGTAAACATTGGGGTTGCTTGGCAGTATTTTGGTGATTTACATATATTTGGAAGAAATTTCATATGTGCAGAAAGATTCAGAATGATGAATAAATTCCTTGCTGCTTTGAGTGGTTTACATCTTGCATGCTCTTGAATGGGGAATAGCCTAGAGAGCTTGCATCTTGTAAGAGTTTTTGGACTCCCAGTATATTTTGCGTCACAAGTCATTATGTTATTGTGCCACTGTTTTCTTCACAGTTTGTCTCTCGAGTGCTACCCGACATCACTACTGACTCTTCCTATTGCTTCCAGAAAGGCAACAGAAACTCAGAAGGCAGTGTTTCACCGCCACTTTGAACATGAAAAATTGAAAGATAGGTTTCTGCTTCTGTTAAAACACTAAAAACAATGTCAGTGTGGTGCACATAATGACTTCAGCTTCAGACAAGTACTCAGTCTTGCATCAACAACCACAGCAGTTTTAGACCATGCCAAATTCAGTCCTCTAAATGACAGAAAGAAAGAGTTTCTCTGAAGGTTCACAAAACTAATCTCGAGAAATTGGCTATTTTTCTTGCTTCAAAAAATCCTCTCTTGGAAATTTCTAACTCTGGATCATCTTCTCAGCCTTGTATCTGCTCTGCAATTTGATGTGCACCTGGATTGAATGTCAAGTGTGAAAGGGAAATTGCAAGTTGACAGCTTGACAACAGAAGTGTGAGTGTTGTGTGACACAATTTCAGTGGCCCAGTAGTCCTTCGACCTCCTTGGTATCATCATTTTTTTGTGGGTGCTCATTCACATTCAGCCTTTGCTTACGCACACTAGGAAGATGTGGGTTATTCATGATTGCATCCCCTTGTCCAATGTGCGAGATATCTTTCATTTTATGGGCATTGAGTTGATTCACTTATAACTTCAGAGCTAGTCTGTTACACAACTTTATCCATTAACTTTTTCAAGATGCTCGAGTGTTCAGAACTTCCAATTTCAAAGGATACTGCAGATATTGATACTCCTGGTGTCTCAAGTTTGTAGACATTGGAATTCAGTTAATTGTGTGCATAGCAGAATCCAACTAAAGCCCAGCCTCTAGTAAACAGCAACCGATATTTGTATGCTCCCTTCCGTTGAATGCAGTTGTTTGCTCTTACTCAATCGTGTATATCAATTCTATGGATCGTCAGGAAAAATAAGGAACACATACTTACAAAATTTTACACATCTTCAACCAGAAAAATATGAAGCATTATCGTTCTTAATCCATTACACTCCTATTCTTCGCATGTTGTCTTTTATCTCGAGAAATCAATCACTTTCCTTGTTGTTCAAAATAGTGACGATGTCGCCAGACTTCGGACTGGAATTTGTACTGGACTTTCGACTGGACCCCAGTTATACACCGCAACCATGAAGCCTCTGTAAAATTTTCATCAGACTATTCTATTTACAGAACAATTGCAACCATTGAAAATTTGCAATAAAAAATTAAATTGGAGTAATCTTTAACTGTCTCTAAGCATCTTCTCGTCTAACTGCAACTATCCTTCCTTGAGTTGATCTCATCTCTTATTTGAATCTCTGGTCATTACATTCGTCGTAATCTTAAGGGAACAGATTGCATTCTTCAAAGTCGTTTTTACACAGAAATAAACCAACGAGAGAGTGGCAAAGCGACCAGCCAAATTATGGACATTCTCGGAGCTCCGGCCCACACCGCTACCTTCAGTAATTGTGGCGCGTCTCGTCGGATTTGACGAACGTCGAACTCGTCTTTGGGCGCCAAGCTGGAACTCGCGCAACGGCCGGATCCCAGGTATAGCCGATTCCAGGGTTGCGGCGATGGGATTAGGGTTAGGGTTTGGTTCCGCCCCTTTCACCCAAACCCTTCGTCATATAAGTTCAGAGCTGCACCACTTTACTGTCCTCTCCGTCTCGGCATCTGCGGATCTGTGTTTATTTTGTCTATGTTGTCTACGTTTTGTTTTCTATTCATTGCTTTGTTTTAGCTAGACTTTCAACAAGTTATTTTGGACAGTAAAATGCTTCATAAACTGATCGCTGTGTCGTGCAGTACCAGTGGGTCCGTTCCCTGAAGCAAGAGTGCTGGATTCGGGCGCCTAGGAAACGTCCGTCTCTATGCAGCCCTCGCTATGCCGGTATCGGTTTTATGCTCTCCGAAATCGGTACGATGGGCTGTTGACATATTTGCGAAATAAGGCCTTAAGATGAGCACACTTCAGTTTCAGTCATCTGTTTTTCCCAGTTTAAGAACTTAGAATGGTTTACTCTCGATCGATGGTGTGTGTGTGTGTGTGTGTGTCTCTCTCTCTCTCTCTCTCCATGACAGCCTTCGTTGCTTCTTGAACCTTGTCTTGCACTGTTTTGTTGGGACTCTGACTGTTTGCCATTAGGAGTTGAGCTGCCGTTGAGGCACTTGGCGAGATAATAGTCTTGAAGACATGTGGAAAACTGCATATGTGAATGCATTATTTTAGCAGTCATATTGTAAGTTGGAGAGATCGGACTTGATGATGACAAAATGCAGACGGGCGGACTGAACTGATGCCATGTTGAATGTCTGTACTCAGTCCTCGGCAGTAATGCCGTTGATATCTCTGAAAGATCATGCTCTCTGCTGGGTGTCTGGGTTCATCTTATTATGGATCCTTTAGCATGGCAAGTGATGATTGAATCTTATTCTACACACTGAATTACTGAAATGTTGAAATTGTTTTTTCACCTCTGACAAACTGATGCCATGCCAAATAGAAATGGAGTTCTAAGCTCCATGAAAAATAAACCCTGACAACAATGTTATGATGGCTTCCGGAAAATGACAACTACTCTTTAAGGAAAGTCAGGAGCTTGAGGAATGTACCATTGGAAAGGAAGGCGAAGTGTTATCAAGTTTTTAAGCAAGCACTAGATTGTGCTTCAATTCGAATCTCTAGGAATTGAAAATCACTAAGTTTTAGAATCTAAATTCTCTAGCAAGTGAAATTGACAGTTTTGTTACTTTGTAAACCATATATGCTAAAAGTCCATTCAGGGACGTTCCTTTCATGTATGCTTGGATTCTGGTCACTCATCGGCTAAACATATCCGTTGCACCTTCTCAATTCAACTTTCACAAACTCAACTTGAACACGTAGAAAGTATCACTGGATCTGTCACATAAAAATGGGACTGCGCATTTTTCTTGTGCAACTTAAAGTCCATATGTTTTTAATTTGCATTCTAGCTATTACATAGCTTAGAGAAAACTCTGTTTACTACCAATTTTCAGCTTTTCCAGTGTGAGTATTTGAAAACTATACAAAATTTGAATAATGAAAAGTAAAGATATTTATTCACTTTCTAAACTTCAACAATATGTTTTTAAAACTCCCTTAAAACGAAGCAACACGGTTTTTAAATTTATAAACATTGCTTGACAAATAACATACCTCAGTTTTTGTAAACAATCTACAATTCCACTGAACATCATAAAAAAATCGTAGTATACAACATTTTAAAAAATCGGTTAACAACACCAATTAGTTACACCCTATTATAAGAAGATAATTTTCATCCCAATATTTGCTTTGTTGTGTATACAACCTTGAAGTTCCAGAACTTTCAAGCAAAAGATGATATACGCAAAAGTTTTCACGACGTGCACAAAAAGTCTTAAAAAATGTTGAATGAGAAAAGACAAAACAAAGTCAAGTAGATAAAACATACTCAACAGCAGTGACAAGTCTGTCCACTTGTTCAATGACCCATCAACAGTTGTAACATGTATGATAATGCCTTCTCTATCACAACTTTCCCACTGAATTCTTCAGCTCCCTACAGTGAGTACACACTAACCTGCAAACTGAGTTGCAGAAGCAAGTTTTGAAGCATCAGGAAAACTCAGTCATGATACTGGCTAGCTAGCAGCAAAGAACACTAGGAGAGACATGGAAAGAAAATACTAGGGGGGAAAACAAAAGAGACATACAAACAGGACATAAAACAAAGAGAAACTGAAGTTAAACATACTATCATTCAGTATCCTGTGACAAATTTCTGAGGACAGTCTTCTTGATGGTTTCACATTCTTATCTTCCGTTGGATTACAAAAGACTGATCCTGTTTTACTAACCTCCTCTCATCTCTTCCACAAAGAGTTGATGCTAATTCTAGCCCCAACAACAGCCCTGGGATCCCTGCAATTGACACCATGATGAATTGCATGCAGCCAGAAGATATAGCTAATGAAATCTCAATTCTATGCAAAAAGACTTACACCAGCTGAAGAAGCCAAGGTGAAAAATAGAACACAAAGTTATAATCCAGAGGCAGATGTTCTGTCAACACTCAACCCACAGTTTCTTTGTGAAGTAAGGGAAATCCCCTTCACAGGGAAAAAAAAAGATTTAATAATGTCTTCCACCACAAATATCTCATAACATCAGAATCACAAATCACATGCCCTTTGCTATTATGTCTTTTCCACTATGGAGTTTTCCAGAGGCTCCAGCCTTGCCTTCACCAAAATAGCAGCAGCACATTACTTGGTTGGCACCTTAGCGGTACTGAAACACAAACAGCAATGTAAAAGAATAAGCTCATCATGGTTTACATATCAATACACTGCACTAAAAACAGTTCAGACTACACATAATCACTAGCAGAATTGCACCTCCTGTGGAAAGGACACATCTATTTCTGCCATCACTTCTACCTCGGTGCCAAAACATTTCAGAGAAAAGCATGAACTTCCTACTACATCCTATACATGTGCAGGGGCATGCAAGGAAACAAAGGAATGTGAGTGGAGATACCTTCACAAAGCCAATATCCTTAGAGTAGATGCGAAAACACTGCCGGCATGTGTTGAGCCCGTACTTGCGGATCATACCGTGACTGTTCCCACACACCCGGCTGCAATGCATTCCAAAACCCAGACAACATGCATATATACTCCCCTTTAATCCATAGAAATCGAAATCATTCCATCTCAGACCAGATTGCAATGCCCTAAAAACAATCCAGCTCTTGAGGAAAACCCTTACTAGAAGTGAGTCTTGAAGGAGAAAAGAGATGCGCAAAGTACAGAGAAGCTTTGGGATCGGTAAAACAATAACAGCCATAAAAAGCTTGCTTCGCCGTGTGCGTCGAGCCACCGACACTAAGAAAACTCTTGACCTAAGATCCTCCAAGAATTCCCGGCTCACCAAAACTTCCTCTAAACTTCGCATCTAACAAGGACATCATCAATCGCACGAAAAGGTCTAAAAAGAATCAGATAACGGAACGGCGGAAAGAGAGAGAGAAAGACAGCAGGAGCGATGCATACCAGGTGCGCGAGCCAGGACCAAAATTCTTGGGATGCGAGTTCCACACCGCTGAGTGCCCCATTTTGTGCGTCGTTTGAGACAGAATCTCTCTGCCTCTCTCTCTTCTGTCTCCTTTGTTTTCCTGTCTTCTGCTGCTCTCCTCCCTCCACTCTTCGCGCGAATGACTGCACAGGAATACGTTCCAGCGAAACGCGAGAGCAGAGCTAGAAACACGAGCGAGCGACGAGAGCGACGGTTTTCGCAGAGGGGCGGTGACGGCGACAGGGAGAACTCACGCAAGGGATTAGGTTTTCAACAGCCACCGTCCGATTCAGAGGAGCATCTGGTCCGTAGATTTCTCACAAGAACTATTTTTTCGGGGACTGTTTTAGGTTTAGCGACTTGCTGGGGGAGTCTAGGGTTCTTCCCTAAAAGTTTAACCCTTTCAGAACCATGGTTTGGGTACTAGGTGACCAGCAATTGGGTGCTAGATGTCAGACATTAACCGATCTTTTACTGAAAATTGAGATGCCCTCTTTTCATCCATGAAGAACGAAAGAGAGAGTATGAAATTTTCATCCAAAGGGCAAAGCATTATGGAATCATTCATCCAATGAGAGCCTATTGTGGTATCTCATGCTAAACTACTAGGTCACTACTCAAATGAATGTTGGAGGTCATGGGTTACAACCAGTGTTGGCTGGTTATTAATTTTTTTCCATAATCGTTGGGTAGGGTTTTTTTTTAATTGGTGTTAATTAGGTTATCAATATTAATATTTAAATAATAGGTGTCAATTAAGTTATCAATACTGGTTGAGTAATAATCATCAATTATGCATAAGGGTAGGTTATCAAAAAAATTATTGATAACTGTCAGTTATTATTCGGTTACATGGTTTTTAATTTTATTTATTATTTATTTACTTCTGGGTTTTTCTGTTTTATATCATAAACCTGTTTAGGATTTTAATATTGATTAGCCTCCCTAGATGAGTACTAAGTCATTTGGGTAGGTTATTAATTTTTGAAAAAGCAATATTAGGTAGTTAAGTTATTAACCAAATATCAAAAAAATCAAGAACCACCTGGTAGGTTAGCATACCCGGGCTGATAACCGAGTCAAAACTCAATAACTGACCAACACAGGTTATAAACCTTCAAAGGTTATGGGTTACAACTTGTGATCTTGTTGCCATCTGAGCAGCCAGATTCTCATTAGTTGGGTTGGCTAAATTGGGGAATTTGTCTACTACCATTTGCAAGGATCACCATGAATGGATGATCATATCATATGCTGTTATAGATAGGCATCAAGAGATTAACAAATGAGCTAACAAATTGGACTCATATGTGATGACAATTTCTCATGTTCAAACAAGGAACACACATTAGAGTTATCCTAAAAGTCACCCTCTGTTTCACCCCCTATCTCCTCTGCTTTCGCCCCCTAACCCCTCTTTCAGTAGTATCAGCAAAGTAAGGAAATTTTATTAAAGCTAGGTATGAAATGCACTAATGCACAAGGTTCGATAGTAATTATAATAGTTATCCACGTAGGAGCAGTGAAAATACATGTAGCAGCAGTGCAGGCGCTCAGGAAAAAGGAAACACAGGATGAAACTCAGTTCACCACCAAAATTGGTGGGAAAACTAGGTTTGGGTCCCAGTTATTTCCTTTTGTAAAATTTTCATTCTCAGTTACGCTTTTGATGCCCTATTATGCCGAAATTGGCCGTTCTCGCCCTCTGATCGCCTGACTTTAAGGATAACTCTATTACCCAACAAAGCTAACAATTTAAAATTTTCAATAAGGTGACCAACCAGGAAAATTATTTTTAAAATTTTGAAATGTGAAAACAATGGGTTTTACAACATTTAATTATTTTTTATTTTTAAAATGTGAATGGGATCAGTAAACAATGTTTGGTTGGTTGGTCAACTTATTGAAAATTAGCAAACCATTTTAAGTTTGCTGTTTTCTTTTTTTAAAGTAATCACAATTTTTATCTTGAAACTATTGTTAACTTAGGTGAACTATTTTGCTGGTGACAGAACACACCAGTGTTGAGTGGGTAAGTCTTTTACTCTGATATACCTGCCAGTGTTTTTCTTTTCTTTTTTTCAATTTTGTGATGTTCCTTAATGGTCCATATGTATATTTAGCCAAATTTGGCGATACTTCAAATATGAAAGTATAATAATCTTAATTATCTTTTCATATTGTAAGCAATTGTGATTATTTTGGGCAAATCTTTCCAAAAAAATCTTTCTTTTTTTGAAGAATGTTTTTTTTGGTCAAAAAGAGAATTTGTGACAGAATATTCTCTTTTGAAAATCTTTTTTTTTTTTTGCAAAATGGCAAAATTTTGACTCAAAAAAATCACTGATACCTATTACTCGCAGGATTAAAACAAGGTATATATATATAAACTCTTTCAGGCTGGGAAAAACATTTTCCCCTTTTGATTATCCCACCAATTATGTTGAACTTAACATGTCTTTAGTCTTTACTCTAAGCTGGCTATATTGCCTTGGGTGAACCAGCACCTACACTGGTGGTACCATGGTTAAAACTAAAAACCCAAAAATTATTTAAGTTGCTTCTAAACATTATTGATATCTGATCCCTAGACTAAATCAGGGTTTCCAAGTCCAAATTTCCTCCTTTCCACCATTAATTATTAGCCCTAAGAGGCTTTGCACAATAAGTTGAAAGGTACCAATGTAGGTATACTAGTTCACCTCGCCCACCCATATATACCTGAGGTTTACTCTTATCAAAGGGAGGGCAATTGTTTTGAAGTGGGTAAAAAGATAGTATATGCCAAAATCGTTCGATAACATATGTATATGCATTTTCATATTTCGCAATGCATGTTATTTTGACGAATTTTGTTCAAATTATGACAACTAAGCTATTAAACATATTTTCTTTTGGCATTTGATTTAAGTTCATTGCACTAATCATGTTGAACCAAATTCTTACCATATTCTTACACAACCCCTTTAAATTTTCCTACCACATTTGCTGTTGTAACAAAGCAAAGCTTTGAAGGTATTTTCTTATAAGGATGTTTGATTGGTTTCATTCTTTTTTTTCATTTTTCCAAAAGGATTTCCAAAAGGATTTTTGAAATTTGAAGTGTTAATGTTTGCATTACCAATTGCGTAACTTTCTTTTTTTTTGCCTCCTCCACTTTGAAATGTGCCATAATTGCACAAATATTTTGATTTACCCTATTTTAACCCAATGTTTATTGAATTCAATGGAAAACATTGAACCCTAAAACCATTTTTAAGTGGAAAAAAATCAAACTTGAGGCATCTTTGAAATCCATCAATCTGTAACAAAGTGCTCATACAAGTGATGGACATTTGTGTTTCATGGTTAAATTTTGTTTGGGTACTTTTAAGAAACCAAAGAATTTGATACATGATCAAATACCCCACCAGCAGACCAGAAGCAATCCTGGTCTGCGTATGCAGATAACAGCAGACCCTATTCAAATTGGTTGCCATATCTGGGGCCAGTAATTTACTTGCTTCTGAGGTTAATGACCCCCAATGAAATCTCATTCCTCACCACTAATCAAAACAAACTGTGAAAAAACAACGTAACCCAAAAAGCTATGTTGGGTTTTCAACAAACCCATATGGCAACAAAACAGGTTCAACAAGGTTTTCGGATATTTGGGAAAGAGTTTAGCACAGGAAAAAAGGAAAAACACATCTAGAGCTTGGATCTTCATTTTCAAATATCATGAATGATTGACCATACTAAAGCTAAAGTACATAACTTTCAGGCTTAAAGAGGTGATCAGCAATTCCATACCCCAAAACCAACAAATCATTGAAGATGGCCGAGAAATATGAGATATGAGGTGATGGCTAGCAGTAGCGGCACCATTTCCAAACTATGGTGCAAATGATTTCCAGCAGAACCACTGGGTGTTGCAACTGGTGAAGAAACTGGTGTTGAACCTGTCCCCTGCTGAGTGCCAACAACAGCAGGTCTTAGAAAAAGATCTCCATGAAATAAAGTAACTTCACCCTTCCTTGTCCATAAAAGAAATATACCAATACGACTGCACAGAAGCACCGAATATTTGCCACATTGAATTATATGTCACATTTTGGGTGTTCCCTAGTTCATTGCATATTTGGTGAGAATGTTGCAAATATGAAGTGGACTAGGGAAGACCCAAAGAAGAATATACATGTGGGTTTTATCAAATCTCTTGGAGGATACCAACAATTAGTGCTTAGAAATTTGAATCAGGGACAAGGTTATGTACTTTGATATCAATAGCCACTTTCTGGCCATCCAGGCAGTGACTGTCTACTGTGCAAATAAAGTAGAGAGTGGATGGATCTGTTGGTTTCACAACATACTGCACAAAGACATCAACCAAGAGTCAAAAAAATCTAGTTCAATAAGTCAATCCCAAGTGTACACAGAAGTAGCAAATACCTTACAATGTCACCAATGAAAGCTAGTATCTTATCCCAGAATAATCACATTTCTATGGTTTTTTTCGTTAGTGATACAAATCTCAGAAGCTGTTCCTATCTACAAAATTTCTGGAAATGCTGGCAAACCTCAAGCGAAGTGTTGATGTTACAACTGCCTGTTCAGTTTTAGCCCTGCTCTAACAATATCCCTAGCAAAACTTGTGGAATTTTGGCAGTTTCAAAAAGTTTGTGAACTCACAATAGTAGGAGGTGTACCGTTGGAAACTGTTACACCACTGGCAGTGTTGCAGGCAGCAAAGTCTGCTGAATTTGAAAGCAAACGGACAGTGTGTGCACCTTCTTCATAGTTAAATTCTGTTTCAGAAATAAGTTACCAATAAGTGATTTTATTTTTCCATAAAAGAAGTTGATGTCAACTGTCATTTATACATAGATTAAAAAAAGCACTGCATTATAGTGGAAACCCTATCGACCTCTTGCCAAACCCTAACCCCAGAAACAGTGGACAAGGCAACAAACAAAACAGATGTAAGGGATTTGCACTCATAACATACCTATACTGTCTCCGACAGCAATACTAACTGATAAAGCCCACTGCTGATAAGCATCCTCAAGGCCTGTTGAATTGATAATTCCATTCAACATATTGGTCCACATAGCTCCTGGTATGAATTTGTTACCCACTTGATACGGAGTTGAAGTTGAAGCTTGCACAAAATGATTGCCTATGGTTTCACAAACAAGAAAGGCCACTAGCACATATGTTACACTACGAGTCACTGTGTTTCTCCATTGCCATGGATTGATACACCACGTCGATCTTTCTACTCCATCTACCTTTGGTTTCTGCAACAAGGAGACAGAAAGGATCAATTTTACTTCAAGGCTGCACGTTGAACACATGCAAATATCGAAATTTCTCATTTCATGCTATCTCCAATACAGAAAAGCACCAGCTGCAGCACACAGAGGCGCATCCTCTATATACCTCATTCCTTAGGGTTTTAGTATTAAGTGAATCTCTCCTAATAAGCATATGTGTGTGTGTGTGCGTGAAAACAAAAACAAACCCCAAACTGCAGCCAACACAATGACAGTCTTTGCCCTAAAACAGTTTCAAATCTCAGAACACAGGAGAGGGCATAACGTACATGTGGCATCTCCATTGTTACTAATACAAGACACTCCGTCCTGGCCTGGAAGCAAGTTATGAGTATTCGAGCTGGGCATGAAAGCCTGGAGTCGCACAGAAGAACAGGAAAAGACAAATTCTGGGGCCCATACAGACAAAAACAAAAAACCCACAGAAAAGGGAGATTTAGAATGGCTAAGAGTGATCATCTTCAAGGAGAATCAAATGGCTCCCTGCAACAACAAGAGCACACATAATATACATCCAGAACAATATGGAGTTCACTTGAAGTGATAATATCCAAGAACTTGTGAGCATAACTCAAACAACAATCCTTGATACAAATATAAAGTTCCAGATTTCTGTTTACAACTTACATTCAACTTCAAGAAGAGATGATGATGATGTTCTTCTTCTCATGATAATCATGTTCTACAGTCCTTATGTGTGGAGGATGAAATAGATCCCCCCATATGCACTGAATTGTTGAGGCAATGGAAGCAAGTTCAATTCACCTTCAGTTGTGCATCATACACACTTCAAACCCTACTCATATTTGGGAATATGTGCAGACGGAAAGGAGAAAGAAAAATTGTTAGACAAAAGAGGGAAAAAAAGACCACCTATCTTCTGTGAAGTCAGTAAGAATAAAATATTGAGCTTAGAAATTAATACCATAGAAACCCAAACCCACAGTACTGCAGAGAAAAAAAATTGTGAAAAACCACACAGAGATTGCTCATGAAGAGATGGATGGGGAAAACTACCAGAAACCTCACCTCTGCAACAAAAAAAACCCTGGTCTACGACTGGTAGAATACATGCACAAAAGGAAACCACATAAGGAAACACAAACCATAGTTCATGTTTAAAGCCAGATTTAGGGATCAAATCACCTCCAATTCAAGTGATCTTTAGCTTGTTGGAAAGATCTCGATGAAAGCCCAGCATGAACAAGAAAGACGAAAATCCAGAAACCCATTGTACCCAACGCCCCAA
>Ga0209611_10007234_pt1 | contig 17853 bp, 11 predicted proteins | sample S1TSphgellanicum_3_FD_187693 | JGI IMG/M metagenome (GOLD analysis project Ga0209611, IMG submission 187693) | Host-associated microbial communities from peat moss isolated from Minnesota, USA - S1T2_Fc - Sphagnum magellanicum MG (SPAdes) (version 2) | ecosystem: Host-associated > Plants > Peat...
TTAGCATTCGGGACACCCTTTGGTGTTGGGACTTGCCACGGGCACTTGGACACACAAGACTCACCACGGCCCGGATTCGGGGGAAGCCACCACCTTCCCTCTTATAGTATTCTCTGCGGCTGGTCGTGGAGGCTACATCCGAATGGCACATTTTGTTGGGACTCCCAAAATGGAGTCCCGAAACTGTCCCGGCTAGACTCCCGGAACTTTGAACGGCCATAGCTTCTCGCCCCAAACTCAGATCGGGACGAGTCCTAAATCAAAGTTGTAACTCTTGTCGAGAGCTTTCCAACGCCATGTCGCACTCTTCAAGGCGACGTCGGGAAGAGGTCGATTCACGACTTTTAGTGGTCGGGAGTCAAATTGCCAGTTTGACTCCCGGCCCTTCTTTTGCCCATAACTTGGGCTGAAGATGTCTGAATTGCCAATGCGAGGCCATTTTCGATATCTACGTTTCAAGAACTTTTCAATGACACCAAGAACACCTTAATGCGAGGTGTTTTGAGCCTTTCTATTGAGCTCTGAACATTCGGGAGTCCCGGAGGACTCCAAATCTCCAACTTTTCCAAGTGTTGGGCTTCACCCCCACACTTGGCCAAAGTGGGGTTGCGATAGAGTCATTGAGATGCATTTGCCAAAGAAGTAAGGGAAAACATTCAAAATGGAACCAAGTCCCACTTCCATTTGCAAAATGGATTATTGTGATACAAACAAAGATGACTCTATGTGCCGAAAGGGAGGGTAAGGGAATTGCTCTTGAAGGAATGTCATGATGGATTGCTTGTGGGCCATGGTGGTGCAAAGCGCACCACAATATTCCTTAAGAAAGCCTACTATTGGCCCAACTTGAAAGACGATGCAGAAGAGTATGTGAAGACTTGTTTGACTTGCCAACAAAATCAAACACTTAACAAAAAGCAAGCGGGCTTGTTACAACCTTTGCCAATTCCTGAAGGGCCGTGGGAAAGTATGTCCATGGATTTCATGGTAAGCTTGCCCCCATCAAAGGGTTTTGATGCCATCATGGTGGTGGTGGATCAATTTAGGAAGATGACAAATTTCATTCCCACGAAGGATGAGGCCACGACCCAAGAAACGGGTAGGTTATTCTTCACACATGTTTTCAAACATCATGGTCTTCCAAAGGACATAATCTCGGATCGAGATCCAAAGTTCACAAGCAAGTTTTGGCGAGCCCTTTGGAAGAGAATGGGGTCGGAGCTCAAGATGAACACTTCTTCCCGCCCCCAAACCGATGGACAAACCGAGAAGGTCAACTTGGTGATCCAACAATTCTTAAGGAATTATGTAGTAGTGGATCAATAAGATTGGGTAAACCATTTGGAGTTAGCCAAGTTTTGTTACAACAACTCAGAACATTTCGCAACTAGGTCTACCCCATTTCAAATGGTGACGGGCAAGTCACTAATTGTGCCCACGACTTGGGTAGCACATGGACAACCCCTGAGTGATGCAAGTGAGGAAGTGCCAATGGTCACACAACTTGATGAAGAAAGACGATGCTTTTGAGAGGTGGCAAAGGCCAACTTGGAAAAGGCGCACAAGAGGTACAAGGACTTTACGGACAAGTCCCAATGAGAGTGAAGTTCCAAGAAAGGGACGAAATGTGGTTAAACATCAAGAATTTTCAGTTGCCAGAAGGTTTAAGTCATAAGTTTTTGGGCCCATATGCGGGCCCATTCAAAGTGTTGGAAAAGAAACTTTTTGACACTTATAAGTTAGAACTACCGGAAAACCTGAGAGTTCACCCCACATTTCATGTGTCTCTCTTGAAGCCGGTCTCCCGTGATGCCTCAAAGCCTAATTGAAAGTGTAACTCAAGGCCCCCACCAAACTTGGTTCATAATGAACCAGAGTTTGAGGTGGAGGCCGTGTTCAAGTCAAGGCAACTAAGAGGATAAGAGCGGGAGTACTTAGTGAAGTGGAAAGGATACCATCCAATAAAGGCATCTTGGGTGAATGAATCCGACATGGAACATGCCCAAGAAGCCATAGAAGAATTCCACACTAGACCGGCAAAGAAAAGACGTAGAACGTGATGAGGACATCACCTTTCTTTTAGTGGGGCAAGGAGTCACATAAAATGTACATCATCAAGTTGCAAGTGAAATAAAGGCTTAAAAACTTCCAAAAGATTGTATCACGAGAATAATGTATAGGTGTAAATAAGGTTGTCAAGTTGGCATTGAACAAATGGAATTTCTTGCGTAGGCCTAGATCAAAATCAGACTCTTACTTTGGGGGTTAAAAGAAATCTTGACCCCAAAAGAGGAGGTAAGCAATGTGAACTTGTGGGGACATGCACAAACCTTAAGTGCATCCCAAAGGGTTGGTTGGTAGTGGCGGCCAACGCGAGAAGTCATGACCTCGTTTGCGTACTTTAATCGTGTAGTTTGGGACTTGGGTGTTAGCAAATCTCGCTTCTTGTACCTTGATAAGTAAACCTTTTAGTTAAGGCTTGATTGTCGTGATTAAGGTGCAAGGTTGGGAAAGGAGTCATGTCAAGTAGCTTAGGTTAATATTAGACTTGACTTGAGTTCCTCATGAGGGGAAGGTTAAAATAATGGCCTCCCAAATGAGGGTTCCGTCAATTAAGCTAGTTTAGTCTTTTGACGAAGCAAGAGTTAAGGGTTTTCTATGAGATACCCTTGGACTTGCCAAGAAAGTGTTGGAAACTTGGGGATGCCTAAGTTAGCTTGAGGCAAAGTCTTGCCGCAAAAGTCGGCATTTGATGGCCAAGGATCCAAAGAAAATGATTGTAATTGCGAAGAGAAATTTTTAAGTGTCAATGAGGACATTGACCTTTTCTTCTAGTGGGGGAGAGTGTCACAACCCCACTTTGAGGGAAGTGTGAGGTCGCCACTCACACTCCCGAAAATGAAACTTGGGAGTCCTCCGAGACTCCTGAAAACTCAGAACACAATTGTAGGGGTCAAAACACCTTGCATCGAGGTGTTCTTTATACTGTTAGAAAGTTCTTGAAGTGTAAATGTCCAAAATGGCCTCGCATGAGCCATTTGGACATCTGCAGCACAAGTTATAGGCAAAAGAAAGGTCGGGAGTCAAATTAACAATTTGACTCCCAACCTCTAAAAGTTAGGAATTGACCCAATCCCGATGTGTGTAGGTGGAGTGCGACACATGGTTGGAAAGCTCTCAAGGAGAGCTACAAGTTTGTTTCAGACCTTGTCCCAATCGGAGGTTGGAGCAAGAAGTTATGAACGCCCAAAGTCCCGGGAGTCCAAACCGGGACAATTTCGGGACTCCACTTTGGGAGTCCCGGGAAAAAGTGCCATTCGGATGCAATTGCGGCGGAGAGACATAGAGGATACTATATGGGGGAAGGTGGTGGCTTCCCCTGAATCCGAGCCGTGATGAATCAAGTGAATCCAAGTTTGCCTGTGGCTTGTCTCAACACCAAGAGTGTGTAGAATGAGTTTTAACCAACTAGTTAGTTGGTTTTGGGTGCAGGACCGAATAACTAAATAGCTTGTCCCTCTTCCTAGTCTAATCCCAAAACTTTCGGCACACCCCTCTCACCCCCTTTAGTGCTCGAAACTGGGAGCGGCACCAAATTCCAACTATTTCCGCTTTTTTAACATAGTTGGACCTTTTTTGGGTCTAACAAGGAACTTGGGGGCGCATCAATTATAGTCATAACATAATTGAACATTAGTATTTTAGTAGTGGCGCACTACTGGCCATATTAATCATATAACTGGGAATCACAATTGAAAAGTAATTACAAATGTATCCCATAATGAATGGTGGAGATGTGGACACATGGCATGATCACCTATATGTACATTGTACGCAAGTTGCAACATAGTTGTTACTTTAATGACACATTTATAATAGTTTTAAAGTAATTGCCACATGTAACTACCATGCAATTCCTGAAAAAGGCAAACATGATTGATTACATATATATGTATAATGTATATAAATTATCGTATAGAAGACTCATTTTCAATTCACTTACAACTATAATACAATTAATTGATTTTTTGATGTGACAATTTATTTATTAATACACAATATTTTTAAGGGGATAGTTGCACAATAGTTGTAATACCTAAAAATAATTGCATAATAGTTATATACAAGTTTTTTTTGAATTTTATTTACACAATAATGTGGTTTTGACAAATGCGATTTCTCATAGTGATTATAGATATATTACTATTGTCTTTTGGACAAGATTTCTACAAGTAACATACTGGTAGGAAATTTTGGTTTAATAGATTGAAAGATATCATTCATCGTCAAGTAAGAAGCCCACAATTTGGGCATTTAGCCATAGGAATTTCACATCTTCGTTTTGTAAGGAATGTGTTATATTGGGAATTTTAATTGAAATTTTTTTGACATCTTATTACTCAAATGGTTTTGGTTCAACTAAAAGATACAAGCCATAATTTTTCATAGGAATTTGAAATTTTGGCAAGAAAAAAAATGGTTCTTAAAATTCAAAGCTTGTTATTTTTATAAATCATGGACCAAATACAGATGGATGCCTCAAGGTTCTTCAAATTTTGATTAAAAAAAGGCCCTTTATGAAGAAAGTTGCAAAATTTTGATAAGAAGATTTATAGCTTCCTAAAGAGCTTATTTCACATTTTCCAAGCCAAAAACTCTTGCCATTTCTGAAATCTAGTTAATGCATCAACAACTTGAATGGATGTTAATGCTCATGTGTAGGGAAAAAATTATATCAATGGGGCAAGCTTGTAAATAAATCACTATTTTATATTTAACATTGTTAATGTGGCCCTTACAATTTGTGAATATTTGACATGAAATAAAACTATTAAAAAACCATCATAGACATATGACAAATAACATTTTTGACATTAAAAACTTTTAAATATATCTTTTTTTTTTAATTCATATAACCAACTTTATAAGGCACCACTAATAAAAATCTTGTTATTTGCAATTAGTCATTATGCAACTATGAATAATTAAGTGCCATTTGCAACTAAATTGGTTATGTTTGCAACTATATTAATATTGTATAAATTTTTAGGATATGGTTATGTATGTAACTAGCAATGTACAAAATGAGCACTTGTGGGTGTATGCACAATTTCATTTTAAGCAAATATAGCACTCACAAAAATCACAAGCAAGTTTTTATAAATGATCCATATGGATATGGTTTTTAATTTTAAGATTTCATTAGTGTAATTTTTGACTATTAAAGTTTTAATCGTTTATGAAACCTTTTAAAATTAGGTCAAACCCCATATGAAAAAATGTTGTTATTAGCTGGTATAGTGAAATCACTTTGAAATCCTAAGAGAAAAACCCATAAAGTTCATAAGAGTAAAAGCCCATTTAGATATTTCAATTATGTACCCATTGGACACAAAATTTTTGACAAACAAAAAAAAAATCATTTCAAAAAGACTTTTGAAAACAAGGTCCAATTTTGACCCTTCAAAAGTTCATAATTACTATTTCATTAAGGTTTACAAAAAAAGATTTCACATTTAACTTTATGATTTTTTTTTTCAACCCATGTTTAGTCACTATAAACAATTTGGAGTAGAATTCAATATGAATTCTTGAACTTTTTAACAATCCAGTCAACTTATTAATCCATATATTTGATTTCAAAAGTTCATTATTTATAATGAATGCATTATTTTCAAAAACTAATTGTAAAAATGTCTTCATAATCAAGTTGTTAGTCTAAAATGAGTCATCATTTAATGTATTTAAAATTAAATTATTCACCATAAGCATTTAAACGCAAAGCACCTTTCAAAAATTGTAATTGTGATTCCAAAAATGAACCACCAAACCTTACATTCACTCTTACACAAAATTTAAGGCCTAAATTAATACATACCTATGTTAATACACTTGATATATTTACGTAGGCTATGTATAGTAATCTTATACATTTAATACCAAAGCTAATCCCATGCCAATTAATGTTACCCAAAGCAAAATATTGCTTAAACCTAACTAAACTCACACTAACCGAGGTTAATCCCATGCTAGCTAATGTTACCCAAAACAAAACATTGTTTAAACCTAAGCTAAACTCAGACTAACCAAGGCTAAACCCATGTTAACGAATGTTACACAAAGTAAAACATTTCTTAAACTTAAGCTAAATTCACACTAACCAAGGCTCAACCTAAGCTAAGCCTTAGTTAAACTAACCATGGTTGAATTAACCTAGGTTAAATTAGTCATGGTTAAACTAATTATAATAAGGCTAAACTAATTATGGATAAACCAAATTTGGTTAAATTAAATAGAATGTTAAACTAACCATGGCTAAACTGTTCAAGAGGATAAACTAACCATGTTAATATCATTAACTACATTATTATTATTATTAAGTATGTTAGTATACCAATGGCTAATAGGTTACATTACCTAATTTATAAATACCTTAATTAATGTTGGCTTTTCTAGTTTAAAATTGATAACATTATTATAATATTGATTGTAAATCATATAGGTAATTATAGCTATATATATATTTATGATTATAATTACCAATAATATTAATCAATAATGAATATTATTCTTCAATAATTAATTATGTTATAATTGGTAGGCTACATTAACTAATTAGCTTATAAGTATATTAATGTAAACTAGCTATAAGTTTAAGCTAGGTAATATATATATATCTCGCACACATGTGCACTATGCGTCATTGAAGTTTTCATTCCTATGAAGCACAAAGGCACGAGGAGGAGATGGGGTTCGATTCCACTTTCTTTCTATTCTTCAACCATTATCTATATCTTTCTCTATCTTTTTCTCTCTCTTTGTGTCGCTAAGATTTTTGTGCTTTTAAAGCATGAGGGTGCAAGGAGGAGGTGGAGTTCAACTCTAATTTTTCTATTCTTTGACCACTTTTAGCTCTTCCTCCTTGTTTGCTCGTGTCTATTGACATATGTCCTACATCGTGTCCTTTGTTTGTTCTGCCTCTTTAACATCACTACGATTAAAAGTCATTTCCATTTTGTCATTAATTGTTTTCTCCAATGCATTGTTGGTGGCTACCATTGAACTTTCCTTTGCTACAACAACCCCTCCTTCACATTGATTGTCACCTAGATCTTTGTTTTCATCTTCAGACATAGAAACTAAGCCATTGTTCTCAATTTCAAGCTTTAGGCCAATGACTTCCAATACCTTCTTTGCCCTTTTCATTATTTATTCTACTACAGTTGATTCCTTGGCAAAAACATGTTCAATTTGAGTAATTACGACATCCATGGCTCTCTTTACATTTGTAACCTAGTCTCACAATGCAAGTCCTTTCTCTATTGCATTATGAGCTTCTTCTTCAATCTTTGTACTATTGGCATGTGTTATGTTTAAATCCTCCATTACCAAGTTCTCAACATTTCCATCAAATTAGGAATTACAAATTCATCTACTTTTCTTACCCCCATTCTTTCATATCACCTACAATTTTATATGGTGCAAATAGAAAATCACAAATGGTAGATAAAAAAATGTGAAGGTCACTGAACTCTCTACTCCTCAAGATTGATAATGAAGCTTTCCACAAGGGTGGAAGAGAACCAACCACATTAATAGGACCCTGGTACTAACACGTTAGTTTTGAGTCGAATAAAGAAGACCCATCATGTATTTTTGTTTCAATGCATATGTTTCTTTATCTCTTTCTTTCTACGTGCGTCATTCAGGTTTTTGTACCTATGAAGCATGAGGGCATGAGGAGGAGGTGGGGTTCAATTCTAGTTTCTTTTTGTTCTTTGACCTTTGTGTCTTTATGTTTACACATCTCTCTATCTCTTTGCCAATGTTGTTGTTGGTCAACGTGGTGGGTGGTGACTTTTCTAGTGGCAATCGAGATAGATATGGAAGTTATTCTAGTTTCAATAGTGGCACATAACAATCAGTGTGCTACTAATAGAGGGACCCAAAATCATAATGGAAAAAATAATGTTGGTTTTTGAATGTAGACTTATTCAATAAAATGGAAATCTCATCATAGAAACTGAAATCCATAGATTCATTGCGAAGCTGAAATTCTTGTGGGTGGATTCATCATTTGTATTTTATTCAATTAATTTTATTGGCCTTAGAAGGGTTTAGGATTTATGGACCTTTTGCAAGAGTGCAAAACATTCCTAAAAATTTGTATGTGATTTCATTTATGTTGAGTTTTCCATTAGCCCTTTCAAGTTTTAAGGTCCATGGGTTTTTTTTGTTTGAGCACAAAACTATGCATATATTCAATTTTTTTGTCAAATTCAACATGCCTTTGTAGGGTTAAATGTTTGTGTGGTTTAATGCTTGTGCTAAACACTTTAAACTTTTTTATTGCATTCATTTATCAATTTGATGAGGTCTTTTAGGATTATGGGTTGATAGTAGTTGCATGGTTAGCTTGACCCATGGTGGCACAAGGCCCAGTGCTCAATTTTAGATACATGAATCACCTCCAACCCTATAATGTGTAGTGTAAATGGTTGCCTGCAGAAAACCAATTTAAGACTATTAGATGTAACCTTGACCATATTTAGTTGTTAATTTAATGTGAAGAGGCTAATTGCAATGGTATAGAAGTCAAAAAAGATTGGCATATTGGGAGGGAACTTTCCAAAAAATTCAAACTACAATGCGTGGCAAGGAGGTGTTGTTACATTGATAACAAAACACATTGCAAAAGTCTTATCTAGGTTAATTCAAGTATTCTTTTCTTCATTTTTAGTTGTGTTTGGCCCACACATTCTTTTTAATATTCTTTTAATGAAAATTTGTCATTATATTTGATGGGTATAACTAATGTATATGGCATTTCCCATATGGTGTTTTTGGTAGGTGACATTGTTAATTTTCAAACATTCATATTGGAAAAAATCATGATTGTGGGCTTGGGCAAAAAGGTCTTTTGGCATAAACCAAAATCTTAAAGAACCAACCCTAAAATGTCTAAACTTAGTGTTTTGATTTCCATCATCTTGGTTAAGGACTCCATTTGGCTATGGGACATTTGTAGCCTCAAGGTCATTTCGTAATGTTGTGTGGTGGTGTTATTGCATGGAATTCAACATTCAGTGCTAAAATGACACGTTCAAGATTTGGAGCAACATTATGGTGTTGTTTTGGCAATTGATTTCATCATTCAAGTGTGTATTTTTGCCACCATCTCAAATAACCTATTCATGAATTGCCTCCCTTCAAATGTGACATTCCTATCTTATCTTATCATCATCTGCTTATATATACATATGCATGTTTCTTCTTCCATTACCTTTCATGTTCTGCATACATTAGACCCCATGTTGACATTATAAAAAACCATAATCTAGTGCAAGTTCTTTTGTCATATTATGGTATGCATCTTTAATACTTGTTGGTTATGTTGCATTGAAAAAAAAGTTTACACATGGCTTTTTGCAAAGTCATAACATATGTGTCTATTCATGTGTAGAAATTTGAATATAGATTCAAACACCACTTGTTCTGTGGTTATAACAGATGGCTAGCTTGTTGATGGTTGTTGGGTCTCTTTTGGTGGGTTGTTAATGAACTAATTATTGAAAGGTTAAGAGCCTATGCAATTGCATTCCATAGAGGCAGAGCAAATTTAATCCCTATAATTTTAAAGGTTAAAATTACATGCCTTTGTATCTTCTTATGTGTGGACTGAAAAACCCTCATTTTAGGTCTTGAGCTGCAATTCACTAAATTAGCATAAAAGACTGTGAATGTTGGAGTCACACACTCTCTCCTTAGTCTATAGTGTAGTGCAATGAGTGACCCCATTGGATTATTAAACAATTAAAGTAACATAAGCTATGCAATTGCATTCCATAAAAGGGGAGAAGATTAAATTTGCATTTTTTGAAAGGTAAAATTACATGCTTCTATATATTTTTAGCCTTTGCATGGATAGGAGGGTCCAAATTCTTTAAGGTGTACTAGAATCTTGTCACAACATCACCCTTTTCTATCTTTTTCACCTAGTCCTTTTTTACCATGTAAAGACACATTTATGGATGATTATGATGGAATTTGGAATTGTGATGGTTTAAAATATAGTCCTTTTCAAAATTTTGATAACTTTTGAATCATTATTTTTTGTGGGGATCAAAATATAAGGTAAAAAAGGACTATAATAAGGACTAGGCCCTTTTCATCCTATGTGGTACAATTTAAAGGATTTTCACGTAGGAGGGATATACTAAGGAATTGTTGCATGGATACACAAATTTTTGAATACCTTTTCTTCTCCCCTTTTATGAATAATCTTCTCCCCTTTTCTTCTTATTTTTTTACATGTTATTCATGTATTGGGGCTACACGATGTGTGGTGGAAATTCAATGCAATAGTAGGTGGAAGAAATAGGAATTTCCTTGTAAAATATAAAAGTAAATCTCTCACATTACCACATTGAAATTATGGGAATCTAGGAACGTTTTCTGTAACTAAAATATTCTGTTAACTATAGACCTTAATAGAATGATAATGTTCTTGAAATGTTTTGCATTGAATGCATTTTTTTGTTGCAAAATTTACATACGAAACTTGAAAGCTCTTCATAGTTCAATGCTTTGAATTGGAATATGAACTCTTGGAACTACATGGTGCATATTTATATGCAACAATGGCTTTATTCAAGGTATAAAGTGCCAAGAAATTTATTTGCACTAAGATGTTGCTAGTGTGTGTGTGAGTTGATATATTCAGCTAAGAATGTTGATTAATTTGAGTGTTGATTGACTTCAATTAGGATTTTGGAAATCTTCCTATTAAAGATTTACCCCTTTTTGTGCATTGATGGGCAGAACAATGATTATGAATTCTTGACCAGCCTCCATGCATAGAAGAGTGTTTACAAGTCATGGAAGACCTTGGCATCTACTAACATTGTTTGGCTTGTTTTCCAAATGGCAAAGATTGATGTGTCCAATTCACATTGGCCCAAATTTAAAGACCTAAATTCCAATCAACTTCATTATGATGTGCGGTTGCAGTTTTTCACACATTGAAACACATGGGCAAAAGAATTGAAGTGAAAACAAATCTCCACCTAATGTCCCAAGTAGAATTAAAGGAATATAGGAATGAACAAATTGCACATTTTGAAGGGTTTGAGTATGGGTGTTACAATGAAAGCCATTTGATTGCAAGTGTGAAGGATTAAGCAGCACTCCATGTTGCATATTGAGAAACATTATGCACAATGATAGTGACTAGGTTTTTCTAAATACAATACACACATCTCACCACCCTAGACATGGCTTTTGGTATTTTTTTTGTGGTGTGCTCCCATATATCAAATGATGGTCCAAACGGTTTTATACATATGTGCTAAGGTTTATTTTGTTTTTGCATGTATTTGCCACTTTTCTTTAGGTTGTGGTCTTTAGATATGCATGACCATTAAACAAAATTTTGGGATTTACGAATTGGGCTGATTGCTAATAGTTAATCAATGTACATCATTTTCTTTTCCATTTTACATATACTCTACACTTTAATGTATTCATAGGTCATGTATTTTGATATTGTAATTACACCATATATTTTTATGTTATTTTGAACTTGAATCACTTCCACACCTTTAAGCAAGTGTCACTTGTTAACGCTAAATCCTATATTTATTTAGTTGTTACTCTAGCAATAGACTCAATTATAAAATGCAAGATGATTGTAAATAATTTGTGTGGAGTTTAAACATTCCAAAGAGTCCATGAAATGTTTTTGCAAGGCTCAAAGTGCTTTCTTTACATATTGATGGTGTTTTTTTTTTTTTTTTTTTCTAGAAGCTACCAGTGCCCTTAAATGAAAGGTGTTTTTAAAGGTGAACAATAGTGACATAATTTGGTTGGAACAACTACACCATATAACATAGTCTAGCAATAACAAGTCAACTATTTTGCCTATTGTAATAATTTATGGTTTATGACCCTTAAGCTCTTTTCATGCAACTTTTAGCCCAAGCTTTCATGGGTTTAGGTGTATATTCCAACTCAATTCGATTCTTCTACACATTGCTAATGAAATGATATTTTTAGGGTTGTGTTTTATGTTGAACAATGGTGCCACTTTCTGTGTTGTGAACTAGAAGCTAAAAATCCCTTATAATGGAGCATGGAGTTTTGCCACTATATCACCCTATGCACCATAAGCAAAGGGATGATAAAATTTACAAAAGAAAAAAGTATTGGGCTCATAGGTTTGGACATACAAAATTAAGATGCCCTTGCAACATCTACCAATGGTCATGTAGACCAATGTTGATTGAATATGTAAAAGATCATTTGATGAACAATGGGCATCATCCATTATTTCGAATTTGGAGGGGTCCAGGGTCCACCTAGAATTTTGATGATGAATGGGAGGAACATGCACAAAAAAGTGGTTTGAATGGGGGGGTCCCCATGGATGAGGGTGTCCACATAGATACAATGTTGTAACATCTAGGCCAATCACCTCTTATGGATGGGCCACAACCAACCCAATAGCCCACAAGAAGGGTGCCCATGGATGAAGATGTCCACATGGAAATATTGCCACAATGTGTAGACCAGCCACCTACAATGGATGGGCCACAACCAACCCAACAACAACCAAAGTACCACCCAATGGAACAACATGACATGGTTGGCACCCAAATAGTCCAAAAGGTTGTTTCAATAATGGACAAATTTTTAATGATCCCAGAAAGCTTGCTTGGAACTTTTGAAGGAAATGGAGATGATGAACCACTTATAGCTATGACGGAGACACAAGACATTGAAAATGATGTTGGGGTAGATGTGGTTGGGCTTCAAGAGGCATGACAACCATTGTACCTAGGTTCTTGCTCCACAAAACTTGTTGCAACAATGTTGTTAATGAACATTTTCACTATCCATGGGGTTAGTAACAAGTTTGTGGATGAGTTGTCAATGCTTTTGCATAAACATCTACTTCATGTAGGTAATTGCCTACCTACAAATATATACCATGCAAAAACCTTGACAAAGAAAGTTAGCCTCAATGACAAAATGATCCATGCATGTCTTAATGGTTATGTGTTATTCTGAGGTGGGTATCTAGAATTAGAAGCTTGTCCAAAGTGTGGGTCACCACAATATAAAGATGTGGGTTGATCAAAATTACCAAAAAAGGTTTTTCATCATTTTTTTCTCATACCTCAATTAAAACAAATGTTTAGGGCCCCTATCATATCAAACTTTATGGTGTGGCATAAATCAAAATAGGAGCACGGATGGGTTGGCCTAGCATGTGGCTAATAGTGAAGCTTGGGCACATATTGATGCAATATGGCCAAAGTTTACAATAGAACCTTGTAATGTTCGATTAGCTCTAACTACAGATGGAGTTAATCCATTCAATGAGAAAAGTAATGGTTGGTCCTCTTGGCTAATTTTGCTTTTCGATTACAATCTCCCACCATGGTTCATAACAAAAACATTTTTTAATATGTTGGGTTTAATTATCCTTGGCCCAGAATCTATAAAAATGCACAACATGGCACCTTTAATTGAAGAGCTTCAAGAGTTGTGGAAAGGGGTTGTAGCATGGAATGTGGCAAAGGTTGAAGGGCAAAGGCAACTTCATTTACAAGCAATTTTGATGTGGACAATTCATGATTACCTTGGGTATGGGCTGGTGGTTGGTTGTGTACACTAGGGTTACAAGGCATGTGCCATTTGTGGGCCGGATTTGACCTCATGCCATTTTCAAGAATTGAATAAGGTTGTGTATGAAGGTAGTTGTTGTTGGTTGCCAAATGGTCATCCATATCAAAGGAACCGCAATCCTGCTCATTTCAATGGGAAAGAAGAAAATAGGCTTAAACTGCAACTAATGATAGCCATTGACACATTGAAGAGGGTAGTAGAATGGGTGGGAGTAGGAAACATTTCTAGTTCAGAAGGCGATCCATCCAAGGTCATTGGTATAAAGCATCGTAGTGCTTTGTATGACTTACCTTCCTTTGAAGTAAAATTTCAAACCTCTTGCATTTAGTCATTCAATAGACAAGTGCATTAGGGTTAGTTTTAGGGTTGTGTACATGAAAGTGACATATTCTCATATTATTCATAAAAACGTTTGTTTCTTAAGAATATTCCAAAAACTTTAACTTATAAATGACACATTATTTATGATGTGGATTAGATTTGAGAAGTTTATGGACCTTATGAATACTTGGGGTTGAAGATTACAATTAATTGTCTTTAATGGTGTTGGATCTTAAGAACAAATTTGATTTTGGGTGCCTTTTCATTCACATGGAAGCACTTGTTGATTTACCATACACTTGACATGATGCACATTGAGAAAAACATGTGTGACAATTTGGTGCGGACCATATTTGGCCAAAAGGACACAACCAAGGTTCGTAGGGACATGGAAGCAAAGGGAATTCGACATTATTCGTGGTTAAGGCAACACCCAAACAATGCAACCAAAATGGTGAAAACACATGCTCATTTGTTTTCAAATCCAATGAACTTGACATTTTTTTGTCAAGGTTTTAGTCATTGAAGCTACCCACAAATTATGGATCATCAATAGCTAAACATATGTTAGATAAGAAACTCGAGTTGATGAAATCACATGATTACCAAATGTTGATGCAACAGTTGTTACCTTTATGCTTACATGGACTCATGGCGGTAGACAATCATGAGGCAATCATGAGGCTTAGTTGTGTTTTCAGACATGTGTGTGTGAAGGTTTGGAACCCAATAGACATTACAAGTTTACTAGAAGATGTGGCCATTACTTTGTGCCTATTAAAGAAAGAACTTCTTCCATTTAAAAAAAAAATTATGACACACTTGGTTTTGCATGTGGTAGATGAGTTGGATATTTGTGGCCTAGTTCATAACTAATGGATGTATCAAGTGGAGCGCATGATGAAAGTTTTAAAGGGATATGTTCACTCCATGGCACGTTTTGAAGAATCAATGGCAAAAGGCTATGTGTTGGAAGAAACATTGGGGTTTGTGACAAAATACATGCATGAATTTGAACATGTATCAAGAAGAGTTTGGGATGTAAAGGAGGAAGAAGGGGTTTCTGGGGAGGTTTTGGAAGGTGCTAGTCCGGAATTAGTGTTGAATAACACATATTTAATTAATTTAAGACTTTACCAAAGGCGAACCCATCCTTGGGTGGTACCACTAAGAACCACCCCAAGGAATGGTTAAGGAACAAAAACCAGCCAAATTATTTTTCTAGGCCATTTTCATTAATTTTTTTCACAATTATAAATTATAAATTTTTCATGTTTATCAATTTCGTGCTCTAATAAATGGCTTGAAGTTTATTTGGGAATTTAAAATTTGGAAAATGGCCCCTTAAAAAATTGATAGCTTCAACTTTGGAAAATCATAATTAAATCATATTTAATCAAATAATTGCCAAATAAAAACTTTAAAATAAAATTATTTCCAGATTAATTTAAGAAAAAATCATTCAAAAAATTTCATGTTCCAAATTTGTGTTCTTGACCAAAAAATTCAAGGAAAAAACAAGTGTTACGTTCCTAAAACTTTTTCTAAAATGCAATGATTAAGAACGCCAAAATACACAATATTCTTGATATTATTGAGATTTCAAAATCTATGGAACTTAATAAATGTATTCCAAAAAAGGATATATGAAAATGTTCATTTAAATGTTTCCTATGATTTTTCAAAGTTTGATGGGTCTAAGAAAATCAAGGTGTGATGTTCTTAGTGGTACCACCCAAGGACATGACTACCTCCCAACTTAGTGGATGGTATGAACTCCACCTAATGACCACCATATTTAAAAAATGTAACTTTACATTCAACTAGAAACAACAATTTTGCATCCATGTATACATTGAATCTAAAAAGAATTCATACCAATTTTTTTTACAACATTTTCAATCATTGTTTTTAATACGTTAAGGCACACAAGACAAATAACAAATATAATATGCTAGTTTCAAAATGAATATATTCATATGATGAAAAGAGTATTTTGCTTGGTACCCACCAAGTGAAAATTATAAATTATTCATTATCAAGGTTATAGTCAAATTGTTCATGATAAATATATTTTATTTTATTTATTAAATTAAAAAAACTAGGCATCAACATGTGTTAATTCATCAATTGCAATAATGTTTATGGATCCAAAGTTGTTGCTGATACCATGAAAAAGAAAAGTAGATGCTTGGTGGCCACCAAGGATTAGGGTTAAGGTCCCCAAAAAAAGTCCATAGTTAGTATCTAAAAATACACACACACAAAATTCTACAATAAAGAAATTCCTTAATACCATGTTAATGCCACACATTATTTTTTATGATCAAAACATTGCTTTAAAATATGCCACATCCAACACAAAAGAATCCAAAAATACAAAACCTCATAATAAATTTGGACTCAATGCCATGAAATGAAAAAACAAACATTTGTTGGCCATTAGGGACTAGGGTTCAGGTGCAACAACAAAGATCACTGATCATGACTATGAAGAACATTGTACATGAAATTATCTACAATGAACAAAATTACACTTCATCAAAGACAAAAACACAACAATATAGTATTTCACTGCTAGATGATACATGAAATAAAAATAATAAAAATGTATTGATAATAAAGCCAATAATCACAAAGAGAAATTCAATCCATTGAGTTTTAGAAAAAGGCAACCATGCCTATCCATGAATCCATGCCTATCTACATTTTTTAGTAGATTAAAATTTTATGTACCATTTGTCTTTGTGGCCATTAGGTGCAACAAAGTAAGTTATTGGTTTGAAAAGCGAAGAATTAGAGGTCCAATTTTTAACCTCACCTAAAAACACAATTGTCAAAAAATTTCACACATTAAAATACACCAATGCTAACAATGAATTAGAATCAATAGATGGTTACTAATTATGGATGTTATAGATTAAAAAAAGAATATTTGATATATTATAATTAAATTCATTAAATAACGCAAACATACTTTATAAATTATTGGATGCCTTAGCAACCTCAAGATTCATATTTGCTCGATAAGAACAACTATTAAGAATAGTACTTTGATTTTTGTTTGTCGTATTTTTCTGTGAAGGAAAAATGAAAATAATAGTTATAATCTAAAGCCACTATTTTGGATTTGCCAAATTACATTTCCATTTACCATTCTAATAGTTTTCGTACAAACATCGTTCATTCGAATTTGACCTTTTTTTCATAAGCACCCACCATTGCACCCTCACCATTTTGAAGAATTCATTTTGATCATCCTTGACAACATCATTTTGTCGCAACCCCACTTTGGCCAAGTGTGGGGGTGAAGCCCAACATTTGGAAAAGTTGGAGGTTTGGAGTCCGCCGAGACTCCTGAATGTTTAGAGCTCGACAGCAAGGCCCAAAACACCTTGCATTGAGGCGTTCTTGGTGTCATTGGAAAGGTCTTGAAACGTAGATGTCGAAAATGGCCTCGCATTGGCCATTCGGACATCTGTAGCTCAAGTTATGGGCAAAAGAAGGGCCGGGAGTCAAACTGACAATTTGACTCCTGACCACTAAAAGTCAGGAATCGACCTCTTCCCGACGTCGCCTTGAAGAGTGCGACACAACGTTGAAAAGCTCTTGACAAGAGCTATAACTTTGGTTCAGGACTTGTCCCAATCCAAGCTTGGGGCGAGGAATTATGGTCGTTCAAAGTTCCGGGAGTCCAGTCGGGACAGTTTCGGGATTCCATTTCGGGAGTCCCAACAAAATGTGCCATTTGGATGTAGCCTCGGCGACCAGCCGCAGAGAATACTATAGGGAGTAAGGTGGTGGCTTACTCCCGAGTCCGGGCCGTGGTGAGTCTTGTGTGTC
>Ga0209611_10007235_pt1 | contig 17851 bp, 9 predicted proteins | sample S1TSphgellanicum_3_FD_187693 | JGI IMG/M metagenome (GOLD analysis project Ga0209611, IMG submission 187693) | Host-associated microbial communities from peat moss isolated from Minnesota, USA - S1T2_Fc - Sphagnum magellanicum MG (SPAdes) (version 2) | ecosystem: Host-associated > Plants > Peat...
TTTTTTCCAATGTTTTTTTTATGAACACATGAGCCATTTAGTGTGTTGCTTGACTCCAATTATGTGACCAATTTATCCAATTATTCATTTCAATCACATGACTAGTTTAAAACATGTTGTTATTTTCTAGTGCTCTTGGAATTCCAAGCACGAGTTGTTTAGTGAATTATTTTATTATAATCATAGGATTGATTTATCCAATTGTTTGTTCCAACTTTATGAGCATAACAAGGTGCTTTTGTTTTAACATGAAACATTCAATGTGTTGTTTTATTTTAAGTACATGACCAATTAAATTGGTTGTTCATTTCAAACACATGATCAATTTAGACGATGGATTGTTCCAACCACATGATTGGGTTAGCAAGTTGCTTGGTTTAGCAAGTTGTTCATACCAATGAGTGTCATATGGTTGAGTTTTGCCCCTTGCCCATAAGTATTAAGGTGACATGGAAATAAAGCTTTGGATTTTTTTAAGATGAAAATGGCCATTTTAAGGTTGTCTTGTGCCCTGCTTTCAATTGAAGATGAAAAGAGTAAGCATCATAATATTGTTTTTTTTTAATGCAAAATGATTGTGATGGATTGCTATGAAACAAAAAAGATTTTGGTAATGTTTTAAAGTTTTGTGTGTTGTATTGGCAGTGTTTATTTATTGTTTGAATTGTGCACGTTTGAAAAGAATTGAAATTAGTGTGAAAGGAGTTCAAAATTATTTATTGAGCACAGATGTGCAAAGGATGAATTGGTGTGCAACATGGAAGAACAAAACTCCTACAAGCATTTTGGATAAAAGGAAAACATTTTTTTAAAATATGGTGCTTAATAGTAAAATGTGTATATAATGACATTGTAGGTTGTTGAAATCATATTATTTCATGGCGCAGTTTTTTCAAATGACCTAAAAAAATAAAGTAGCAAAAGGTAAGGAAAAGGATGACATGTTCTAAAATCATCATTGTTCCAATGAAGTTTGGGAATGGTGAGGTGATTGAAAAAGGGGATTCTTCATATAAATAGAAAAAATCATACTTGATTGATAATTTTGGCATGTTCATGGTTTATCACATTCTTGAAAGGAATTGTTTATAGGTTTGTGGTTTCAAAATAATTGAAGTTTTTGGTGAAGTGAATTAAAAGTCATGATCACTTGTTTTAAGTGTGCAAATTATGTTGTGTGATACCAGAGGAGGACCTTAAATATTATGGGGAAATAAAATGTCATTTGTTGGATCATCTTCATGGGAAACATTGATTGAATTCATATTTGTGAAGTTATTGGATTGCATAAAAGTGTGATTTTGTTGTTGTTTCTTTATTATAAATGAAGACCTATATAATCATTGGAAGTCAAAAGAATTTTGTGAGAAATGGCACACAAGCAATTATGTGTTGAATGTTTAAGAAATAACTATGTTCTTTTGTGAATCATAAAGGTGTGTTTTATGAGTGTAAAAGTAACTCCGATGGTTCCATTGGAAACCACTCATCACAAACTTCTTAGGTCATGATTTGATTATAAAAATTGTGTGAAATCTTTGTTTTTATAAGTTCATATTATTTAAATATGAATGTCATGTGCTTGAAATTGTATGAAGCACATCTAACAAAGATGAAAAAATTTTATCCATCATAAAATCTTGCATCTTATTTCTATGTGTTTAAACACATGACATCATTGTTTAAATAATACAAATTTTTGGGAAAAAAAATTCACATTACCACTATCACCAAATTATGGCCCATGAAATTTGTGATGTTTGTTATCATGTTCACATGTACAAAAGCAAGTTTTTAAAACGATCCAAGTTGATTGATTGGTTTTTTTTTATTAATACACAAGTAAATTTTGACTAGAGGTTTAGGCCAATGGGTTTTAACCAAATGTGACATATAATCAAGTTGAACATTAAAAAAATATATTTGGTCAAAATGGTCAATGGTCTTTTAGTCAAATGGGACATCTTATGTTAGTTAACAGGTCAAGCTACCTACCAATTAAACTAGATATGTAAACTAAGCCTACCTACCTGCCTCCTACCTACCTACTTAGATATTACCTTTCACCTACCATCCTACAACTGACCTACCTACTTACCTACCCACCCACCCATCAACCCACATACCTATATTATTTAAAGTTACTTCCTCTACTTATATACATACCTACCTACCTATGTACACACCAATTATTTTTAATGCAACATACTTACTTACTTGATCTACCTACATAATTATCTTTTACCTTGTTTACCTACCTACCTCCTCTACCTACATACATACCTCCTACCTCCCATCATACAACCTATCTAACTACCTATTTCCTTTACATACATACCTACCTCCTACCTCCTATCTCTTACAACCTACTTATCTACTTATTATTGATTACTTAAACTTCCTACTTACCTACATAAGTAGTGTACAACATTTGATGTGAAATTTAAACATGTGAAATAAAAAAACATAACAAAAATTGCCACCTTTTGAAATGTGGTTCATTGATTAAGAATTTGATTTATCATTAAGAAGGTCAATGGTTCAATTCCTAATAATTAGAACCTATGTACGTTCCTAGGGGGTTAGTGTACGTAAGTTAAATTAACTTAAAAAAGTTACGTCAATTAAATTAACTTAGGTTATGTAGGGTAGGTAGGTTAAATTAAATTGGGTTGGGTTAAACTACCACCTACCTTCTTTATATAACCTAACTACCTACCACATAAATATTATTTTTGATAATAATTTATTTTTCTATTAGTCAATGGCTCTTTAATTACTAGTCAAAATGGTTTGTTATTTTACTAATCAAAAAGACCACCCTAGTCACAATGAACATGTTAAAATTGACTTGTTCAAAATAATGAATAATGTTTTTGATGCCTATCCAAAATGGGTTTTTTTTTACTATAATTTTTCAATAAAAAAAACTATGTTTTTCTACTAATGATTAGATATAACATCCAGTTTTAACATAAGTGTGTACCCCTCACCCACCCATAAATATTATATTTTACATTATATTTTATTTAATTTACAATATAAATAACATATAGACCAATCATAGTGGTCAACTAATGAACGACAATCAACTTGTTGTTGATGATTATGGATGATCATTCAAAAACATTGATGTCCTATAGTGAAGGCCTTAAAAAACCCACGCCATCTTTTCATGGATGAAATTTTTTTCTTGCCGTAATAACAAAAGGTTTATTTCAAAAGTGGCATTAATGACATTTTAAACAATTGTTGGAGTTACTTTAAGTAGGTGGAGATGTATAAATCTAAAGTTGAATTTGGATTTGGAAGTTGGGTTCAAAAGTTTTATCATATATGTTGCATTAATTGATGTTTGTAAAAACTACTTCATGGTTCATTTTGTTGCATTAAGTGGCATTGCATCATTTGGGATTGGGTCAAACCAACTTATGGTACAATAGAAGGTTTAATTCATTTACCTCTACCAAAATTGTTACTTTTCTGCATAATATAGTTAATAACACACCAAATAACAATGTTGGGGTAATAAAGTGAATGTGTTCCTCGAAATAAAATCGTTGTGATCTTTGTTTTGTGAAGTGCATGTGTTGCAAATGCATATATAAATTGTTTTCATAGCCTTTTTGATGTTGCTACATTTCCATAACAAATGTTTAGTTTTTAAAAAATGCCTACATGAATTTTATGTAATGAATTTTTTAAATAAAAGACTTGATAAACGCACCTTTGAATTCACGTTGAATTTATAAGATTTTAGGTCAATTTAAACAAAAAGATATTTGTTGATTTATTCATGAAATTATTATTTTTAACATTGCAAAATTTTAATTTTCATAAATTATAATAATTTGTTTCAATACATTATTGAATAAATTTTTAAATCATCTTTTCATTTGTAGCATTTGAATAAATTTTGCAAAAAAAAATGTATGCTAAAGTTTAAATTTTCTAAACAATTTCATGCCAAGCATAATAAAATTAAACATTTTCATCTTTATCAATAGAGTGTTAAAATGGTTTGGTGGTTAAGACCATGAGGTCTTGGGTTCAATCTTTGATGGATGCATGCACCTTAATGTATTTTGTACAAATGCAATTCACAAACATACACATAATGGTGATTACACAAACATGTACATCATGCTAAATGGTATCAAAACATTTTTGTCAACAAAATCAGGAAATGTAATCCGTGACTCCATGATTTGGGGGAAAAAAAAACGAAGATAAAAGTTATATTGATGTGGTGCATTATTCCACGTCATATTGACTTGAAACCTTGTATATTCATATCACAATTTGTTAATTAAAAATTATCAAGTGCAACATGCAACCATCTAAAACAACTAAAAAGTATTTCATGAAAAATGTCTTAATCAACTAGTCTTTTTTTACCAAAACCATACAAGTTGCATATTAGTCAATTTTGTCCTATTTCACTAAAAACCTAATGAATTTGGGTAGTAAAAAAAAACAAATTTTCTTCTTGTGTAATGTTCGAGAATTGCATTTTCACTTTACTAAATTGTTTTTTTCCAAATTTTTTTTCAAACATAATTAATTGAATGGCTTGCTATATTCCAAGCACATACCCAATTTCATGATAAAAATTTCCATCTTATTATACATTTTTACACATATGACATATGTGTTTAAAAATTCTGAACCTATAAAAAACAAATTTCACACAATTGTTATGGCAAATTTGTTACCCATAGAGTTTGTGATGTAGTTTATTTATAGGGTTGGTTTTCAAAAAAAATCTTTAGGGTGGGAAGGGGTGGAGATTTAATTTTTTAGTTGAAATTTTTTGGTTGGGACTTTTTGTAAGTGATAGTTTTTTAATGTAATTTCTTCCATGGTTGGGTGGATGTTCTTTTGCTAGTTAGGGGTTTTTGGGTGGGGCTTTTGTAGGTGATGGTTTTTGGGAATACATTTTCTATAGTTGGGTGGGTGTCCCTATTTTTCCTATTTTATTTTTATTTTTAATTATTAACTCTTCCTCTAAAAACATATCACATGACACTTCCATTATTTTGAAATTTTGTTAAATGAACTTACTTTCTTTATTCTTTTTTCAAAACATTTTGGGTATTGCTTTTCTTTAACAAATTATCCTTGTGGATAATTCAAATTTAATGTAAAACTTATTTGTTGTGCTATAAACTTTTTCTTTACTTATTTTTCTTTGGTCATATATACATGACCTTCCCTATCATGATTCCTAACTCTTTTGAAGGAAAAGGTCATATGTATGTACATGATTTATCATGCAATAAAATGCATCAAACATACACAATCACTAATTGTCATTTTTACCAAAATCAATGCATGAAACATGTTGTTAAAAAAGGGAAAGAAAAACAAGGGAAAGAACATGCATTCTTAATACCAATTCTTAGAGGCTTATGGGTGAAAGTATGATTGGATGGTACCACAAGGAACATCACACTTTCATTTTAATGGACCCATTGAGCTTTAAGAAAATATAAAAAGGATTTAAAGAAAGGTTTTCATTCAAAATTTTGATAAATACATTAACGAAGTTGTATAGATTTTGAAACTTCAATGAAATAAAAAATATTTTGAATTTTGATGTTCCTAATCATTTCCTAACCAAAAATGTTTCAGGAAAATATCAATGGTTATGTTCCTTGAAATTTTTGGTCTTAAAGGAATAATTTTGATACATATTTTGGGGATATATGTATAATTCAATGATATTTTAGATGGTATTTGATTTTTTAATTCATTAATCCATTGATTGAATATAATTTAGTTATGAATTTCCAAATTTTAAGTTTATGATTCTTGAAAGGGCTATGGAAATTGGGAATACAAATTTGTAACATTTTCCACCTATTTTTATTCCAATGAAATTTTAATGTCATGTGTTTTGGCATGCAATGGAAAAACATGAGAAAAAATAATATGTAATATTTTTAAATATATATAAAATGATCCAAAATTATTATTTGGCCAATTTAGTTCCCTAACCATTCTTTGAAGTGATTCCTTATGGTACCACCCAATCATACTTTCACCTTTATACATTGTTATGCTTCAAACAATGCATTGGAGCATGACAATTTAATGAATGCATTAGCCTTTTCCTTTAATGGTGGGAGGGAATGTCATGACCTTTGTTTTAGAATTACAACTTACAATTGAATACAACATTATTCGACTCATGAAAGTTATAAGGTTACATGTCTTATGCATTATTTTTTATTAATGGGAACAATTTGACCTTTCATTTTAATACATGACATAATGTCAAAACTTTCACCTTGGGTTACAACTTGAGAATCGAAAAAACAAAAGGTTAGGATGAAAGTGAAATTGAGGGCTGATTTCAATTTATAGTGCGTACAACATGAAATTCCCAAACAAAAGCTTTAAAATGTCAGTGAAAGATTTTTTTAAATTAAGAACATCAATAAAAACATTGACCTTTCTATAATGTGGGAAAGTGTTGCAACCCTAATCTTGGACTAGTGACCAAATTTTGATAAAGATAAAAAAATGTGTTTCTTGGCCCATGTAAATGCATGGCATGTGGTTCATTTTTGGCAAATACAACATTTTGTACAAGTCTCATGTGAGCCCATATTATATGTACTATTAGTTCATTGCTTTGATTTGTTAGCTTTATTGAGCCTTTGTAATAACAAAACTTCTAAGTTACTCAAAATTGTTTAAATGGATATGGTTGTTATTTGTTATATTTCACTTATAATGTTTAATTATTAAATGTTCACCCACCTATGAATATTTCCAAGCTAATTCACAACCTACATTAAAAGATTTTGATGCCAATTTTTTTGTTCAATGCAATTTTGACATGTTAAAAGAAAAACCCATAAAATTCACATGAATAGAAGTCCAATTAAAGATTTCCTAAACATGCATTTTAGGGCCCCTAAAAAATCATTTCAAAGGGACTTATGAAAAGAAGGTCCAATTGTAACCATTCAAAAGTCCATTACTAAAAGTGAACACATTTATTTCCCAAAAAAACTACATAGATATCTTCATGTTGTCAAATTTCAAAAAATGTTTCACAATGAAATTAATAATTTAAAACCAAGTTTCAATTGATAGATATATTAATCAATAAATCTCAATATTCTAGACATGATAGAGATAGATTCAATGACACATTGCCTTTGTGGATAATATGGATAACAAGGACAATCAATTGGGATTTGGCAATTTGATTTTCTAAAAATTCAACTCCCACATGTTATATTATTTTCTATAGGCATTGAAATAACATGTACCTAACAAAAATCATCATTTTGATGCCAAGAGTGAACAATTATACCTTACAACCACCAGTGGGCCAAGGTTTGAAAAGGACATAAGGTGAGGTTGATTAAAACAATATTGAAGTTTTCCAACTTCAAAAGTGTTGGGGGAAACTCCGACCAAACTACATGAAAATTCATAACAAAATCTCACATTGTCAATGAGGGCATTGGCTTTTCTTATACATTACAACACACAACCAATGCCCAAGAAACAAAAATGACAAGTTCATCCCAAGCTAAAAAAAACCAAACCATTGTTTAAACCAAAAATAATGAAATTTTTGCATAAACAAATTGCAAAATGTATGAGAATCAAATGAGGACTTTCAACTAGAATTTTGATTTTGATAATTGGGACTCCCAAGGAACCCAAATTGATCAAAGTATGTTCCTTTGAATGGTTTGTATGAATTCAATTCTCATTATTTCATTTTTAAAAAAAGATATAGGAAAATAATTTCACATGCTTAAAATAAATTGTTTCCTAACCTATCCAATTGTTTGAAGATTTGAAACAAAAGTGTATATCAAAACATGATTTGGAAAAAAAAATCTAAATCACAAATTTAATACAACTTTGGAAAATGATGATTGTAAGAAAATGGTTTTGTATGTTCCATGTGGCATTTATTATGAATTATGAAATTTCATGAAGGCCTATTTGATAGTTTTGTTTGTATTTTAAAAGCATTTTCAAACACAATATTCTACAAGATAACTTTCACAATGAAAGATTCCTTCCACAAAATGTTATCCTCTTAATAGGACATGCTAGCATATTGATGAGATATGTTAGTTTTTACAGAGTAAAAGGGTAACATTTTCAAGCAATGTTGGTTTCTTTGTGCCAAGTGGCTTCCAACTCCTTCCTTCATCCTCAAAGCCTCAAAACCAATAATGCCTTCAAGTATTACCCTTATATTCTACAAAATTGTATGACAAAAAAATGCCCAATTTCAAGATTGAAGCCTAATTTCAATGTAAATCAAACCTACGAAGTTTAAAAGAAAGCAAATAGTGCTTCCTTCATGAGTTTGATTTGTGCCAAGTTTGTGATGAATTGTGAAGAGTCTCAAATTCAATTTAAAATCAAAATACACATATAAAAATGTTTAATCATTTTCCCATAATGAAATATTAGTTATGCACCCCCATAAATTTTGTCACTTAGATGTGGTCATAAGGAATTTAAGGGTACATTTGAATTCATTTTTTTCTCATTACATGTTCATAATGAGGCATTACCACTAGTATAGTAATATTTTTTCAGGTTTGGCATTGAGGTGCTGAATAATTAATTTAATTTTCAACTCTTAATTTGGCGGTTAAAATTTGAATTTTGAAAATTTTGGCACTTTGTATTAAATTTATTATAACCAAACGCTATAAAAGAGAAGTCTAGTGCTTTTGTGGTTAGGTTGTCAATAAGTTATTGTTGAAAGCTACTTGGAGAGGAAACTTTGTTGGTTGCATGAATTTTTAAATTTTTTGTCATAACTAACTATTAATATTTCTTTTTTTGGGCAAATTAGAAAATAATTCAATTTATGCCAAACCTGAAAAGGTACTATAGTAGTACCATTTGATGAACCTAAAGGTCACATCATAATTACATTCAACTAATACCGTGGTCATCCATTGTCCATTATCAACTCTTTGGATTCATATATGGTATTGGATGAACATACATTGTTTTAAAATGAAAGTAAGATAACCCAAAAGATAAACTCTAAGGTTATAATTAACCTTAGGACATTAATTAAAATCATAAATAAATTTATGTATTTTTGGCACATTTTTGGTTGAGTATATACTTCAAAATGTTTAAATGTTTTCAAATGACATATTGCCTTTGTGGATAATATATCAATGACTCTTATATGACAATATGTTTTTATAAAATTTTCAACATGCATTATTCATTGATTATATCATTTACATGATGCACATTACCATGCATGCCACTACAATTTGGCATTACTTTCTTAATCCCCAAAAGGGAATGTTGATTTTTAAAAAAAACAATTACTATCAATTTTTTGAAAATTTGAACTCCCAATCTCTTGCAAATAAATGATTATCCCAAGCACTAGATGACCACATTGTGTTTCATAATATTAATGTGCCTTGTTTTCTTATTATTGTTTGTAAAAAAATGGAATATTTAAAAAAAGGTTGTTAAATCCATTTTGTTGAAAAATATTATATATTGACAATTTTTGCAAGTGGTTGGTATGTTATATAATGTAAATATTAATGGTTTTACTTAATATTATACCTACCAATCAGCCATGATGACCAAATCCTATAAACTAGTGTGTTAAAATTTGTTTTAGGTTGGTAATAGCATTTTCTTTAATTCAACAATATTTGTTCACAATATAGGTTTTCTTTTCATATAACATTTTTATTGATTACTTTAAAACTTATATGTCAAATTAACATATGTTTTTGGCTACTTTGTTTCATCAGTTTTTATTCATGTTTTTATGTTGGATATTTAACATGGAATGAATGTTTTTTATTTCTTTTTTCCTTAAGTTTGGGATTTTTTTTGCATTTTGAAAGAAACAAGTTCAAACTACCTATATAAATTCATGGCAAACAAAATTATTGGAATAAAAAATATTGAAAAATTACATTCAACATATTGTAACCATATTTGGAGGTCATAAATTAATACTTCATCAATCACTACTCAAGATTATCATCGGATATGTGAATTTCATTAACATATAACACATGTTAAAAAGAAAATCCCCAAGCCAAAATTTGCATAAGATGTCAATGTTATTAGCACCCAATTAAAATTTTGTACATAGAGCCTTTGCCCATAAATTACACATAAAAATTGAGGTGTTTTACAATCCTTAATTTTTGGCCTCCCAACTCATGGGAGGATAATTTTGGTTTTGTACACTAAAAAAATTATTTTTTAATTTATTAAAATACATATTGACATATAGTATAATATTTTCCAAATTTTTCATATAGCATTTAAAAATTATTCATACTTGGCATGAATGAAAAGGTCAATTTTTTTCATTCATTTTGATACATAACATTCATGTGTTACATTTCTTTATTATCTTTGCATTCATGTTTATGTTTTAGGATTATTATTTATCATGTTTTAGTTCATTTTTACAAATTTCAAATGCAATGGATTGCATTGATGTTGATGATGGGTTGGAATTTTTTAAAAGATTTTGGTGAAAGGGTGCAAGCAAGGTAAAGTAGATGGTTCATTGCTTTACGTTAAAAAAAAGTTACAAGTAACCACGATTTTTAAAAATGTATTGAAAGTAGAAATTTTATTTTGTACAATAACTAACATGATGATAATCTGTCATTTTATATTTAAAATGTTGAAAAATCTCATCTTGAAAGTAGGTTTAAATCTAATTTTTAAAAATACATTTATTTGCACAAGATGTTTGATCTTACAAAATTGGTTACATATAGATGAATTTTATTTTATTTTTTAAAAATTCAAGTTAGTGAGGCCCTATAAAATATTTATGTATTGTCAAATTATGCATGTTATAATCATAATATATCAAAATTTTAATATGAAATAAGTTTGAACACCATATTGACCTAGTCGATTTCAAATGTAAGGACTTTCAACCTAGTTTTATGATACCAAAGTTGTTCAAATTTTGTATCCAACTTCACATGTAAACTAAATGTAGTGATGTGTTTTTCATATTTTTATTTACAAATATTTTGAATATACTTTCTTGTGTTTATATCACAAGATTATTTCATTTTAAAATTGGATTTGGATGGATTGCCTTTTTTGCTACTTTACATTGCCAACACTTGAAATATGTTTTCAAAACAAACTTACTATAAATTTTGACATTTCCATAATGATATCCACCAAACAGTTGCATTCACAATATCCCATTATTTACCAAAGTTCAAGGCCACATTATTGGCCTTGAATGAAGTGTATAGAATCATGATTTTATTTTTTCAAAAATGAAAAACATACTAATGACCTTTAGGTTTCCAAAAAGTTAGAATTATGTAGCTTGAAATATTAAAAATTTAACATTTGATGCATAGAAAAATTTAGCAATTGAAAAAAAACTATTGCCAAATCCATTAATATAGTAAGGTATTAAATTTGCTTGAAGTTCATTTTATTTTCACATGTTTTGTTTAAATCATTGTTAAATATATTAAAAAATTTCAGGTACTTACAAATCTTCATTTTATTTGAAAAATGATCACTATCTCAAATCACATTGAAACAAATTTGCAAAAATGTGTTTATTTGATGCATTTATTGTTCAAGTTCAAAAGTCCTTAACAAAAACCAAAATTGCCGATTAAATTAAATGAATTATGAATTTGAAATCCTTGAAAGTCATATTAATCATTTAACACACCTTCCCATGATCACCATGGCTTTCATTGGTAATGCATGAATATATATGTACAAAATTTAATTGTTTTCAATGAGTTTTAACATGATTTTTTGTTCATTCAATTGTGATCACACCCAAAGGAAAAGGGTAATCACCTTAATGTAATAAATTTCCCAAGACCTAGGGTCTACTATTCATGATACTTGTCATAGACTATCTATAGTATAATTTTTTCACTCAAAAGAAGTGTAGACCAAACAAAATTCAAGAAATAAACCCTCAAGGGGTATTTGCTTTTTTTCTAATTTTTACAATGCCTCCCATTCCAAGCAATACAAAATGGTAGAATGTACCTATTACTCCCCAACTTTGTCCTTTATCACCAATATAACACAACAAAAAAGTTCATGAACACAAATTGGGTTTCACACCAAAAAACACACACATACAATCCATTTCTCAAATATCCAAGTACATCATCCAAGTATGGCAAAATGCGAATGGGGAGCCAAAACAATCATTTTTTCCTTATTTCACTAGCTCCTTCATCCCCTTCAGGCTTGCCTTGAAAAATAGTGGCACTCCAAATCAAGTAAACTAAATGTTATTTTATTTGTAACTCATATTGACAATAGTTTTACTTTTAGAACGTTTACTAGTTTAATGGGTTCACCTCTTCAATGAAGGTGGTAGGTCTTACCTACCACCATTAATTTTAAAATTATGGGGATGTCCTTTCTAGGCCCTCCAAATTAACTAACTTAAAATTTGCTTGCTAATAAAATTATTTCAAATATTTGAGTTTGTTATTCCATTGCAATGACATAATATTTTAAAACAATAACAAATATGATGTGGAACATGATCTTTTACACAAAAATAATGCAATATTGCATAAAGCTTTATTTGAAGGGTTTTGAGATGTCTATCAAACTATTCATTTAAAAGAAGACAAAACTATTGTTTATTGACACCCTTGTGTTTATTAAATGATATTGCTAGTAAACTTTGTAATTTCAATTCAAATAGTGAAAACCTTCAAAACTTGTATATTTTTCCTTAACTCCTCATGATTTTGACATGGGTGTGAAAGCTTCAAATACCTAATAAATTGATGCACTTCACATGCACACTTATCAATCATTTGAAGTATGAAAACAAACAAAGAAATTAGTTAATGCAATTTTTTCACTAATTTGAATCATTTGAAATAGATTATGAATTCATCACAAGTTCATAAATTTAGTCTTTACAAAAGGCACTACTTTTTACATATTATATTTTGTAATGTGCATGTTACATCTTAGTGGGCATTGTTTCAAAATGAAAAATCATAATTTTAAAAGTTTACAACTTTCAATAAACTCATCTATTTCAAACTTCTAATATCATTACCTTATTGTTTTTGTTGAAATCTTTCAAACCTTGTGTTAGGTTCTTTGATTGGACATGTTTTACCTTTCCAAATTGGATTCCTAATGGTTTTTTTGGTTCCAACCAATGTTGTGCAAGTAAATCTTTTACTTAGACATATTTGTTAAATACATATAGGATATAGTATTTACCATAACCTATTTTCTTAAATCAACATACCATATGAAGTGCATATCCAAGTTATGTAATTTTAAATTATATATTTCCTATTCATAACCTTGGATATATGTAAGAATTATTTATACACACAATTGGATATGTTTGGCATTTTAGGGAAAAAAGAAGGTAAATATGCCTTAAAACCTTAATTTTGTTAGTTTTATTAATTAAATTAAATGTCTCCCAAGTCCCTTGTTTTGTTTTTTGGCAACAAGTCAATTTGATTGGCCCATTACAAATGGAAATGGAAATTTGGGAGCTTTCCAAAATATATGTTTCTATGTAATGATGAATAGTCATCTTTTAAACCTGAATGTATAGGTGAAAAGGTGAGAACCTTGGACAAACCATATAGGGTAAAATTGAGGATTATTAACATGTGGTAAAAGTGCACATGTTAAAGTGGTAGGTGTGTGTGGTAAAGATATATTTCAAATGGAAAACCTTCCTTATTTTGGAGGGCCATAACTTTCATGTTATTTAATGGAGCTAGATGATTCAAAAGCCTATTTAAACACCCAAAGATGAACTACAAAATACTTTGAAACTCCATCACCAATTGAATATCAATCATGACACTATTATCTTTTGATACATTAAATGTTCATTCATAGGCACGTTTATTCTAATAAAGGATGAATTGAACACTTTGATTCTTGCATTTCGACATTGGATTTGACCTCTGAAAATGGATTTCAAGATTTTAAAATGTTGACATTTTCCTTCATTTTCAAATAAATAAATAAACACATACCTTTTTTAACACCAAAAAGGGTTTATGATAAGGGGGTGCCTAGATGCTACCCATCTATGAATTTTTATTTTTAAAAATATACATGAACCTTAACCTAATGGAAAATTTAGAATGTTAATATACCCTTACCGAAGAATATATCGAAAAATACTCACACAATAATAATCTTAGCCCTTTGAATTTTCATGATTATAAATAGACATTTAAAAAATTAATGTGAATGCATTATCTTGTAATTTTCATTGATATATTTCCAATAATAACAAGAACATCCAATTTAAACGTGTGTTGACCGATCAAATATTGCTCATGTTTCATTTAACATCACACATATTTAATTTAATATATGACATTCATTATTCAAAACAAATGTTGAATACATGTTGGAGGAAATGGTGTACTCAAAAATTGCCAAGGAAATTTCAAAACACATTGTGGATCTTTGTATTTGTGTTTTCAAATTTTTAAAGGAGCATGAAATATTTCAATTGTTCCAAGTTGTTTGCTATATGTTGTGGCATAAGGGAAGATGCTTGAACAATAGATGTTATAATATTTTGGGCATTTTATAAAACAAGTTGTCTTAACAAAAGGTTATTATTGTTGATTAAACATGAAACTTTTTGAAAATGCATAACCTTTGTAAGTGCTGAATGTCATGTTTCACCACATCCAACTAAACATCTACAATCTACTTAAGATTAGTTCCAAGATACCATATACAATCTTAAGATGTGAAAATGATCACATTAATGAAAAAAATGTTATTCTCATATTGTTATGTAAATCGTTTGAATGAAATCCAATAATGCTTCCATTTCACTAATTGTTTATATTTGAAAGTCCATTGGAATTTCAATTTACAATCCCTCCTCAAACTACAACAACACACATACACAATAGTTAGGGTCCACATGTTGTGTTTATTGACAATAGTGGGCATCAAACATGTGTTTATTTCAATGGAGATTAATGATAATGAAAAGAATGGAAATTAAGATTAATTGTTAGGTGTACACATGGTTGGCTTGGAATTTGTTAATGAGATTAATGTTGATCCCATTGATATCTTGGAATGTCTCCTTTCACTTTGCATTGCATTTTGATTTGTTTATTAACTTTCACATGACTTTTCACAACTTTTGACATAAACAATAATATAAGTGATTGATGTGTAGAAAGGGTGTCAAAATTAAATGAAGGATGACATTTTCTCATTGGTCCTTTTTAAATTTATGTTGATCATAATAAGTGATGATTTCAAAGAGATATGTAAAGGTTTGACACTTGAACTATTGTAGCAAGTTTGAATAGCCTTAAATTTTTTTCAACTTTTATTTTAGTTTTATTCTAATGGAATTTCTTGGTTTGGTTAACACTTTGATGATATCTTTGGATGAATGCAATAATGTCAGTGCTAAAAATTTGTAATGTGTCAACATTTCATCATTGCATTGACATTCAAAAACTTAATGTAATATAAAACATGTTTTATATGCAAACTAAACTTAATATGGAAAAGCATTACAAATATTTTGGGGTTGTAAAGAAAATATGAAAGTTACAATAAAATGTGCAACTTGTTTGCATTTTATTTCAACTATTTTATTTTAGCTTTCATATTTTGCATATTTTATTTTAGGTTTTTTCTTTTCATTTCAACCCCAAAAATGTTTGAAACTTGATCCTTTGTTCATATAAACATTATATTAAACAATGTGCATGCACATAGCCCCTATTGCAAACATCAAATTCCACTAGTTTGGAGCATTGTTATAGTTTGTTAATTTCAATGTGTTTGATATTTTGATGTACATTGTGTTTATGTTTATTGACCATCAATCACCCCATATTGATATTGTCAAAAAATAAATTTCATAATTTGACTTAACAAATGGTTGTTTAGACCTCCCAATTGAATGCGCTTATGACCAATGTATGAGGTCAATCAAAATGGCCCACCCACCTAGTAACAAACCACCATTCATAAAAAGAAAAATCAAATGAGTTATAAATCTTTTATTGTGTTCCTTGATGAATTCCTTGTTTATGCTCTTTTTAACTCACTAAATTTTGTCAAATATGGAAACAAAAAATATATATCATTTATTTTATGGAATAAAATTGGCATTTGTATTGCTCATGCAAAAAGGAAAGTTGGAAACTCATGATGTTTGGAACTTTTTGATTAGTATTACTTGGGTTCTGCATTATCACACACTACTACTGACAATCAATTGATGAAAAAAATGAATTGATTTTGTAAAAATTAAGTTTGATTCAAATGAAAATATTGAATGACATTACATGTAATTTGAATTGAATTGAATTTAAATTCTCAAATGTAATTAAAATATAGTGAATTGAATTAAGGACAATTTAAATGTAGATTAATTTAAACAGTATTGAAAATGTGGTCATGATTATCGTGTTGAAAAAAGAAACTTTGAAAAGGCAATTCCCAAAAAACACCTTTCAATTCTTCTTTACTTGAGAATCAATTGAACAAATTGCAATTTGAAACTAGTCAAAGGATGATTTTTGAAATCTAAAATTGTTTTACCTAACCTCGTTTCAATGAATATCATCCCTAAAATTTGCATTCCAACAAGCTTTCCCCAACAATCTTTAACATTCTCGATGTAAAGTTTCGAACAAAACCCAAAGACCCATGAAAACCTTGAAAATTTTGTCATAAGTGTTAAAGGGTATGGCATTCTCGTACTTAAAGATGAGCTAGATTTCCAATTCTCTACAATGGATGCAAAAGTGGAAAGACCAAACCCTAAATTCTACAACCTTTGATCATCTCCAACAATGGGAAGTATTTGCTTCTCTATGAGTGTTTATCACATTCAAAGACTTGCATTGCCTACTTTTCCCTCCCTACCCATAACCTTGAAAAGGTTGAAAAGGAAGATGCCAAAATGTGAGACAATGTTCTGCTGTACATCGTTAACCCTAAATAATCAAAACCCTAAACCTTAAAAGCTAACCCTAAACATTAAAAACTAACCCTAAACAATCAAAACCCTAAACCTTAAAAGCTTTCGATTTTGATGAAAAGGTTTTAGGGTATTGGGTTTAGGAATCTAAATCCTAAACCTTGAAAATGTACTCCTCAAAACCTTATAAACTAACCTTAAACAATCAGAACCCTAAACCTTAAAGGCTTTTGATTTTGATGGAAAGGTTCTAGGGTTTTGGGTTTAGCAATCTAAACCCCAAACCTTGAAAATGTACACTCCTTAAAACCTTATAAACTAACCCTAAACAATCAAAACCCTAAACCCTAAAAGCTTAAGGTTTTGATGGAAAGGTTTTAGGGTTTTGGGATTAGGAATCTAAATCCTAAACTCTAAACCTTGAAAATGTGCACTTGGACTACACTAGAGGATGGGGATAAGAAGTGCAATTCTCTACAACCCTTGTCAAGACAAAATCAGAGCAACAGCAACAACTTGACTAAAGGCTATGCCATGATGAAATTGCAGATCCATGAAAAGCTCTTACCCTACGTTGCTGCAAAATTCCCAATCAAGGAATACTTAATTTATATTGTGAACAATCCAGTGCTGTGTTTGTGATTCAGAGATCAAGCTCTGCAAAGGGTACAGTCAAGCAAGCTGTGCAGAAGAAGAAGAAGAAGAAGAAGAAGAAGTTTACACCTAAAATACAGCATCTGAATCCCATTTGGATGTCCTAACAATGGGTTTTTGCAACCCACCATGATGACATACAGACCTCAAGGAGGTTTGTTTGTCTCTGCTTTTGTCATTCTCGGATCACACAGAAAGAAGAAGAAGCAG
>Ga0209611_10007237_pt1 | contig 17848 bp, 15 predicted proteins | sample S1TSphgellanicum_3_FD_187693 | JGI IMG/M metagenome (GOLD analysis project Ga0209611, IMG submission 187693) | Host-associated microbial communities from peat moss isolated from Minnesota, USA - S1T2_Fc - Sphagnum magellanicum MG (SPAdes) (version 2) | ecosystem: Host-associated > Plants > Peat...
GCTGAAGACATCATCGGCTACTGCGCCCGCAACATGGCGGGTTACAAGAAACCCAAGAGCGTCGAGTTCGTCGACGCGCTCCCCGTGAGCGGCTACGGCAAGGTCATGCGGCGCGAGATCCGCGAGCGGTATTGGCAAGGCTATGAAACTCGCGTCGGGGGCGGTGCGCCCAAGCCGGTCAGACTCAACGCGGAGCAGCCGTGAGCACAGTGCTGATCGCCGGAATCGGCATGACGCCTTTCGGCCGCTTTCCGGGCCGCGGAATTCGCTCCCTGGCGCTCGCCGCCATCGACGAGGCGCTGGCCGACGCGGGCATCCCGGCCGAGCATGTCGCCAAAGTCTTCTTCGGCAATGCCGTCGCGGGGATCGTCACTCACCAGGAGATGATCCGCGGTCAAGTGGCGCTGCGTCATCATCCGCTCGGCCGTTCATCCATCATCAATGTCGAGAACGCATGCGCCTCGGGAGGCTCGGCGCTCAATCTTGCGTTCGAGGCGATCGCCGGCGGCCGGGCGGAGGTGGTGCTCGCCGTGGGCGTCGAGCAGCTCAATCATTCGGACCGTTCCCGGGCGTTCGACGCACTGCGCGGATCGACCGACATCGACGATATCGGTGAGTCGATTCCCGGACAGATCGCCGCCAATTCGATCTTGATGGATTTCTATGCCGGGGTGGCCCGCAACTATCTGCAGACCCACCGCGCAACTGCCGAAGACTTCGCCCTCGTCGCCGTGAAAAACCGGCGCCATGCGGCCATGAATCCGCTCGCGCACTTTCGCGCGCCGCAGACGCTCGAGGACGTGATGAACAGCCGGATGATCGTCGATCCGCTGCGCCTGGCGATGTGCGCTCCCACGACCGATGGCGCTGCGGCTCTGGTATTGTGTTCGGCGGAGTATGGACGCCGGCTGACGCGCAGGAAGGTGCAAATGGTGACTTCACATGTGGCGGCGAGTCCAGGCCCAGGACAGAGTCCGGTCACGCCGGCGGCCACCGCCGCCTACGAGGCTGCGGGGATCGGAGCCAAAGACTTCGACCTCATCGAACTGCACGACGCGGCGGCGCCGGCGGAATTGCTGCAGTACGCCGAGATCGGTTTGTGTCAGGAAGGTGAGGCCCATCACCTGGTGCGCGAAGGCCGGACCAGCCTCGGCGGGGAGACGCCCGTGAACACCAGCGGCGGCCTGCTCAGCCGCGGTCACCCGCTGGGGGCTACCGGCTGCGCTCAGGTGGTGGAACTGTGCCTGCAGCTGCGCGGCGAAGCCGGTCTCCGGCAGGTCATGGATGCCCGTGTCGGTCTGTCGATCAACGGTGGCGGCTGGCTTGACGGCACGTACGCGGTGGCGGTTTCCACCATCGTCAAGAGATTGGATTGATCTTTTCAGGGGTCGCGCACCATCAACACCCGAATCGAACTCGAGACCTGTTACCACGAACGCGTCGCGGACGGTGTGGTGATGCTCACGTTGAACCGGCCCGAGCGCGGCAACGGCGTGATACCCGAGATGGCGCGCGACCTGCTCGAGGCGCTCACCGCGCTGGAGTTGGACCGCTCGGTCCGGGTGCTGGTGCTCACCGGGGCCGGAGCGCAGTTCTGCGCGGGCGCCGATTTGGTGGAATTTCAGCGCTACATCGATGAGCAGCTTCCCGTCGATCACGAGCCCTTTAACGCTCGCGTGTTGTGGCCGGTCACGCAACGCTTGGTGAGCTGCCGCCTGCCGCTCATTGCCGCCGTCAACGGCGGTGCCACGGCGGGCGGGTTGGACCTCGCGCTCGCCTGCGACATGCGTATCGCCTCTTCGCGGGCGAAGATGGGCGAGACCTACATCAGATTGGGCCTGAATCCGGGCAACGGCGGCAGCTATTTTCTGCCGCGGCTGGTGGGTTCGGGACTCGCCGCCGAGCTCGCGTTCACCGGCGATCTCATCGACGCCCGGCGCGCGCTCGACATCGGCCTGGTCAACCGGGTCGTGGAGCCGGACGTGCTGTTGAGCGAGGCCACCGCGCTGGCCGCGCGCATCGCGAGTTATCCGCGGCTCGCGCTCGAAGCAACCAAACAGCAACTGCGGCAAAGTTGGCACCTGGATCTCCTCAGTTCGATGAACTGGAGTTTCTGGGCGGCCGCCACGATGAGTCACACCGCCGATCTGAAGGAAGGCATCGCGGCAGCGCGTGAAAAGCGTGCACCCCGCTTCAATGCCTCGGACAAGAAAGACGGATAGTGAGCTTGAGCAACACCTACCGAGGATTGCGCGTGCTCGATCTGGGCACCAATATTGCGGCACCGTTCGCCGCCATGATGCTCGGTGATATGGGCGCGGACGTGATCAAGATCGAACGCCCGCCCGGCGGCGACGACACCCGAGCGCTGCCCCCCTTTTGGCAACACGACGCGACCGTATTTTTGGCGGTGAACCGCAACAAGCGCAGCGTGCTGCTCGACATCCGATCGCCCGACGGGCGCGCGGCACTGTTGAAACTCATCGAGTCCGCCGATGTTGTCCTCGAGAGCTTTCCGCCGGGGCTTGCCGTTAAGCTCGGTTTACGCTTCGAGGACCTGCGTGCCCGCAATGCTCGCATCGTGCTATGCAGCGTGTCCGCCTTCGGGGACGGTCCACTCGGCGCAGAGATGCCCGGCTACGACGCGCTGGTTCAGGCGGTCTCCGGGTTGATGAGCTTCACGGGTCACCCAGAGACGCTGCCCACGCGGTTGGCGCCGTCCGTCTTGGACTTGACCACGGGCATGTGGGGGCTCATCGGCATCATGGCCGCGTTGACGCGCCGCGCGGCGGGCGGCGGCGCCGAACACGTGCGCCCCTCCTTGCTCGACTCGGCGTTCGCGCTCATGTGCCATCAGCTGCTTGGATTCCGGGCAACGGGCATGCTGCCCGAAAAACTGGGATCGGGGGCACCGAGCGCCGCGCCTTATCGCGTATTCGCGGCCGCCGACGGGGATTTCATGCTGGCCACCGCCAGCGATGCTCAATTCACACGCTTGTGCGGCGTGCTCGACCTGCCCGGGATGGCGCAGGATTCGCGCTTCGCGAGCATGACGGCTCGTCTCGCGCATCGCGGGGAACTCGACTCGCTTCTGGCCGACCGATTCATCCAGCGACCCGTGGCCGAGTGGCTGCAGCTTCTCGGTGATGCGGGCGTCTCGGCCGGCAGGGTGAATGACGTCCGGGAAGCACTGGCCCTGCCGGTGGTCGCCGAGCGCAGCCTGTTCGTGACTCCCGAAGCTTTGCAGTGGCCGGGCGGCTTGCCGCTGCTGCGTCTGCCCATCGATCCCGACGGCGTCGGCATCCGCCGCCCGCCGCCAAAGCTCGGTGAACATACCGCGCAGGTATTGCGGGAAGCGGGCCTCGAGGAGGCCGTCATCGCGCGATTGTGTGCCGGGTGACTCACCGCCCGCCGGCGCCCCAGCTCCCGGCTATGGCAGCCTGTCGGTGTCATCGGCTCCGGCAGGCGGGCCTCGCGACAATGTGCCTCAGTCCGACAACGACCACCGCCCGAGTGGTCTTACAATGCCGTCATTCCACCGTCGATCACATGCTCCGTACCGGTGATGAACAACGACTCGTCGGACGCGAGAAACACGACGAGGTTGGACACCTCTGAGGGCTCGGCCATGCGGCGCAGCGGAATTTGGCTGAGCGCTTCCCCGCCGCCCTCGTCCGTCGCCGCCACCATCATGGGCGTCTTGATATAGCCGGGGTGCACGGAGTTCACGCGGATGTTCTTGGCGCCGTATTCCACGGCGACTTGCTTGGTCATGCCGCGCACGGCGAACTTGCTGGCGACGTAGGCGAGGTTCGGCGCGCCGTAGATCGCCACCAGGCCGGCGACCGAGGAGATGTTCACGATCGAACCGCCGCCCGCCTTGATCATGCCGGGCAGGACGGTCTGCATGCCGAGGAACACCGCGGTTTGATTGACCGCGCAGACGCGCAGAAATTCTGATTCGGGCAGTTCGGTAGTGGCCGCCAAGGACCCCAGAATCCCGGCATTGTTGACCAGCACATTCACCGTGCCGAAGCGTTCCTCCGCCTTTCGCAGCACCGCCTTCCAATCCTCGGCGCGCGATACGTCCTGCGTGACGAACAGCGCATTGGCACCGAGATCCGATGCCAACGCCTTGCCGGCCTTCTCATTGAGATCGCCCAGAACGACCTTCGCGCCGTGCTCCACGAAGGCGCGCGCATGCGCCATGCCCATGCCCTGGGATGCGCCGGTGATGATCGCTACCTTGCCAGTCAGTCGTCCCACGTTGCCTCCCGCTGCGTAAAAAAAAAGCTCGATGCCGATGGTTCCTTAGAACTTGATGCTGAGTTCAAGGCCGAACATGCGCGGCGTGCCGGGCAGCACCGCGTTCGATCCGGTCACCGCACCAAGCGGAAATCCGCCCACGTTGTAATCCTTGTCGGTGAGGTTGTTCACGTACAGCGCACCGTTCAATTTCGTGCCCGACATGCCGTTCCATTCGGCCCGCATGTTGAGCAGGCTGTATCCGCCGATCCGGCAACCCGGCACGATGGTGTCGTTGAGGTTGCTGTAGTAGAAGTAGCTCTGACTGTACACCTGGCCGCGCAGCGCCAACTCGCCGCGGTTGTCGGCGAGATTCGAGGACAGCCGGAAGTAAGCCGACCCGGTGAGCTTCGGGGTATCGGCATAGGGTCCGAAGATGAATTCGGCTCCCGCCACCTCGGCATGCGGATCGGTATAGCGGGCGTCCGCATACGCGACGGAAGCGCCGACCTCGAGCCATCGCTGCAGATTGAACGATGAATCGAATTCCAAGCCGGTGACACGGGCCGCATTCACATTGCCCGCCAGCGCCGAGATGTCGAGGTAGGGCGCCCGTTGCACATCCTTGATGTGCTGATCGTAGAGAGCGAGATTCATGTGCGCCGGCACCGAGCCCAGCACTCCGGCGTACTTGGCGCCCAATTCGAAGTCGAACGTGGTCTCCGGCTTGAACGTGGCTGCGTCCGGGAAGCTCGCCGCCGACGTGCCGTTGAATCCGCCGGTGCGCCAACTGCCACGCTGATCGAAGTAAATCAAGAGCTCCGGGGTCAGTTTGTAATCCACACCGACCAGCCAGCTGGGCTTGTGGTCGGTGCGGCTGTGGTCGCCGGCATTGAGTACGTTGAGCAAGCTGTCGCTGCCCTGCAGGATCGAGACGTCCTCCCAGGTGTAGCGAACGCCGCCCGAGAAATTCAATTGATCGGTGATGCTGTACGTGCCCTGACCGTACACCGCTTTCGACTTGTCGGTCACCGTGAAATCGTAAGCTCCCAGGTACGGGGCACCCAGATCGCCGGTGACCGTGAGCGGGATGCGCGTGTAGGTGTTCTCCCTGGACGCGAAGGCGCCGACGATGTACTTGACGGGACCGGTCTTGCCGTTCAGCTGCAGCTCGTCCGACCACTGATTGGTGCCGAAGGTGTAGCCCTTGTCGTTGGGGGCCGGTCCGCCGCCGACCTGGAGGAAATCGTACGGGCTGCCTTCGATGTCCGACTCCTCCATCGACTGCGCCCGGTTGTAGCCGTAGATATTCTTGATGTTCGTGTTGTCGCCCAATTGGTAGGTCGTGGTGTTGGTGACCAGTGTCTGAGAGTTGTTACGCGTGTCGGGCGCCGTGGAATACACGTCGTAGAATCCCACCTTGGCCTGCTTGTTGAGAAAATCCCCCACGCCGTTGAACAGCGCGTTGACGAGCGGATTGTTGGTGACGACCCCGGCGGGGTACGCGGCCGCCATATTGGTGACCAGCGGTTTGATGGTGCCCGTGACCGGATCGAAGTAGGTCGAGGGCGCACCGTCGACGCCGTTCGCGTTGGTCATCTTATCCTGACCGACCAGGCCGCCGTACCTTCCGAGCTGAACCATGGCGACGTTCTCGAAGCCGGTTCCCGCCGGTGCGATCAGCAAGCCGACGCGGCCGACCCGCGAGTCGATGGAGTTCGGGTGCGTATCGAGGAGCAGGTTGGTCTGGTACCCGTCCCGCTGCTGGGTCTTGCCCGACACCCGCAGTGCCACGCCGTCGATCAGCGGCAGGTTCACCGCCGCCTCGATCTCCTCGTTGTTGTAGTTGCCGTAGCCGACCTGAAGGTAGCCGCCGAAGTCTTGCGTCGGTTTGGCGGCGCTGTAGAGCACCGCTCCCCCCGTGGCATTGCGTCCGAACAGGGTTCCTTGCGGACCCTTCAGCACTTGGATCGACTCCAAGTCGAACAGCGACGTGGCCGAACCGCCGCCCACCTGGACTTCGTTGAAATACGCGACCACGGCGGGCGATGCGAAGGAGAATGCGTCGATCGACTGGCCGCGGATCGCGTAATTGAGCTGGTCGGACGAACCCGTCTGCCGCACGGTGAGGCCGGGAGTGGCGAACTGCAGGTCGACCTGGCTTTCGATCTTCTGCTCCGTCAGCGCTTCCGGTGCGAGCGCCGTCACCGCGACCGGTACGTCCTGAAGTCTTTCCGACGTACGTCGCGCGGTCACGACGATGGATTGCATCTCGGTGGGCGTCGCGGCATCGGATGCAGCCGTCGCGGCCGTCGCCGCCGGTTCGGGCGCGGGCTCTGCGTAAGAGATTGCGCTCGTCAACCAAGCTGCCGCGGCCGCCACTGCGGCGCTCGCGCCTATAAACGTCCCGTTCGAATTTATTCGTCTCATCAAACCCCCCGTTTGCCATTCGATTTCGGCCTGCGGCCGGACCAAACAATTGTTTGTTTTTTCGAAATGTTGCCGCAACGTTCCCGTGTTGTCAACAGTCATTGCATCGAGCAGGTCGCGCGTTGACGTCTCGAGGGACGCGCGCGGCCGCAGTTCCGCCGCGCCTCAAGGCGTTATCGAATGCCCATCTCTTTGGCGATGATGCTGCGCTGAATCTCGTTGGTGCCGCCGCCCACCATGCCGTGCTTCGCCTCGCGAAAGTAACGCTCCATATCGTATTCCGGCAGCTGCGCATAACCTCCCAGCGCCTGCATTCCATTGAAGGCGATTCTGAAGAGGACTTGCGAGCAGAACAGTTTCGCCATCGACACCTCTTTGACCGCGCGCTCCCCCCGCGCCATCTTGCAGGCGGCGGAATAGACCAGGAGGCGAGCCGCTTCGAGTTCGGTTTCGTTTTCCGCCATCCGGTGTTTGAGTACCTGGAAGGACGCTAGAGGGACGCCGAATTGCTTGCGATCTTTGGTGTAACGGATGGTGTCGTCGAGCGCCGTGCGGGCATTGCCCACCTGCGAAGCCGCGATGCTCAATCGCTCGAACTCCAGATGCTCGCCGATGTATTGCCAACCCTTGCCCACCTCACCGAGCAGCGCGTCCTTGGGAAGGCGCAGATTGTCCATGAAGAATTCGGTGGTCCCGAGACTCTTGCGCACGATCGTATTCATCTTCTTGATCTTGAGGCCCGAGGTGGTATTCGGCACCAGAAACAGGCTGAAGCCGTCATGCCGTCCTGGACCGGTGCGCGCCAGGACGGCGATGGTCGTATTCGGCAAGTGAGCGCCCGAGCACCACACCTTGTTGCCGTTGAGCACCCACTCAGCGCCGTCGGAAACAGCGGTGGATTTCGCCGCGGCGGCGTCAGATCCCGCCTGAGGCTCGCTGATCGAAATCGAAAACTTTGCATCGCCGGCCAGGAACGGAACGAGATAGCGGCGCTTTTGCTCGACGGTTCCATGGCGCGAAATGTTGGTCGCGGTAAACATCGAGGTCATGATGCACGCAGCCGTATCGAGGCTGAACTTGCCGATCGCCTCGCAAAATAGCGCGAACATGATGGGATCGGCGGCGCTGCCGCCGTCCTGCTCGTCCACGAGCAGGCCGAGCCAACCTTGCCGAGCCATCTTCTTGAACACTTCCTCCGGAAATTCGCGATTGGCATCATGTTCGCGCGTGTACTCGCGGCCGACCTCCTTGTCCATGAAGCTGTGGACCGTATCTCCCCACAGACGCTGCTCATGTGTGAATTGAAAATCCATAGGTTCCCTTGGATGCTGTGTCGTTTAATGTCATAAAGATTGGGCGCAGGAATTCGCCGCAGTGAGCCATGATTGACACTGTGCAACGTGTTCGAGTAAATTTAAAACAAATGTTTGTTAGAGTCAACGAACCGCCCGTTCCGCCGCCAAACAGAAGCCGCTCTATGCTAACCCCGTCGCAACGGCGTGCCGCGCTGGAGTCCCGTCACCCGGTGTGGAGGGCGAAGACCCTGTCGCAGGCGCTCGACTCGGCGGCAGTGGAATTTGCCGAGCGGCCGTTGGTCATCGCCGATGCGCGCTCCTACACCTATCGCGAGGTGCAGACCTGGTCTCGAGCCCTCGCCGCGGGACTGATCGAGTGCGGCGTGCGCGCCGGCGACCACGTCGCGGTAGTGCTCGCCAATTTTCCCGAATTTGTCGCCCTCAAGTACGCAATTGCACGAGCAGGCGCGGTGGCGGTCCCCGTGAATTTTGCGCTGCGGCGTCAGGAGTTCAGCTACATCCTCGAGCAATCGGACAGCAAGTTGTTGATCACCATGGACACCTTGCGCGATCGCAATTACTTGGACGATCTCGATGCCCTCATGCCGGACTGGGAGCGCTCGGGCGGCGGTGCACGCTGGCCCGATCTGCGCCGCGTCCTCGTGCATGCCACCAACGGCACGACGCGCGCCGGTGTCACGTCGCTGACCGAGCTCAGCGGCCTGGGCACGCCGGGCAGCCGGGCGGAACTCGCGCGACGTGAGGCCACCGCGGACCCGCAGTTTCGCTCCGACGTCATTTACACCTCCGGCACCACCGGATCGCCCAAGGGCGTAATGCTCAGCCACGACATGATCTTGCGCGCGGCCTACGCGTCGGCCTATACACGCGCCTTTGAGGACGGTCGGCGAATTCTCTTCGCCCTGCCCATGTATCACGTGTTTGGCTTCGTCGAGTGCTTGATCGCGAGCACGTTCGTCGGCGGCGCGATCATCCCTCAGGTTTCCTTCGACGCAAAGGCGATGCTCGATGCGGCGCGGTCGCACACCGCCACCGAGATGGTGTGCGTCCCGACGATGACGCTCAAGCTGCTCGACGCGGCGCGCGAGCACGGATTCGACGGGTCCCGCCTGCTCGCGATGTTCAACTCCGGCGGCGCCACACCTCCCACGATCTGGCAGGACATCCGCGAGCGGCTCGGCGCACGCGAGGTCCTCACCGCGTACGGCATGACGGAGACCACCGCGTCGACCACCTGCACGCTGCCCGAAGGCCCGGACGAACTTTTGCAGGCCACCAATGGCCGCCTCAAGGGCGCCGGCGTTGCCGGCGATCCGCGGCTCGGCGGCGTGCTGGCGCAATACAAGACGATCGACCCGGCCACCGGAGTCGATCTGCCGTTCGGACAGGCGGGCGAACTGGTGGCCCGCGGCCCGATCGTGACCCAGGGCTATTACAAGAAAGATCAGGAAACCCGCGCTGCATTCACCGAGGACGGCTGGCTGCACACCGGGGATGTCGGCCTGATCACCGCCGACGGCTACCTGACACTGACCGGGCGGTTGAAGGAGACCTACCGCTGCGGCGGAGAAATGGTCATGCCTCGGGAGATCGAGGAACTGCTGAGTGAGCACCCTCGGGTGAGCCAGGCGCTGGTCGTCGGCCTTCCCGACGTCAAGATGGGGGAGGTCGGCTGCGCCTGCATCGTGGCCGCGGGCGACGTCTTGCCCGAGCCTCAGGAACTCATCGATTTCTGCGCCGCGCGGCTCGCGCGTTTCAAGGTCCCGCGCCACGTGATCTTCCTGCTCGCCGCCGAAGTGCCGTTGACCGCGACCGGTCGTGCTCAGAAATTCAAGCTCGCCGAACTCGCCAAACAGCGTCTGTCCATCGCGGCCGCGGACGAACGCGCCAACGCCTCGACGATCCACGGCGGCTGAGCCGACTCCCGGAGTGCCCATGGTAATCGAACGTGCCGATGTTTCAGTCGTTGCGGGCCGCGAAACAGAATTCGAACTCGCCATGGAACGCGGCTGTGCACTGCTCGCGGGCGCATCGGGCTGCACCTCGGTGTCGCTGCTACGGTGCGTCGAGCGCCCGTCGCGCTATTGCCTGCAACTCGAATGGAACTCGATTGCAGACCACATGACTTTTACCAAGACGCCGGAATTTCAAACCTTCAGAGAAATTGCCGGACCGTTCTTCAGCGAGCGGCCGGCCATGGAACACTTTCAGCTTCTGACATGCCGCACATCGTGACCGACAAATGCCAGCGGTGCCGATTTACGGACTGCGTCACCACTTGTCCGGTGGCCTGCTTCCACGGCGACGCGCAGATGCTGTATATCGACAACGTGCAATGCGTGGACTGCGGCGCATGCGTGCCCGCCTGCCCTGTCCATGCGATCTACGAACAATCGGAACTGCCCCCGGACAAGCTGGAGTGGCTTGCCATCAACGCGCAGCGCGCGCCGGCGTTGCCCATCATCGAAGATAAACAGGTCCCCTTACCCACGGCCGAGGCACGCAAACGTGAGCTCGGGTACTGATGCGGGATCCCTCGGGTCGGCCGGCAATCCGCTGCGCGTCGCGATCGTCGGCAGCGGGCCGAGCGGCTTTTACGCGGCCGAAGCATTGTTCAAATCGCCGGTGACGGTGCGAGTCGACATGATCGAGCGATTGCCGGTACCGTTCGGTTTGGTTCGCCACGGCGTCGCGCCGGATCATCCCAGACTGAAGCAGCCCGTACTGGTCTACGACAAGATCGCCCGCTCGCCGGGCTTTACCTTCCTGGGGAATGTCACGGTGGGACGAGACATCAGCGTGCCGCAGCTGCAAGCCACACATCATGCGGTGATCTTCGCCTGCGGCGCGGAATCCGACCGCCGCCTCGGCCTGCCGAATGAAGATCTACCGGGCAGTCACACCGCAACGGAATTTGTCGGCTGGTACAATGCTCACCCCGACTACCGGGAGCGCTCGTTCGACTTGGGCGCCGAAGCGGCGGTGATCATCGGTCAAGGTAATGTTGCCGTCGATGTCGCGCGAATCCTTTGCAAGTCCGTCGACGAACTGCGCACCACCGATATCGCCGAGCATGCACTCAATGCGCTCGCCGCCAGTCGAATACGCGACATTCACATCATCGGCCGCCGCGGTCCGGCCCAGGCTAGTTTCACGTTCAAGGAACTTCGCGAACTCGGCGAGTTGCCGGGCTGCGTCACGCTGGTTTCCCGGAGCGACCTCGACTTGCAGCCTGCGTGCGTTGCGGAACTCGACGACAGGAACAACTTCAACGCGGCCAAGAACGTGGAGATATTGCGGAGCTGGGCCACGCATTCCGCCACCATGGCCGACAAGCGGATCTGGTTTCACTTCCAGCAAAGCCCGGTGGCCATGGCGGGAACGGGTCGCCTCGAGCGAATCACCCTCGAGCGCAATTGCCTCACGGGTCCCCCCTTTGGGCAATCGGCGAAGGGCACTGGGGCGACGTTCGATCTTGGCTGCGGCCTGCTGTTTCGCAGCATCGGATACCGCGGTCTGCCCCTGCCCGGAGTTCCGTTCGATTCGCTCAAGGGGGTCTTTTCCAATACGGCCGGCCGTATCGGCGATAAACCGGGCTTGTATGCGGCCGGGTGGATCAAGCGCGGACCGTCCGGGATCATCGGTACGAATCGGGCCGACGCAGTCGCCACCGTGCAAAGTTTGTTGGCTGACCTGCCGCTCCTCGACGCGCGGCCCAAGCCCGGGGCCGAATCTCTACACGCCGCTTTGGCGGGTGGTTCGCAAGTATTGGCCTACGACGATTGGCGGCGCATCGACGCCGAAGAGCAGCGGCTTGGATTGGTGCTCGGCAAGCCCCGAGAGAAGATGACCCGGGTGAGAGACATGCTGGCGTTGGCGGGATCTAAACAGGAGAGTTGCCATGACGGATAGATTACGCGGCAAGGTGGCGTTGGTGACCGGCACAGGCTCCGGTATAGGCAAGGCGATTGCCGAACTCTTCATCGCCGAAGGCGCGAAAGTCGTCGCAGTCGACATTTCGGGCAATGAAAACGCTGTCGCCGCCAAACTCGGCCCGAATTGCATCCCCTTTCACGCCGATGTATCGAAATCGGCTGACGTGCAAGCCATGCTGGCCGCTGCGGTGTCCAAATTCGGCGGCTTGCACGTGCTATGCAACAACGCAGCCATCGAAGGCCACATGGCACCCGTCGGCGAGTACCCCGAGGACGAATGGGAAAAGGTGATGGCCATCAATCTGCGCAGTGTTTTCCTTGGCATGCGCTACGGCATTCCCTTGATGCTGAAGGCCGGCGGCGGCTCGATCGTCAATACTGCGTCCATGGCGGCGATGGTAGCCTTCCCCAACATGGCAGCATATTGCGCTGCCAAAGGCGGCGTGAAACAGTTGACCAAGACCGCCGCCGTGGAATACGCGGCCCAGGGGATACGCGCCAATGCGATCTGCCCGGGTACGATCAAGACGGCAATTACCGCGGCGCTGCCCCCCGAATATATCGAGGCCATCATCGCGGCCAATCCGGTCAAGCGCATCGCAGAACCGGTGGAGGTTGCGCAGCTTGCGGTTTTCCTGGCGAGCGACGAGTCGTCGTTCATCACAGGTACCGAAATCACGATCGACGGCGGCTACACCGCCATATGAACGAGCGACGAGAGATCATACACCGATGCAAAATGTCGACAGAGACTTGATTGGGGCTCTGGAATCGATGCCCTCTTTTGAATTGAAGGCAGAGGACTTGCCTGCAATTCGCGCCGGGCTCCTGGCTACGCTCGCGTCACCCCAGATGGATGACGGAGTCCAACAAACCCAACGCCATGTTCCCGGACCGAACGGCGCACCCGACGTGCGTGTGTTCATCTATCGTCCAGCGTCCCAGAGAAGCGCGCTCCCGGTCTTGCTGCATTTGCACGGTGGCGGGCACATCATGGGATCTCCGTTGATCAGCGAGGCTCTAAACCGAAGTTTTGCCGCAAGAATTGGCTGTGTCGTCGTGTCGGTGCAATATCGACTATCGCCGGAGAACCCGTTCCCCGCATCCCTTGAAGACGCCTATGCGGCTCTGCGGTGGATTTTTGTAAATGCCGGCGAACTCCACATTGATCCATCTCGTATCGCGGTCGGAGGTGAAAGTGCCGGCGGGGGACTGGCAGCCTCGCTCGCTCAAATGGCCCTGGATAAGCGAGAGGTGCCGTTGATGTTTCAACTCCTTACCTATCCCATGCTCGACAATCGTTCGGGAATTCTCGGCGATCGAGGTTCAAATGCAGGGAGATTTGTCTGGACGGCAGAATCAAACCGGTTCGCATGGGACGCATACCTCTCAGGATCCTCGATTGATGAGGACAGACCGTACGCGGTGCCGGCGCGGCGAGTCAACCTCGCAGGACTTCCTCCGACCTTCATCGGTGTCGGTGCCATTGATCTCTTTGCTCAAGAAGACATTGAATACGCTGCGCGTCTGCTTCAGTCTGACGTGCCGACAGAACTTCATGTGTATCCGGGTGCCTATCATGGGTTCGACCTGGCGTCGGGTTGGGGTGCTGAGAGCCTGATAGAACACCGTTTCTCCGCGTTGAGAAGGGCATTTCAGATGTAGCGGTCTGCGGAATTGCCAGGTTGCCCAATCGCCTGTCCGACTGCTTCACGCGTGGCCACGGGCGTCCCCGCCGCAGTGATCGGCGAGAACCAAACTGAATTGAAGGCTCGCTACGCTCGTGCGCGATGCAGGGCGCCATCAATGAAAGGAAAGTTGAAATGACGAAAGAAGCAGACTTCGACGCTGTCGTGATCGGTGCAGGATTGACCGGCCTGTATCAGACCTACCGACTGCGCGAGATGGGTTACCGCGTGCTGGGGGTCGAGGGATCCGACAACATTGGCGGTGTCTGGCATTACAACCGCTATCCCGGCTGTCGAATCGATTCGGAAAGCGAAGTGTATGGATACTTCTGGAACGATCAGCTCAAGCAGGAGTTCAACTGGTCCGAGCGCTTTTCCGCGCAGCCGGAAATTCTGAAGTACATCCATCGCGCGGCCGAGATCATGGATATCCGCAAGGATTACATCTTCAACGCCAGGGTTCACAAGGCGGTGTTCGACGAAGAGTCCAACCTCTGGACTCTCGAATTCCAGCAACCTGACCGTGCGCCCGTGACGGCACGGTTCGTGTTCTCGGCGCTCGGACCCTTGTCAGCGCCCCAGATGCCAAACTATCCCGGTATCAACACCTTCAAGGGCGAGAGCTATCACACGGCGACCTGGCCGCGCGACCCCAACGGACTTGGCCCGGCAAAGCTGGATTTCTCAAACAAGCGGGTCGCGGTAATCGGTCTCGGGTCGACCGGTGTGCAGGTGATTCAGGAAATGGGCAAGCAGGCCGGACACCTGACGGTCTTCCTGCGCTCGCCGAACTGGTGCACGCCGCTGGGCAACGGGCCCATGGAGCCGGAGCGGATGGCGTACATCAAATCCCACTACGACGAGTTCACCGCCAAATGCGATGCGTCCATCGCCGGCTTCCCGCACGAATTCATACCGAAGAACCTGTTCGACGTCCCTCAGGCGGAACGCGACGCCAAGCTGGAAGAACTGTACAAAGGACCGGGCTTCTCGCTGTGGCTGGGAGCGTTTCAGGATGTCCTGTCAGACCCTGCAGCGAATAAATACGTCTCGGATTTCGTGGCACGGAAAATTCGAGAACGGGTCAAGGATCCCCGTATCGCTGAACTGCTCATCCCCAAGGACCATGGTTTCGGGATGAAGCGGGTTCCGCTCGAGACCCAGTATTACGAGGTCTACAACCAAGCGAATGTCTCGGTTGTCGATCTGAACACGACGCCGATTACCCGAATCGCCCCCGGTGGCGTGCAGACCACGGATGCCCTGCACCGATTCGACGTCATCATTTACGCCACCGGCTTTGACGCGGTGAAGGGATCCTGGAACCGCATCGACATTCGCGGCGCCGGCGGCGTTGCGCTGAAAGACGAGTGGGCCAAGGGCGTCAAGACCTACATGGGCATGCAGTGCCCTGGGTTCCCCAATTTCTTCATGTTGGTCGGGCCACAGAGCGGCGCCACCTTCTGCAACATTCCACGCTGTTCGGCACTGGCTGTTGACTGGCTGAGCGAAATGATGGCTCATGCCAAAAGTGCCGGCATCCAGCGCATCGAACCCGAAACCGCCGCGGCCGACAATTGGACGCTTTATTGCTCCAAGCTGATGGGCAAGCTGCTGCTGGGCCAGACCAACTCCTGGTTCACCGGGATCAACAAGAACATCGTGGGTCGCGACAAGCGCGAGGTATTGTTGTTCGTCGGCGGCAATCCGAGGTTCCGGGAGTACTGTGACGACGTGCGCGAGCACGATTACAAGGGGTTCATCCTGTCGTGATCCTGCAGGGTGTCGGCTCTCATGGGCGATTGCGGGAATGCGCAAGAATGCCATGAACCTGCAGCTCGACGTCCGTCGGGAAATCGCGCTGCAGGCTGGGTGATTCAAACAGCAAGGAGCAACACTGATGCTTCGACTTTCTGGTAAGACGGCGGTGGTGACCGGAGGCGGACGCGGCTTGGGTTCTGCAATCGCGACTGGAATGGCAGCCGAAGGGGCGCATGTCCTGGTGGTCGACAGGAACCGGGAAGCGGCCGATGACATCGTTGCCCAAATCAAGGTCTCCGGTGGTTCAGCCTCTGCCGAGACCTTGGACATCAGCGACCGTGAGGCAGTCATGGCCTTTGGTAGTCGCATGTTGGAGCAATACGGCAAGATCGACGTCCTGGTGAACAATGCGGGCATCGCGCCCCGCATCAGGCTGGACGATCCGAATCTGATGCAAATGTGGGATCAGGTCATCAACGTGAACCTCAGCGCACAGTGGGGCATCACGGTTGCGCTGTTGCCCACGCTGAAGCACGCCGGCGTGAGCGTGATCTTCGTCTCGTCGATTGCCGGATTCACGGCGCCGAGATCGAGCGCCGCCTATGGTGCGTCCAAGACGGGCGTCCGTTCGCTGGTCCAGTATTTCGCCCGCGTGCTCGGGCCGCTCGGTGGTCGGGTCAACGCACTGGCGCCGGGTCGGATGAAGAGTGACTTGATGACCGTCACGGGCGAAGCGGGCGAGAAATTCCTGCAACGGGTACCGCTGGGTCGTGTTGGCGAGACCCATGAGATTGCCGGTCCCGCCGTGTTCCTTGCCTCCGACATGTCGTCCTACGTGACCGGGGTCACGATCCCCATCGATGGCGGTTACCTGGCGCTGTGATCGGCAATGACGTGTCGGGCATGCCCTGCGACGATGAATAACCTGCAACCACAGGTGCTGCGGCTGGAGACGTCGGATTATCGCGATCTGATCAGTGCTTCCCGTCCCCTGCGATCAGCAGAAGACAAATGACGCTGACCAAGATCGAGCCGTTTCTGCCGACGAATCTCGCGCAGACTGGTACTGGCCTGAACCGGCCGGAATGCGTTCTAGCCGCGCGAGACGGATCGCTGTACACCGGCGATTGGACGTTGGGCATCGCGCGGATCGCACCCGATGGGACCACCGGCTCCGCTGTCGAGGCAGATCTGATTGCGCAGGGCTTCCGGCCAAACGGCATCGCGCTGACGGCGGATGGCGAGTTTTTATTCGCCAATCTCAGCAAAAAGGCGGGTGGTGTATGGCAGGTCGGCCGGCGGGGTGAGGCGCGCCCCTTTGCAACAGAAGTCGCAGGCCGTCCGATTCCGCCCACCAATTTTGTGCTGGTAGACGGCGACCGGGTCTGGATCACCATCAGTGCGTCGACCGGCAAGCACGAGCACTTCACCGCTGAAGAGAACACCGGCCAGATCCTGTTGGTGCGGGATGGCAACGTCACAGTTGCTGCAGACGGGCTGAACTGGACGAACGAACTGCGGATCTCACCCGACGGCAAGCACCTGTTCGTCAATGAAACCTTTGCCTGCCGCACCACCCGGTACGACGTGGCGGCGGACGGCGTGTTGACCAATCCGTTCCGGCTCACCTTCCCAGGAGGCACCTTCCCCGATGGCATGGCCTTCGATGCGGAGGGCGCGCTGTGGATCGTCTGCGTCGTGTCCAACCGCCTGATCCGCGTCGCGCCGGATCTGACCTGGAGCGTCGTGTTCGAAGACATCGCCCCGAGCGCGCTCGAGACAATTGCCTCGGCGCACGCCAAGGGTTGCCTGACCTGGGACCATATCGTGCAAAGCCGCGGGTCTCGTGTGTCAAACCTGTCCAGCGTTGCTTTCGGCGGACCCGACTTGAAGACGCTCTATTTGGGCGGACTGGGCATTGGCGCGGTGCAGGTGTTGCGGTCTCCCGTAGCGGGAATGCCAATGGAACATTGGCAATAAGATGAAGATTTCGCTGTAACCGCTCATTTGAGAACTTTCCAACAGACCAAGTTAAACTTCTACCGGCATGAGCGGAAACGTCCGACACATGTACGCCGGGTCTTGCCTCCCTTTTCTTTCCACTTTCGCATTTAAGATCGAGTCGGCTTGGTCACATCGATTCTACCGTCGCGAATCCTGATTCTGACGCTGGGCGGCGCGGGATGCGTGCTGGCCGCGCTCGGGATTGGAGGCTTCCCGCAGGTCATGCAGGCGGCGGCGGTGTCGATCGCGGCGCTCCTCGTGACCCTGCTGGCGATCGATATCATCCTCGGCCTCACCCGCTGGCGGGACTCACCCTTGACGATGCGGCGACATCTGCCACGCGCCTTTGCGTTGGGCGCCACCGTGACCGTCACCGTCAGCCTGGAAAACAGCAGCCGGTTCCGGCGCCGCGGAGAATTTTTCGAAATGGCCGACGCGACGCTCGACATGCCGGGGATGCCGCTGGCTT
>Ga0209611_10007239_pt1 | contig 17844 bp, 10 predicted proteins | sample S1TSphgellanicum_3_FD_187693 | JGI IMG/M metagenome (GOLD analysis project Ga0209611, IMG submission 187693) | Host-associated microbial communities from peat moss isolated from Minnesota, USA - S1T2_Fc - Sphagnum magellanicum MG (SPAdes) (version 2) | ecosystem: Host-associated > Plants > Peat...
GTGTTACCTTGTTCATAAGTACCTAGTAGGTAGGAGTGGCGCTCCGTTGGTATCAGCATGGTGCAGCCGCAGCAGCAGCCGTGCGGTAACCGCAAGCGTCCGTCGCGAGGTCGGCCTGGCCATGGCGCAGCAGAAGTCGCGCATCAAGAGCAGCAACGCAAGGGCGTGGAGCGGAGCAAGCGGCGACGACGAGGTGGCGGGCCGGAGAATTCCTTGCACTCCTACAAGGGAGTGCGGCAGCGGCAATGGGGACGATGGGTAGCAGAGATTCGTGAGCCGCGGTTGAGAACTCGGATGTGGTTGGGTACCTTTGCTACTGCGTTGGAAGCCGCGCGAGCTTACGATGAAGCTGCACTCACGTACCAAGGACCAGGAGCGCGTCTCAACCTTGATCCACAATTGCAGACTCCAAATTCCAGGAAGCTGATGAAATTCCCGCAGGAAAATTTGTCAGTATCGACAACCAGCGCCTCATGTGCAGTGGTACCTATGTCTAGTTGTGCACAATCCTCGGCTGTTCTTCTCTCTACTGGAGGTCCTGCTGCAGATCATGCGATGGTGAACGGTAGTAGTACTAGTACTGCTACTCATGGGTTTGTGGCGGAAGGCACAAGCAATAATCATGGGCTAGTCATGCGCTCGCCTGCTGTTGCTGCGCCTGCAGCTGGTGATTTTGCAATGATCATGGGATCAAATTCGGATCATATCACGGGCGGTGCGCCACTAGTCACTACTGCAACGCCTCTGTTGAACAATCTTCCGAGCTCTCCTGAGTTTCTGCAATTGCTAGCTTCTTCAGCTACTTGTAACGAGGAGCCAAGCTGCTGCAGAAGCAGCTGCTGCTTTCCGCCTCTGAAATTGGAGACGACGCAGGAGATAGTGGAATCCATCAACAAAGACTTAGAAGACATGATCAGTACAGCTCCAAGCGCGTCCTCTGCAGCTGGCTATCTGCAGGTGGAAGCCCAGATCAACAATTCGTGGATGAATATGCTGGAGCCGACGAGCTATGACATGAGTACCGCGATGGTGCAGGTGGACATGTCGAATAATGACGCTCGATGGGAGATTCCTGAGGTGGATATGATGAGCTCTCCACAGCTTGACCTCGTCACTCTGTCGCTGGACGACCCACAGCTGCTACTGCTTGACGACATTTTCCTATAAGTGCTTCCTGGAGCCCATTGTAGCCATCCTCCAGATAGAGTCGTCTCTGTACAAATGCGCTCGACTAGGATCAACACATGAGAAGAAGAAGAAGGACCTCGGATCATCATCAGTACACCCATGATCTGTAATTGCCAATTTTCCAGGGAGGGTTCTATTCTTGTGAAATCTGTTTGTTACTACCAGCTAGCTAGCTACCTCAGCTACATGGTCTCTGAATTCACGTCAGTGTAAGCAATTAAAGCTTGATTCTCTTACATGATGAGCTCCATCCAACCCAGCAGAGAATTGCAGTTTTGTTCGTGATCAGCTACACATCCTTAGACTTGTTATTTCTGTTGCAACAGCAACAGATCATTACATTTGCAGTTATACATTTGAGAGCTGAATCATTAATTAGATTACCAAAAAAAAACTCGAGAGCATGAGCAACCAAAAGATCACATGGAAATTGTTAAAATCATTATGTCAAAAATAAAGATAAAATTGTTATTATGAAACATTCAATTCTGGAAATTTGGTGAATCTTGTAACACACTGCCATCGATGTCTTACTATGAATTGAGATTCTTGCAGATTCTTGCAGCTGCTGAAAGGATTTTGTCCTATTTTCTGGGAAACTTTTGACTGCAATTCTACTGAGCACTGGAGAAAATGTCGCTTGAATTCTTGATTTTTTGTTGTCTCAGGAGCTTGTCTGCCCACCCAATGTGTGTGTGTGTGTGTAAACCCTAAACCCTAAACCCTGCCTGTTGCATCTTTCACCATTGTGAGCTTCATCCAGATCCATTGGTCATTTGTGATTTCCTTCTTGCATCATCCTGATTCCCCTCTCTCTCTCTTTCTCTCTCTCTCTCTCTCTAAACCCTAAACCCACCCTGTTGCATCTTTCACCACTGGGAGCTTCATCCAGATCCATTGGTCAATTATGATTTCCCTTCTAGCATCATCCTGATTCCTCTATGTGCGTGTGCGTGTGTGTGTCTCTCTCTAAACCCTAAAACCCTAAACCCAGCGTGTTGCATTTTTCACCATTGGGAGTTTCATCCAGATCCATTGGTCAATTATGATTTCCCTTCTAGAATCATCCTGATTCTTCATCCACTGGTAATTTGTGATTTCATTTTGTTGTTGTTCCCAATGTGTTCCCAATAACACCTTCCTTTTATCCCATGTCCTTTGCTCGAAGTTCTACTCTTGTTACCTATATAACCACCCCAAAAAGGAGGAAATTGTTATATATATACATATACAAATAATTTTATTTAAATTTTCTTTATTTGGGATTGTTCAAAGTTTGATTTTTGATTTTGATTTTTTGTGATCAACCAATCAATGATGCCCATCACAAAAGGAAAAAAAATTGAACTTTTGAGGGTCGTCACAACTATAGTTACACTGTTATAGGGGAGATTTGAGGGATTTCAAAGATTTTGGATTGTTCATGCAATTTTGACAATTAAAATTGATGTTTGAACTTGTTTTTTTTTTTTTTTTTCCTAAATTTTTTAAATAATAAATTTATAATAATTTTTAAAAATTAAATAAATTTAAATTAAAAAAAAATCCTGAAGGAGCCAGGGTGGGAAGAACAACCCTAGGCAGATTTCAACATTATTTCAAGGAACTCTTTGAACTATAGCCAGTAAGCACAAATGTGTCGACACCCTCCACCCAAAAAACAAATTTCTGTGCCTTTAAGGCGATGTTTTTCCCAAAAAGAAGAAGAAGAGAATATTCCATTTTGAGACAACTTTGTCACCTTTTGATGGTTTTTCACCCAGATAAATAAATAAATAAATAAATTGTTGCTTTGGACCTCAAAGATTGGGTTGTATGTACAAATTTGACTATTAAGGTTGGCCTTTGGACTTCAAAATTGTGTTGAAGATTTCTTAGAAAAATTCAATATGGTATCCCTTCACCATTCCATTTTCAGATGTCTACATATCCATGGTTTCTTTTTTTGCCTGATTTAATAATATGTGGTAAAAACATAAATGAATTGCTATAGAGACATCAATCAAGTTTGTCGCTACAATTTCCATGATGACAAATTCCCATTGTTTCCAAGTTTTTGTAGGTCAAGTTTTTTCATGATCTAAATGTTCTAAGTCTCATCAAATTTTCAAGGGTGAAATGAGACTAGGTAGACAACCTTCATTTGGTAGACAAATGTGACAATATTCACCTTTAGATCGGCATAGTATACAACCCAAGTTTTGATGTTTAATTTTTTTCATCTTTTTGTACTATGGGTATTTTCTCTTTTGGATTCTTTAGGCTCACATGTGTACATGTTAATCTTAGGAAAATGTTTGAAATAATGTTTAAGGAAAGGGGATAAAAATCATTTGTAGTGTGTGCGGGGAGTTTTAAAAAAAGGAATGAAACGTTACAAGGATCGACAAATGGGTTTAAAGATTGAGAACTTACTTGGATGAAAATTCTAAGCGTACATGTAGTTTATTAGATTTTGAGAAATCAATATTTTATTCAGGAAGGTTTTGTTAATTTTCTAGATGTTACCTACCAATCCGATAGATTTTTTATTTGGGGAGGTCATTTCCATTTTATTACAAATGACATGCAAAATATATATAAGGTGCAACTTATTGAAAAAAATTAAAATTTTAATTTATTTGAATATAAATATGGTGATGATATTCATTTTGAGAATATTTTGCGAATATATTTAAAATATGTTCAAAATATACCATTATTTCATAGCATATTAAAAAGCATATTAAATATCATCCTTGTCTCAAGTGCTTCCAAAAATATAGGAGGAATGACCTCCCAGGATTCTCTAACCAATTTTCAATAAATTAAAAAAATAACGTGTAATTATTCAATAACCTATCCTTGTATCTTTATTGATAATCATCCATTTTTTCAATACATGATCAACGTGGGCACTATGCACATTCAATTGGGCATGTAATGTCATTCACTTATTGTCAAAACTATGAACTTGCAATTGTGAAAGGTTGTATTTCAGCATTTCTTTGGTGCCAATCTTTATGTTTATGTATGGTGTCCATGAGAGAATTTTCAATTGTTTTTCACTAATGACATTTAGGGCTTCTTTTGTTTGAGGAGAGGAAGGTAACAATGAAACATGTTTAAGCATTGAAACCTAGGGTGTATCTTGAGAACTATGAATTGTTGCACTCCTTCGATGACTAAGAACTCAATATTATAGTTGAACTATCACATGCAATTATTTAGACGCCTCAATAGGTTGACATATTCAAATAATTTGTTTCACCAATGAGTCCTACATGAAGAAATTTACTTAAAACCTTCAAAGCCTAAAGCATTCTTGTATTCATGTCCACCTAATCTTTCACACATTTGTGCACAAGATGTTGATGCACAACAAATGTAATGATGTTGGTTAAGGTGATTCAATGTTTTGCATTCATTGTTGGTACAATCCACAATATTGATACTCACACATCAATGAGTTATTGTTCCTTATGCACTCCTTCAATCCCAAGTATCCCCAACTTCATGATTGATGGAGAAGAACCCACACAAACAACCATTAGCAAATAATGTACGAATTCATGCCAGATTTACTTAAAGAGCACTTTCACACATTCAAACTAGAATCACAAATTCCCATTTTGCTCAAATTGTCAGACCAAACTTATAGTTTCATAACAAGCTCCTTCTCCTTCACATGTACAATTAGCTTCTGGATCCTTTTAGAAGCTCCCACATCTCCAACCACTATGAGTGGAAAGTTGATGTAACATCTGAAACCCTAGATTGCATGCATTTTCACCTTGCCATCATTGGGGGGTTGTTGTAGTAACATTAGTTGAATTGTATGTAGCCTTATAACAATTCACCCATCTTTAATTTCCAGTAACAAAACAATCAATTCATATGTGAGTTTGATTTGGGACATCATGTAACTACGAGGGTCTGGTCATCAACTATGGATTTTCATGCAACTCCTAGTTGTTTGTCACTAGATGATTGGGTGTGTTGACGATAGTTATCAGGTACACTCAATGTTATCTGATAACTATTGAACATGAATACAACAAGTAAATTACGCATAGTCTGGAGGAGTTGAGCCAGTGTATTCCATAACTATGGTGTTGATGTAGTCACAAATGCTCTAGCTACTGATGAAGAAGCATACAAAAACACTCTCAGTTGCTATCTGGGTCTAGTGAATTCTTGTGAGATTAATGTGGAGACCTCAACGATCTGAAATGAAAGGAGTAGGGTAAGATTGGGAAAAAAAATTTATTTTTTTCTCATTTTTGCCTTGTAATACCCGGTGGGTGGGTGTCATGGCTAGACAAAGAAGAGGTGAGACATTTTTTTATTACAAAAATACTCACCCCTTTTTGCAGAGGAAAAATTCCACTTGATAACATGCCCTCCAGATACACTTAAATTTGTTTCCTGCCAGTGCTTTTACAAATGTGTGGAAGTCAAGCAGAGGAGGAGAACCCAGGTAGAATTTTCTCCCACATGAGTGAGAGGGGGTGCCAGAGAATTATAAGAGTTGGTAGGTAACCTTCCAGTTAGTTTGCTCAGGATTAATGCAAGTGAATTCCTGTAGAGTCCTTCTGCAGGGACCACTTAGTCTTTCTTTCTCTTTGCTAGATATATATATATATATATATATTCACCAGAACTACTACACTCAAAAATTACCATGATTTGCCTCCATGGATGCTTTATACATAGGTAAGGGCTGGTTTTACTACCTACTAACTAGTAGGTAAGTAGTAAAACCAGCAACTGAGCTAACCACCATGGTTAGCTAGGGAGTAGGTAGGTAGTAAAACCACTAACTGAGCTAACCACCATGGTTAGCTAGGGAGTAGCGAGATAGTAAAACCAGCAATTGAGCTAACCATCACGGTTAGCGAGGGAACTGGAACCCAACAGAAATCTGTTTCCCGACCACTTACCATCCATCCACCATGGTGCATTGGTGGGTGCTGGTTCAAAGAAAGAATCGGATGGGTAAAGGTTGGGTATATGAAACCCTTGATCGATTTCGTTTTGACTAGTGTTGGGCAGCTACCTGGTTTGGAGGGTTGAATTGCCAATTCTGGTTGATAAAACCAAAAGTGGAATTGGGTCCGATTTTTAAAAATTGGTTCCTAAACTGGAACAAGAATTTATGTTTCTGAAGAACTGGACCCAAAATTTGATTTCCAGTCCCATTTACGGGAACCATAATATTAAAAAATTAGAAAAAAAAAAGGGCTAAAACCATGTGCTAACCAGAGATTAACTGCTCATTTAACTGTAAGTTGCGATCTGGGTTACCAGGAACCAGACTGGAACTGGGTTTAGTTACTATTGCTTGACAACCTCAAAGTGAATGAAGGGAGTTAGTTGTATGTTGCAAAAATTTGTTGCAAAAAGAAAGACATCATCATATAGGCTACAGCAATTCCCAAGATCTCAAATCTCTCTTGTCCCCCACACTTTTTTGGCCCCTCTGTAGTGGATACCAATGACTTCTGATCAGAGTTCTGGGATAGAGTCAGATACAACAGGCCGCAAATCGCTTGCCAATGTCATAACATCAACTTTGGGTAACTTGGGTACTATACGGATATGTCTTCATGGTACTACTTGGACACTTACTTCACATGTCATTACTTACATTCCTGGTCCTTAATTGTATTTCAGTTGCCGAGTTTTTAAAAAGAAAATTGATGTAAAACACGGAACTTCAGTCCTTTTTGCTCCCAAATGATACTCACAGGCACCACACAGGTTGCAATGTACATGGACATTGCAAACAAGAAGTGGTTTTGGAATTGAGATGATCACACAAGCTCATCATGCTAGTTTAAATTCACATGGACCCTGCGGAGCTTCCAAATGCAGGAGGATAGAAGCAGATGCTGGGTGCCTTTCTTAATTGCCATTTCCAGTTCCCACCTTCAAGATTCTTGTGGGGGCTGGTGCAGTTGATTTGCACAAGTTTAACACTGATCTGATCTGACCCAATTATTATTATTACTTGCTTGAGGGTTCACACAGTCTTGACTCTTGTCTGCTGCTGGAGGAAGTGCAGAAATTGTTAAAAAATTGTCGGATATCATCATGGGCCAGCCAGCAGCAATTATGCAATCTTCTCTTTGTGCTAATGCCATTGGCACAAACCAGTTTGATTTTTTTAATGTTTTTTTCCCCCTCAGTTCCTCCAGTCTTCAGCACTGGTGAAATATTCCCAGATCCAGACAATAATGGAGATACCTGCTTTGAGTATAATTGACAAAACCTGAGTCATGAATCAAATTGTTCAAGTTGGAGTCTTCAAGACCAAGAATTTTATTTAAGTTGTGAAATAATAAGCCTTTTGAACCCTTCCTACAAGAGTTCCTTTCAAAATTTTCAACAGCTCTTAATTTTCAACACAGAACTGCATGCATACAAATCACATTCACAATACTCTTGTCAGATTATATATGTGTGTGTGTGTGTGTGTGTGTGTGTACATATATATACCCAAGTTGTTGCATAACAAGATCAAGTGTAGTTGAAGTAGGGGACGTTACCAAAATACAAACGCCTAACAGTAAGAAGTATTATGGTTGGAGATTTAGTGCTCACAATGGAGTTTTCAGATCATAGAAGCCTTGTTGGCCTGACCCGATTGAAAATGCACATCTCCAATTATGAGGTATGTTTATGGCATTTCAAACACACATGGTGCCACTCTCTAATTCCAAGCTCCTGCTATCACATATATTTTCTGAAAACCTGAAAGATTTGTGTGTCCATGCTAGTTGGTGAATGGTGCCACTAGCCTATTGACATGAAAACCCCATTTGGCCACTATTTTCTAGAAAATAGTTGGTGGGTAGGCAACATGGAAGCTAAACTTTACTACACCTAATCAGCTAATTACAAAAGCTTAGGAAATATGAAGTTTGTGAATTGGATTTGCTAACACTGCCTAATCCTTGTGAAGCTCAAAAAATAACCAGCAAAACATGATAAGCATAGTAATGCTTTAATGGGGAAAAAAAAAAAAAAAAAAAACATTTGAAATAACATGAGAACCTATTCCCACTAATTTTCCACTAATTCTTTAGTGGGTGGACTTGGATAGGTGGGCCACATGGAACTTGACCCTTAGTGAACTCACATGATTTGGTGATTACAAAGTAATCACTGTCTTAATTAATTACCTGATTTTTCTCAGTACAGAATTATCTCTATCTTAATTAGCCCACCTGATTTGCTAACTACAAAGTTTGTTATCAAGATCTTAATTAGTACACCAGCAGCTGATTTGCTAAGTACTACAGAGTCCAGAGTAATGATCTCTATGCACCTACTAATTAGTGCACCTGATTAGCTAACAACTATACTGAGATTACACTAATCTGCTACTAATTTTGGTTCAATAATGAGTTCCCAAGTAAAATACTAAAGTCTTTTGTATAATGAGTTTCATGATCATGAAATTGAAGCAAATTCTGCCATAACCCATGGTGGTGGTGCTCCAGCGCCAAGTAAAGTAAGTAGAGCTTGATCTCTCTCTCTCTCTCTCCCTCTCTCTCTAGACTGCAATGGAAGAACTTAGAGCTTGATCATCATCTGCAGCTTGGAGCTGCAGTTCAATTAAGAAAGAATTGGGCAAGATCAGGAAGAAGATCAAGCTGGATAATCCATACATGTAAGTTTGTTCAGAAATTCTAGGGTTTGATCAATCAATCATCAGCATCATCATCATCAGCAGTAAGAGCTCCTCCATGCAGCTGATCACAGACATTGCAGTGGGTGTGGACTCTCAGGGACTTAAATGTGAAAGATCACATGTATGATTGATGTATTGATCTGTGAAGTGGACTGGGGGGGCCGGGTCAGATGATCAGGCTGCTATTAGGTGTGTGTGTGTGTGTGTGTGTGCGTGCGTGTGTATTAGGGCATGAAAAGCATGTTCCCACACTGACATCTCCAGACCTCTGGATAGTATTCTTGCTCTGTGATGGCCACTCGAGGAATGCCAATGATCACATGAACAGGATTGCAAGGATAGCACACACCACAGCTACCTCGACATGTTGGAGGAGAGGAACCGATCAACAGCCTGCTGTTGTGCACTAGCAGTTGATCATGTGTCCATGATCCTGCTGCTGATCCATGATGATCACTAGTACCAGCTTCTGCTGCTGCTAGCTGCTTCTTCTGCTGCTTAGACTTGTTGTTGTAGTCTTTCCAGACCTCCACCCATGAGCTGAAAGTAACTGGACCTGCACGGATTTCATTCTGTACAAGACAAGAACGCAGCAGCAGCAGCAGCAGAGGATCAGAATCCAGCTGCAAGATGTCAAGAAGCTGCTGGTGATCATAAGTCTATAATTCACAAGATGTAATATCTTCAACTAGCTATGATCATCTGGCCTGCACATGAATTCTCGAGCTCATGGCCTGAAGCTGCAAGCTTACACTTGCAATTCTTTTAGTTGTGGACATCGACGACTGAGCTCTAGATTTCTGAGAGGAGCTCCTCTACTGCTGGGAAGCTAGCTGACGTACCTGCTGCAGAGAGTGTTGTTGAGAGTAAGATAGATTGTTGTCGATTTCTTCGACATGCTCCGCTGCTGCAGCGCCAATTCTCGCATTCAATATGTCAGCCTCATGATCATCATGATGAAGTACTGGAGCTAGTGCTGAGATGAATTCATCATGCCCCGAGTGCATCGTTGAGCCGCCTACATAAGATATGATCGACCCATGGAGCTTCCAATTAGCACAAACAGATAGCTGGCGAGAATTGCATATATGATGATCAAGCGACTAGAGCTTAATAGAGTTCAGTATGCATGAGCAGCAATCCATGAGGGATCGGGAATATCATGTACAAGTTACAGTGCGACTACTTACGAGGATCACGGCGTCCTGCGGAGGCGAGCAGCGGAAATGTACTTGTGAGGAAGAGGAGGAAGAGGAGGAGGAGATAGCTGCAGCCTAAGATACAACCCATTGGACCTGAAATCTTCTTCAGCAGCTCCTGATGAGCTAGATGATCTATTGCAAGCGGAAAGAATGGAACTCCGTCATGTAGCTGGTCTAGTATGATCTTCAGTTACTCTCTGTCGTTTTTCTCTACTGTGCCTGCTGCACTAGAAATTCTATTGCTGCTGCTGCTGCTGCTGGGTCATTCAGAAGCTGATCACTCCGAATCTTAACAAAAAACTTATGTGACATTACAAATCTCCCAAGCTCTTTTTCACTGAGATGATCTCTTCCTGGAGAAAAAGTTTCATAGCTTGTGCACTTGAGCTGCATCCTTGCAGCTGACCAAAAGCTGTGCACCTGCTTTCTATCTCTAGAGTCTCGACTCCTCCAGTGATTACCAAAGGAATTCCCAAATGTAGTGCATCATGAGTTGCAGCAGCTGAATTTCTGGTCCAAGTTTCGATTCTACTAGTCTCCGCTCCTTCTCCTCCTCCTGTCCCCAGCTGCTGCTGCAGGCACTTGTAGGATCACAATTGCATCTGAGTCAGAGCGTAGCCCCTCGGGCCCGCTTGCAAGTGATCACTCCAACACTGAAACTGCAAACGATGGAGCTACAGCTTCGATCTTCTTTATGGAAAACTCTTGATCCGCAAGCAATTCCAAGTACTTCTACTCCCCTCAGCTCCACAGACAAAATCTTCACCCCGGCCAGACAGACAGACAGACAGACTCCACCTCCAAAGACTTGCCCTCAAACACACACACACAAACCGCCGACTCTTTACCAGCTCCTCTCAACTAGTCTTCCCAAACCAACACCTCCTGGCAGCTGCTCCCAATTTCCTCGACTCTGGTCTGCAAGAGCTCTGATCACTTACATGTCTTAATGTTTGGGTCACAACACAAATTTGCAGCAAGCAATAAAAGCAGAGAAATGTTCACAGCTACTCTCACGCCATGAGCTGAAGATCATCATTATCATGACCAAGGCTAAGTAAGTACTCATCACACTCATGGCAACAGGCAAAGGGCGCAGGGGGACAAACTCTGACACATGAACTGGGCCACTGCTAGAGAAACTTGTTGGACTACTGCATCATCATCATCATCATAATGCATATATGCACGGGATTCTAGATATCTATCCAAACTGCAGCAGCAGCAGCAGCTCCTGCTCCCCACCTCACATGACTCTTCACAATCTAAGGATTTGTTACCATCTCACATGTATGCATGCCTCCATCTTTCACAAGCTTTTAAGGATTTAGTTACTACTTCCATCACATGCCTCTTTCACAATATGACTTGATCATCTCACAATCTAAGGATTTGTTTGTTACCTCCACAGCTCTGGGTCAAGCTGAACTCTCCAGCTAGTACTCCTTCTTGATCACCCCTTCTCCTCCTCCTCCTCCTCCTCCTCCTTCTGTGGCCATCATCCACCCCCAGAACCTCCAGCTGCTGCAACCAATGCTCATAAAAACATCCTCTCACCAATCCTGCAACCACTTTTGCTGCACACTTAATTATAACAAGACTGTAGATGATCCTAAAGAAGATTGCATTAATTAAAACACCAGCAAGTCTACACCAGAATCATCTTGCACTCTGACACACACACACCCAATGCTCAGGAGTGTGATGAATGTGTCTTGCTTAATTGGCGCTGTGAGCGAGCGAGTTGGCTAAAACCATTGCAGAGCTTGCAAGTGAGTAAGTCATAAGAATCTGATGAGTTCAGGATCCAGAACTGCAGAATCTGTATAACAAAACACAAGGAAGGGGGGCTACTGCACCAGACTAGACTAGACTAGACTAACTAGACTAGACTAGAAAAGTGTGTACTTCATTCACATTTTCATATGGCACACTTGTGAGTGAATTTTCATGCTTCAGTTCTTCAAAGTGTGGTGCTATTGGGAACATCTTGGGGAACACATTGAGAACTTGGGGAACCTCCATGAGAATTTCTTTCTTTTTAATCACAACACATTGGGAACCTGAGGAACCCCATGAGAACTTTATGAGAACACATTGGGAACAGGAAAAATAAAATAAATAATCCAACACCCAGCCCTCTCTCTCTCTCAACCCTCCCCCCAAAAGAAAAAAAAAAGCCCTGGCCTCTCTCGGGTGCAATGCTGCATTGCCACCCATTGGTTGACAAGAAAGGCCATTTTCAAGCCACCTTTTAGCAGAATTTTTATTCCTACATTTAATTAAGTTTGTCACCATTTTCAACCTGGGCTAATAGAAGGGAAGGGGAGAGTACTTACTTCTTCACATGTGCTTCTATTAATTAGTGAGCGGTGCAACCACAGGTTTTTTTTTTATTTGTAATTTATTTGTAATTTTTTAAAACCCTAGAAGGAGCTAATTGATTGGCCCATCACCAATATTTTTGGAACATGAGGGATAGAAGCCTCTAAACATGCTTCCCTCCCCCTAAATAGAGGGGTTCAGGCCATTTGGACCTAAGTGGTTAATAGAATGGGTGAAAACCTGCCAATCATCAATAAAAACAAAGCATCCACCCACGAAAGAGGGAGAAAAAGGCACAAGATGGAAGGACCCAAGTTCTAGCAAATGAAGAAACCTCCAAAGAGGACAGACCGCTAGGGGAACGGAACAAATCAAGCACCCTACCACTACGGGAACGGGAACAAATCAAGCACCCTAACCCTCCCCCCCCCAATTTGCTTATGAGGGTGGTGGGTCCTGGCTGTACTTGCTCTCTTGTCTGGTAGAGGAAGTGATAGTCTAGTGAAAAGAGCCAATGGTAAAAAAAACTGCCTGATGGGTGCTAAGCTAAATGCATGAGGAACGATTATTGGGAACGCAATGAACCAAAATAAAAGCTCTCGAAAAAGGATCATTGGGAACGCAATGAACCCAAAAAAAGCTCTCGAGAAATGATCATTGGGAACGCAATGAACCCAAAAAAGCTCTCGAGAAATGATCATTGGGAACGAAATGAACCAAAAAAAAAGCTCTCAAGAAATGATCATTGGGAACGAAATGAACCAAAAAAAAAGCTCTCAAGAAATGATCATTGGGAACGCATTGAACCAAAAAGGCTTTAATATCATCCATCCATCACCTAATGTCATCCACCATCTTCTATCCAAGTTACTTCCCAAGGTGGTTGGTTGTCATTTTCGCCTTGGCACTTTCTAAGCTGTTTAGGCCAAGTGATTACATCCTAATTCTCTTATTCATATCCTTGGTGCATTGATTGATTTAAGCTGATCTTTAAGGACACTTGAACTTTGCCTCCACCTGACACACCACTATAATAGTAAGCCTAATGGATACCAAATATAGATGGATATTGTAAATATACTCACTCAAACAGGTACAACCATGAAAAGATCCCAATCCAATAACCATGGTCATGGGCCATGATGCCATAGCTATATTAATAGGTCCCCCCCACCTCCCCCCTCCAAAGGACTTATGGTTAGCTATGGCACTCATAGAAGGCTATTCCCACTTGATAGTGACATTGTTTTTGTTGCTACAAGTCTTTTACCTTAACTTGAAGATTGATGGATTTAGTTATTGGGTTTTGATTGATGGCTTTCATGATGATGGATGGATGTAGTAGTTCACTAGTTCAAACCACTTGGGTTGTTGAGCTCTAAACCCTAAACCCTAAACCCTAAAACTTAATATGATTAGGTTTCCGATTCACAAGGGCATCTAGCATATTGGGGGTTCTTCAGCATCCCATGATGATCAACAGACACTAGGGTTAATTTCTATCTTACCAATTGGATGAACATATTGGGGAGGTTCCATCCACTATACTATATGCATACCTAACCACCATGGGCAAAATTCTTATTTACATTATTTAGCTTTTCAAAACCCTAATGAAGGCTCCAAGGACAAAATAAGGATGTACAATAGCCAAAGCAACTTTTCACCACACACTTGCAAATTTACCTTACTTTATACATGAATGAAAGACATGTATGAATTCACCTTGCCCCCCCCCCCCCATTGTGGTGAGAAAATTGATGCTCAAACCCTAAAATGCCGGAGAAGCCAAAAATGGGAAACATCTGATTGCTTAGGGTTTGATTATGAGGATCTTGGAGCCGTGGGTTATTATTATCACCACCAATTTTTTTTGAAACTAAGTGCAAAAATTTATATGATGCCACTAATTTATTAGCAAGTGAAAAACTATAATTTAATTTAAATGTAATATTAACTCAACACTAGGGATGTTCAGGGGATGATATGAGAGGAAATGGAAGTGGCCACCTTGTCTATAGGCTCTTATGTGTAGGGTAAAGGCCTAGGGTGGGGGGCATTCCAGAAATATTGGACAAAGCAATAGCCACCCAAGTCCAGCCCTGCATTTTGAAAATGTCCCTTACCTATGGGCTTTCATCCATGGTAAAGCACAAGAGGCGAAGGTTTAGGGTTTAGGGTTTATCACAAACCTAAACATAGGTAAATTGCAAGGCATAGCAAGTGTGAGGTTCTTATGCCTACTCCATAAAGACTCCTCTTGAGTGTTTGGAGAGCACATTGCAGAGTGTAAAAGCTGGTGGGGCATTTCATAAAAAGGGCTATGATAAAATAAATGTATCACAAGTAAAGTTCTGTTTTGTTATGTTTGTTTCAAGTGCATTTGTGTATGTTCAACGATAAGAAATTTAAACATTGTTGATCAATTGTGCATTTTTCACAATTTGAGCCAATTCATGTTATTGGAATTAATAACCAATTAAAAGGTAGCATCAAGTTATGTGATTTCTTACAACAACCAAATCACAAAGAAAATTGTGAAAGCTAGCAAAATTTATTGTAAGATTTTCTTTGTGAGGAACCTTCATACTATTTATAGTTTGTTGATTATTTGTTACATGTTCACACATGCATAGACAATTTTGAGAGTTTGTTATTCTTTATATATAACAATTTTTGTCTTGGGTTTTTACTATATCAATGTAATTAGATCTATGTATTAGAAAACTAATACATTATAATCCATTGGATTGATGTGGAAAAGCTTCTTGTGTTCAATTCTATTGGATGTATTTTGATTATTTCTATTGTGTGGACTTATTTTGCATCTCCTTTGTTTTAGAACCTTGTAGTAAACTTGCAAAATTTATCAAAGGTGTTTTTAGCATTTTGTTATATTGAATAAAGGTCGAGTGTGTAGTTACTTGTACAAATTTTCTCTAGTTTTTAAACCATTTTATTCAATTTCAAAATTCAAAAAATGATCCTTCATAATGGTGAAGCTAAAAATGTTGGACCTTAGAATATAAAATTGTAGTGAAATAAAGTGAAACAAAAAAACTCAAGAAAAAAACACAAAACTAACAAAGATAACTTTGACACATGAATAGACACTAATAGACCACATCATGTTTTCATGAAATTTTGTGAGCTAGATGAAATGACAACATGGTAATGTTATATAAAAGTTATGGTTGTGGTACATCCAAAGGGCATTTGATCATTTGATATCACCTCTTAGATCAACCATCCATTATTTATAACATTTGATTCTAGATCTATGGACCATTTTCTTTTCCAAAAAATTCCAAAATTTCCATTTAGGTTGAAAAGTTCAATTCTAATCATCAATATTAAAATGTCAATCTATTCATGTTTAAACAATATAACATTTGAGCAATACATTATGCAATACATTTGACATAAATTTAAAATGTGATGTTTAATTTTATTTCTCTTCAGTATTCTAATGTATTTGAAAATCATATTACATCAATGTATCAATATAAACAATGTAATATGTTGTACACCAAATTATAGTATATAATCATAAATGCAATCTTTCAACTCTACAAACTTACTCATTTTGTGTTGAATTTGTAAATGCAAATCTAAGATGAATGTTGGAGTGACACATTTGATCTTTTAGATTATCAAAAAAATTGAAAGTTCATCAAGGCACATGAAATGAAAAATAAAAAATATTGTGACTATTTGTTTAGGGCAATTTAGTGGTGAATGTGGCATATTTAAGGTCGATATAATTATTCCTCTAAATACAATTGAGTTGTTTGAGGATCAACCTTCACTTTGAGTGAACTTGAATATTGTTCATTGAATTTGGCCATGTATTACTTGATGTAACTAACCTTTCTTAACCAATAGTGGTATGTATTAATGATCATTTTGAGATTTCATTTTTCATTCATGTTGTGTTTAAACATGCATGGCAACTTTCAATGGAATTTTTTTCATTGTATCAGTTAATTTTTAGTATATTAAAAAACATGTCACAAATAAAAATTGAAGCCCTATAGTTGAAAAATGGCAAGAAATGCATATTAAATTTCAACTTTTGATGTATAATCATCTATTTATTATATGTCAAAAAATTATAATTCGTGACATGTATTGTTCATGCATCACATGTGAATAGTGTATTGATATATTTTTCTGCATTAGCAATTATTTTATAGTAATTATAAACTTAAAATTTGACAACTTCTTGTCCATGTAATTTTGAAATTTTTTCCACCCTTCTCACAAAATACATGTGTACCACGAGATTCATAATGATAACACAACATAATGCACGACGGCATGATGCGTCAATAAATTGTAACTTTGATATATTATAAAATAAAAACAAAAATTATCAACACTACCTACAATATTTACCTCTAAATGAAAAATATTTTTTCTAACAATTTCAATGTTTTTTTCTAATGTGCACATATTTTTGAATTGAGGCAAAATGCCCATTGATTTCAAAAAGGTACAAAATATAAGCACTTTGGTGAGCACACACCATTAAAATCGAACGACCATTTTAATGTTGGGACATCTTAGACGTACTTAAATCAAGGAGTTGGGTGTAATATCCCTCCTCTTCTCTAGGAGGGATATTGGGATATTTGCGATAGTCCCAGATATAAGGCACCCACCAAATACACTAGGAAGTTGTTTTGAAGTGCTTGGGAGTTCCTACCATACTTTATTGTTGGACAACTTATTAGAAGACTCAAAAGTACCTTAGATAACCTGAAGATGAAGCAAGTTACTTACCAAGTTTACCACTAGTCTAGCACCCCCACCACCACCACCATCACCACAACCACATGTGAGCAAAGTCCAAACAAATGAAACCAGAGTTTTTAGTGCTGGTGGTGTATGAATTGAAGGGTATTAAAGTACCACATGGTATTAAAGTACCACATGGGAACCCTGCATGCATTGCACAAGTAACAAGGTGCATGGAAGAGTGTGCAAAGAAAGAGTTGTAAGTAAGATAACATGTGTGGGGGAAGACTTTTTCTTTTAAGCTCCACAAGGACAATAGTACCTACAACTACTACTACTACTACTACTTGGACACTTGATTTCTTCAATGGGTAACTGTGGGTGGTTAGCCTCAAGAAGGTTGATTGATGCCTGGTGGGGGTACTAACTAACTAGCTACTAACTCTAGTCATGAGTCATGAGTTTTTGCCCCCCCCCACCCCAGTTGCCCTCTTCTGAAAAAGCCTGCTTGCTTGCTTGCTTGTTGACTCTAGTCATGTTAACTAGAGAGCAGGTATTGAATTCCCTCATCACTTCTGCTGCATGCCATGCTTCAGATTTCATTAACTACTTCACTTGCAAAATTGTGAATCCAGTAGTAGAGACTAGAGAGATAGTTGGGCCCCCCCTCCCCCATAAGGCCTTGAATTTTATATTTCTTTTCTCAAATTT
>Ga0209611_10007240_pt1 | contig 17842 bp, 14 predicted proteins | sample S1TSphgellanicum_3_FD_187693 | JGI IMG/M metagenome (GOLD analysis project Ga0209611, IMG submission 187693) | Host-associated microbial communities from peat moss isolated from Minnesota, USA - S1T2_Fc - Sphagnum magellanicum MG (SPAdes) (version 2) | ecosystem: Host-associated > Plants > Peat...
GTTCATGAAATGGTTTGTTTGATAATTGGGAAAATAAAAGTATCCCTCTGTTTCACAATTTGGAATATCTAACAAATTAAAAGATGTTAACTTACTTCTAGATTGAAAAATAAAAGGAGTTGGAAATACGTACATTGATTGAAGATTTTTTAAATCACTTAAGTCTGGTATGGGTCCCTCCAATGAATTGTGGTCTAGCCACCTGTTACATAACATTCACAATGTTGGGCCCATATGTAAATGAAAATTAGGTGAATTTGATCAAATGAACCAACATTTGTTAAATTTTTGTATTTTATACCAAAGTTCCATTTTTTATTATCGTATTCCAACACAACTCCAACATCAACCACAGTTACATGCTACAAAATCATCAAATTAGGCAACAAATGTCTTAGACAATTGCCAAACAATTGTTTTTTTTTCAAATTTTTGAAGTAGTACTATGAAATGAGCATCCCAAGCTAGATTTAGCATTTACTGACAATAGTTTCTAAAAGAGCGTCCAAAGTTTTCTCCAATCCACAACACGTTGGCAATAGAGATTTGTTTTGGGGGGCAGGGGGCTAAGTTAGAAAATGGCAACATTTTTTCAAAAACCAATTTTTTTTTTTTTTTTGTGGCAATGCTTTTGTAAAACAGCAAGTCACTAAGGTTTCAAATATCAACAAATTTTGCAAATTTCAAATATAATTCCTCAGGTGTGGAAAATGCATATAACTTGGTTAGCACACAATAATTCTTCCTTTTCTTTTAATTGAAGAAATGACGGAAAGTCAAAAAAATTGCTTACAGTTGAGTAAGTGCTGTTAGATTACTTAGGGCAGCTGCAGGTATACTACCTGTCAAATTATAATTGGAAAGCTTCCTGCCAACAAGCAACATCCACAATGTTAAAAAAAACTCAAATTGTAGTTATAATGAGTGACATGCTTACAAAATTACCCATTAAATCACATACATTTTCTGAATCTAACGTAATGGATGAAGGATTTGAATCACAACTACAATTTCACACAAATTGTATTATACACAATTGAAGTCCTAAACCTTTTTCACTTTCTAAAGTTTCATGATGTTAGCTACTTTGGGTTGTTGAATGGGTTCATGTGTACTCAACCAAGTGATGTTGGCTAAACCAAATGGATTTAAATTGAACAAAAGAAAACATCTAATTGAAAACTTGAACTCAATAGTTATGTTCATTTTTGGAGGATACCAATCAAGCTGTTGACATTTCACCAATTGTTAATCAAGGTTCTTGAATGGTTGATTAATAAATTTATATCTAGTATTCAGGTCATCTTTACTTAACACATATATATATCATAATTAGAAGGTTTAACCAATATGGTTAACTAGTTTCAAATTTCAAACCAACTTCTAAAGTCTATTGAAAAATATGACACCCTCCAAAACACAACCTAAGATGCAAATACTACATATTATTGAGTGCAAACACAATTCCGATGTATCATCCCATCCCTGTGATAACCAGTGTTGAGTCACTTTTAGAATGAAGTCCATTAATTATTAACCCGAATTTATACCCACTTCCACACTGGTTCTGCAAATATTCGAAGAAAAGGTTTTGGTATACTATAATCACTGTCCTCAAAACTAATATGAGAATGTCAAAGAACTGGCCAGAGAACCATCGGTTCTTTGTCAATTCTCTCATGAGAAAACTGTCAGTTCTTTAAAGTTTTTGAAATAACTGGAACTAGTTGTTCTTTGATTCTGAAAAGACTCCAATGAACCTAGACTGGTGATTCTCTAATTCTGAAATGTTCAAAGAATTGGAACAAATGGTTCTTTAAAAAATCAAAGAACCGTGCAACACTAGTTATAACAACTAGGTGACAAAGAAATTGTGGAGAGAGATTAAATGACAAGTCATGGACCAACATAATTAGGAAAGAAGGTGATGAATGATTTGTTTCACTTACAGAGTCTCAACCCTAGGAATTGTGTCATTGGTGCATGTAATCCAATCATAAGGAGTGTAGGCACATGGATCTCCAAGCCAAGAAGTGAGATTAAAAGCTTCCTTCACACTTTCAATCCCAAGCGCTAAACACTCAACCCACCAATCCAACAACAAACAACATAATATAAGTTAGATGTGATATACACTTGGAATTATCTTTGTTATTATTGGCAACCAATTAAAAACCTTGCACTAATTTATCATGGTTATGAGTCAAGTCCAATAAGGCTATAACAACAAACCAAACATAATTTTTCATTTCAAAAATGAGACCTAACAACCTTGACCAATGTATTCCAAGCATGGACATTATATTCTTAGTTGCAAAAATTTGTCATACCACAACCTTGCTGATTTTAGTTCAAATAACTATGGACAAGGTATTCAAAAGCTTGAGCCTGGCAATGGACTGGAGCAAGCTATCTACCTTTCACCTACTAACCTACCTGTTCTATGAGAACAATCAGCTGATTGATCACAGCCAATAGGTGAATGCCATGTCAGCAAACTTTATCAAAATGTCTCGCCATGAAAGCCAATTAAGTTAAATTCTCAAAACAACAATTCAAGACTTGTAGAATTCAAGCCCTACTTCAACATAATTTGCAAATTATACTGTACCAATTTCAAGGTTGGAAATCTGAAATTTAGATTTTCTAAATCTCACAATTAGAAATCCTCTCTATTATTATTATTATCACAAATTATTAATACTATAAATTTAGATCTAAATTTGTGGTACAACACAAGCCATCTATAGAACAAAAAGTGTCCTTTTCAACCTAGTGAAATCTTTGGATTTAGCAACCTCAATTTTGCAACTTTGAATCAGAGTACATAACTTTTGGAAGTTGCAAAACCCAAGTAACTTGCTAAACTCAAATCATTTCACTTGACTGAAAAGGACAATTTGAAATTCTCGTTTTCTTTTTTGGTTGAAAAGGATTACTATGATTTGGATCGACACAGCAAGAAGGATTAACTTAGGGCCACTTTAGGCAAGGATCCAAGGTCCAAGTTCCAATGAAATAGAACAAGCCTATTGGATGAGAGCCATAAATTGGACCCATGGCCTTTAGATGAGGATCCAAGACCAAAAAGTGGCAAATGGAGGCCGAACCTACATGGTACCATTTTGGAGGGAAAATCAATTGGTTCAAGCGTTCAAACCAAAAGCAAAAAAGTCTAGCTGACAAGGAGAGCTCATGAATTGAAGAACCAAGATGCACGTTAGGGTTCAACTCAAGGATTCAATTTGCTTCAAAATGAGTCCAATTGGACCATGAACCCTCATCTAAAGTGGGGCCTTATTAGTACAAGTGATGATGAAGGAAGGAAGTTGCTGAACCAGGGATCAAGGGGGGATGGGCTGAAGGAAGTAAGTTACTTACCATCTGAGACAAATGTTAGATTGGGTGCAGGTGGCAACAAAAGAAAAAGCTCAAGAGCATTCAAAATGGGACCCAGTTGAGAATCCGCATGAGGAATCAACTGAATGCTTCCACTGCTGCTGTTGAAGGTGACGTTGGTACCCACCACCTCCCACGCCATGTACATCCCACCAGCCAGCGACACAACGGAGATGTTGAGGTAGTAGTCTTCGGACGGGCCCTGGTTTAGGACGATGTCGAACTCTCGCGTCTGGTTGTGCGCTAGCGGATCGATTTCTGCGAAGTAAAACGCCACATAGTAGTTGCTGTTGTCGGACGTTACATAGGGTAACGTCAGGTTCAGACCTTGTCCTCGTGGCCACGACTCTGCGCTTTGCATCACTAGCTCCGGTACCATATCCAGCGGACCCGATACATCCACTGGAGTCGTCGTGTTGATCGCGAAGCTCTAGATTGGATTCACTTGCGGTATATCGGTTTGCCACCGACGATCATACACATCATACGGGTACCTGCAATACATATTTATATATATACAACTTTGTGAGGTTCATGTTGGTGCTAATGAAGGGACTCTTTCCGTTAGGCTGTTCTCATGATCACGCTTACACACACTGTGCTGCGAGCGATCACAGCGACGTCATGGAAACTTGAAATTAAGCTGCCTACATAGGACCTAATTTCTTCCTGCACTGACAGTCGCTTTCCACTGGAGAGTTGCAAGAGCGTTGAAAAATATATGTTATGAATCGTGTTAGGAACTCAGGGAACACATATAATTCCCATGAGAAAAGGACAGATGTCACTGTTATATATAGTGAGTCACGGTTTGATTCTTTTAACTCTTGCAATCGATCAATGCTTCACAAGTAGAATTGTGAGATGACATAGTAGAACACAGCTAGCTAGCTGAAAAAACATAATGAAAAGCTGTTGTGATCACAGCAGCCTAATGGAAAGAAAGATGTCCTTTGAAGTATTTCACTCGCACTAGCTTTTTGGGTTAAACAGGTTGACTAGGCTAATGAGTGAGAGAATGCTTAGTAGTACTGAGTAGTGTTACACAGTGAGACAATGCTGCTTCAAGACTAGCTCTCGGCGCTGTTTCAAGGAGATTGGGAGGAGTTTTTCTAGCTAGATGTACCTTATGATAGGTGTGGAGCCGCCGAAATTGGCATGATAAATATTGAACAAGTAGGAGCCTTGTTGCACAATCTTATACATGTTGGCGGTGTCAAGAGGCCTCAACTCCAGAGAAGATATGAAAGGGTCGCCAGTGATGCGCCCAAGACAAACATAAATAGTGTCTTTGGTGGCGGACAAGTAGCCCTCATAGTATTGTACATTATTCTCTGCGGAGCCTGTAAAATAAATTGGGCCAACTGACAGTGCCTCGATCTCAAGGTAGAAAGTGGGCGGAGCACCAGTGCCAAGAAAGTTGGCGTACAAGAAATAGACCCGAACCATATAGGTGTTGTTTTGAATTGCAGGCAACACGTAACAGTCCTTGCTTCTGCCCTCCGGGAAGTATCTCAAGCTCTGCAGAGTTTTTGTGTCCGATGTCACAAGATCGAAGTTTTGGCCTGTGAATGTGTAGCCTGTGTCCGGCACCCATGTGATGTTGTTGGCGTCAGTGTACGCTGCACCGCTTAATCCGCAGTCGATACTGATAAAACCTGTACAAATCACACTGTGCGTGTGAGACATTCAGCATAAGAACAAGAGCAAGATCACGGAATCACTCAAGAACTCAGCTTTGCTATAAGCTGATCGCACCTGGTTGGGCTTGTACTAGTGTCAACGGAACAGAAACGCATGACAGCAGCGCGATGACAACGACTGCTACATCCAACATCCGCAATGGCGACATCATATTCATGTCCGGCTGCAACTTCTGATGGTAGCACATGACTTCCTCCAGATGCGTATCAGTGCAGATCTACTTCGCAGTCTATTGGGTTCACTGACCGATTTTCCCTTATGGTCCCTGCGTCCTTCTGTGGGTTCAAGCATTCTGAAGTCAGTTGCATCTACACAAATGCAGTAGCGGGGGAGTAGCATACACATGAGTAATGTTTTGTAGACTGTCAAAAGCTGCGACTACTATTCTTCAAGGTTACAACCTCCCTAACAGCTTTATAGAGTGCAAGACATCATGACAAGACGGGAATATATATGTCGAGTACTCATACAGCAAAACCGTGATCAAAGGTGTCATCAACGGTGACTGGCGGCCGGACCAGTTGTTCGGCTGTTCACGTAAGCTGCTGCAAAGTCATCACGAACTCATCATCCTCTTGAAGCTTGCAAATATATGATCTCTACCTTTTGGATCTGTCGCGGCAAGCTCAGCTGAGGACTCTCAACGAGCTCACTCAAAAGTCGAGAGGTGTCACATCTAGTATAATATCATGACTACCTGCCAGTGCTCAACCAATCCTTCGAAGGCAAGAAGCATTCCATGTGCTCACGCGATGCAGTCAAGGAAACAGGAGGGGGGGGGGACAGGAAGCAGAAGAAGAAAGAAACCCACGAGTCCGATGCGCACTGCAGGAGACACAAGCTAGTCGGATCATCAGCTGTGTATCTATTGTGGATAGCTGCAGCAAGCTAGAGAGCTATTCTCTATGAGACTCTAGCCAGCCAGTGAGCGGAAATTCGATGGAACCCAGCAAGAGGTTCGATTCTTCTCTACCGCGTCGCCAAATATAATTTCCTTCAACCCTCATTACCGACGATCGGTAAGCTGCTCCGGCTTCTTGCGGGTGTGCATTGCGTCGGCCGCCCAACTCGGGTGCTTAATTAAGCTCATTGAATACTGCAATCTACAAGCTATTGCAAATTGTAGTCTGCAGCTGGTGCTTCTATATTAAGCTATCCAGCCCAGCTAGTGACCGTGGAAGAAAACGCAACCAAGCAAGTGGCAAACCATCAATAGTAATTTGTTGCACTTTCGTTCGCTTGGAGAGAGTACAAATAAAACACAATTTGACAGTGTCAGAAATAATACATAAAAGTAGCTGTTCTGTTATATATAGGACACACAATCGTCGGCAAGTTAATCTAATTCATTTGGCTGTCCTCTAGTAAGATGATGGATCCCAGGAACGAACGACTAGATAACTGCAGCAGCAAATGGCAGCAGCTGACACATTTACTGCGCGCTTGTCTAGACAAGTCGTAGAGAGTCAAGTCAGCTAGCTCCTAGGTCGGAGATTAACCAAGCCCTAGCTAGAAGGCTAAGGACAAGATTTAGAGCTGCCCCTGCACTACATTAGGCTCAGGCCTCACCTCTATGTCCCAAGGAAATATAGCAGTTTTCGCCCAGGCAGGGCAGCCTCACTACCACCCAGCCAGATGCGGGAGACAACAGCCCACCAGGCAGGGCAGCTTTGCTACCACCCAGCCAAGTGGGGAATACATCGGTTCTCCAGGCAGGGCAGCCTCACTACCACCCAGCCAGGTGGGGAATAAAGCAGTTTGCCGGGCAGGCCACCGTCATTACCACTAGGATTGGGTGGTAGCATAAACTGCTAACAACCTGGTTGGGGTGGTAGTGAGGCTGATTTCCTGCTGTGCTGCCCGGGAGAACTGCTATATCCCCTTGGGACATAGTGCCAAGGCCTAGGCTCGGCTCCCCTATATTTCTAGACATGGAGCTGTTCTTTTCGTGCTACCTCCAAGACTTCACACCTGCGTGCCACGATTCACTAACTGGAAGGCACCAAAAATGTGAATGGAGTCTGAGGTCGAAATTGACTAATTAGAATCATTTGTCACTGAAAAAAACTAGTTGCAAGGATCAGGAGGAAGTTGTCACTTCTCTTCCAGTGAAATACCTAGGAAGAGAATGGGAGGAGAACCTGCTGCCACTCTAGGGGAGAAAGTCGAGGGAAAGTTCTTATTGCCGTGCTGACGAGGCCTGTAGCGCAGGGACCCGGTTCACTCCTGATCAATTTCTGCGTGGGCTTTTCCAAGGGGGGGTGTTTCGGGTTGGAAACAATGTGCCCCTAGTTGTTAATGCAGTCAGTACAAGAGACTACTGTTGCAATTTTTTGCCCTTCGTCTGCCCTTTGCCCTGTGTTTTTTCAGCTTGTCATGTTTTGCACCCATAACCTCCCATGTTATGCCTATTAATTAGGCCCACTTTACACTAGGAGTCAGGGCCGAAAAAACTTGGGGGCCAACAAACTCTTAGCATTTTTGGTTCGTTCTTTGGCCCCAATTTACTAATAAATGCTAGAACATTGATGTCAGGATATTAATAAATGTAAGAACATTTTCCCCAAGGGTTGCAAATTGATCTCCCAAATTTGATGGTATCCTTTTTTCAGCCTTGGGGCCAATACAAGGCCATAAAGTTCAGCATTTATCAGTACTTGGGGCAGATTGAAAAGATTTTTTCTATTTCAGCCTTGACTCCTAGTGTAAAGCTCTTGGGGCTGATTTCTACTTTTGCACCATTTAAGAATGCTGGATTTGGGTTGAACATTGGCCCTGGCTCCTAGTGTAAAGCGGGCCTAAGGAATAAGGAATTTAGTGCAGGATACCCTGGCTCGAGGCTGTTGCATGAGTTAAAACATGATGCAGTTTTTACTTTCTTTTTTTTTTGCTGTGATACATGGTGGATATCCAGCTGGTACCTGTTGAGTTTCACAAGAGCATAATGTTCATTCCCTCTTTTCACTATTCAACCCTTTTCAATGTGTTCATTAACTCAATCCTTTTTTAGTACTCTGCACACTAGCTCGGTCTTTTTCATTGAGAAAAGCTCTTAGGTTTTACAAAGTAATAATTACATAATGCAAAGGTAAGCTCTTTTACAATTGTCATTTCTACATTACATTCAATCCAATCCTTGTTTTTCATTGGATATTTGTCATTCAATTCATTCAAGTTAAAATTTAAGGTTTAATGTTCATTTGTTTTTGTTATTCCTTATTTTCACTATTTAGTCCTTTCATTGAACTTGCCCCTTTGCAACCTCCTAAAAACTTTATGTTCCATAGGTTTTTTTCTTAAATTGAATTAATCAATGTTATAAGTGAGTATACACAAAAAGTAGTGTAAACAACAAAATACAACCCAATCTCTAAACAAAAGGACTAACAAGTAGATGATTTTATGGGATAATAATAGTATTTTTGGGTACATTATTTCTTGACTCTTGTTTGCATGAACTTCAAAAGTTAAATTGTTATTCACATATTTTTTTAATTACTTACAAATTCTTGAATTAGACCTAAAATGTGTGGTAGTTTAAAAAATAAAGTTCAAGTACTTGAAAATAGGTGAAATGTTTTTATAAATATTTGGTTTTTTTTCATGCACTTCAATATTGATGTGGTGAACATTCTAATATAATATTTTTGGTTAATGGAATTTGTTTTCATAACTAAAAGTGTCCCCAACCCCTAAAAAATGATGTAATTGTTAGGGATACTTTTGGGGTACTTTTTCAAGTCCAAATGATATGACACAAATTTTTTTGAAAAGCTAGAAAAAGCTAGAAATGCCCAAAAAAAAAAAAAAAACTCATTTGCTTTGAAATGCTAAAAAAAGGTTAAAAGTTTAAAATACCATTTTTTTCTTGTTTTCAAGTAGAAAACAAAACCTAACAAATATGTACAAAATATTTTGCTTGCACCATTACATCTTCTTGTAACAACTAGACCCCCCCTTTTGTTGAACATTTTTATAATGTAAATTTACCCCAAATTTTTAGTTGAAGAACCTCAATTCATTTCCTTTTCTTATGATGAAGTAACAACTTATGGTTAACAAATATGGGTTTCCATTCATGCTTATGTTGTTGAAGATTAACATTAAACTCCATTGTTGTTATCCTTGTAGCCAATGGTTGATGGGGTCATTTTATATAATATAATGTGCATTCTAGTGGATGCCATGGTGTGTTTTGGTGATTTGAATTAATATACAATTGCATCCAAAAATTGATCACATTTGGAGTTGATGGGGTGAGATTTTTAAAAGTGTCAAAGCAAGTGTGATGGTTTAATTAAAAGATCAAATGCACCAATTTTAATCAATGTGCATTGTATGAACCACCACATCAATTTGGTGGTCCAAATTCTTTCCAAACTAAACATTGTGGGGAAAACTAAGGATGTGTTAAAATTCATATGCATATTTTTCTCATAGTCCAAAGAAAATTTAAGAGTTTAAGGCATAGGCACACTAAGCCCCCCAAAAATTATAGTCACAAGTATAATTTTTTTGCAATTACTTTTTTTGGTAATGTATGGACAACACATCTTGGATTATTTTTGTTTGTTTTAAGTATATTTGATTAACTTGAAACTTAATCTAATCAATTATTTTTTAAAATATAACAAACAATGAAAAACTTGAATGTATGGAGTATATTTGTGACAAAATAATAATTGTCACAAAATTTGAAAAAATTGCATATATATTTCAAAATTAAGGTTTTGAGTGGAATTCTTGGGTGAATTTTTTTATGGTGTATGATATTGATATACATGAATTAAATTTAAGACCATTTAAAGATTTAAAGTTTTTGGATGAAATTTCATTCAAAAATAGTGTGTTTTTTGCATTTTTGAACAATAAATGCATAATTTAAAAATTAAAGTAAAAAACCACTACCATATCAAAGAGGAGGAGATTTTATAGATGGGCATTACATTATTTTTTCAATTTTCTTTTGTTTGGTAATGTTTCATGAACCACAAACATGAAGCCTTATGGTTGTTGAATTTTTTTCACAATCTTGGGAATATTTTGTATGTGATTTTGTTCCTGCAATCAAGTTGTGTTAAGTAGATTTTTACTATTGGCACCTTGACCCCTAAAATGTTTACATGAACAATGTGTTCAATGGGTATCAAAACTTGATGAATGGGACATTAAATGTGGTCGTGCATGAATGGCCACCTAATTTGAATAATAGTTTGGAGAATTCAAGTGTCAAAATTGTTGATAGATCCATCGTGTTGCATTACCATGTCTTGAAACATCATTATACATGTTTATTATTTGTGTTATTTTCCAACAAACCATTAACAATGTGCAAAGATGATGTCTTAAAATAGTAGTTAAGGTCAATGATAAACTTGAGAAACAACTTGCTACCCAAGATGTGATGGATGTTGGCAAGTTGGTGTATCCAAAATACTAGTTGAATTCTTCATGTGAATAAACCTTTACTATGCATATGGCCATTTTGAAAGGCTTTTATTATCAACCCAAAAAACTTGGATCAACACAAACTTGGTTCCCATCAATTGTTAATGTGAATATTATAGACCTATAATCTTATTTTTTCAAGATCACAATAATGTCCAATGCTCAATGGGCTACAGACCAACCCATGGCTCTCAATCCAATGTCCAAACTTTGAAAGAAATTTTCTTCCAATGAATTATTATGTGATCAACTTTGAGTTGATGACAGTGACAAAGTTGGTTGTGGGTTTGAATTATAGGATCTGGAAGATAAAACGAAATTTTCAACCTAGACATTCATGAAAACAAAATTGCAAAATCAATTTTATGACCATATGGATTTGAAGGTGTGTATGTTTGGACAATTGTTGTATATTGTTGATATTTTTCTTTAGATTGATGAAAAAGCAAAAAAAGGTTTTTTAACTTGATGTAATGTAACTTTCGTGGCTTGTTGGAACAAACAACCTTCAATGGCTAATTGGAACAAACAACCTTCAATGGCTAATTGGAACAAACAACCCTCAATTTCCATGATGACAACGAATTTGAGCTTTGAGTGAATTTCTCCTTCCTTCTTTAATCCCATTTGATTTTCTTTGTATCCCTAAACTAATGTGTGATTTGCAAGTCAGGATCATGTGCTACCATTGGGTGTCGTGTCCTTTTAGACAAGGGTTCAACCCCCTCAAATGATTTGTCAATTCATTTTTTATGCATTGTAATTTGTTCATGTGATTCCAAGTTTTATCTTGAATTTTATGAACTTGTAAAAATTGCTTTTGTTTAGTCTTTCAAAAAGCTTAAATTATTGGCCATGATTTTTTTTCGCCAAAAGTTGCCATTCTAATTATCCAAGATTCACCAAATGGTTTCACAAGTTTTTTTACTATTACCTAAATTCCCACTTTGTCAAAATTGAAATAGCCATTATTACATACACTTTACCCTGATTAGGCCCTTCTTCCAATAAAGGCTACGGCCTCAAGTTTTACCCTACAATTATTAGGCCAGCCAAAGACTCTATTTTCAACTCTCAACCAATTCACTACCAAGTAGTAACTGCTTGTAATTAGGCGACTTGAGTGACCCAACACCCACTAGTGCACCATCCAAAAAATCCCCTTCTAAGATTTCATGGATGGGATGAAACTATCCCCCAAATGTTAGTTTACTTGGTAAGTATATATATTTTCTTCTTCTCCTTTTTTTCCCAATTAGAATTTTTTCTTTATTTTAGTTTTTTTTTTATGGGGAACAATTTTTTTATCATTTTTTGTTGGCCCACCTTTAACCCCAAGTTTTTTTTGGGGAAGCTCTTACCTACCCCAACCCACCTATTGCCTTTTTTCCTACCAACCCACCTACCTCTTTCATCCTATTGACCCCCACCCCACCCCACTTCCTTTTGCATTCACTTCCATCACTAAAGCTTTTGGCCTAAAAAGAGCTTAAGTAGTTTAGAACTTCAAGAACGCGAAATCCATCAGAATTTCAAAGGTTGGGAGCTTCAAGAGTGCCTTAGCAAGAGGAGCTTCAACGTGGTGGCAATAAAAGTGTGAAAATAAAAAAAGCTTCACAATGGTGGCAAAAGTGGGAGCTTGGAGGTAAGCTCCTTTGTCCTCCTCCTTTTTTATTTTTTGCATTTTTTTTAATTGAAAAATATGACAATGATGTCACCGGCATCTTCTTTTGTCTTTTTTTTAACATAACACCACTCTACCCAAGTTGGGGAAATGATGGTACCAACTTCATCAACTTTCCTTCCGACAATTCCATCTCAACTTATAGCAGCAAGACTTATTGTTGTAAAATCGAAGTAGGAGAACTATAGGCAAGAATTTGATCAACAACATGGATTGAGATCTCATCATCTACTTGTTTTTTTGTGGTGCAGGGGTTGTGTACTTTACTTTGAAGATGAAGGAATTGAAGGATGATTGTGAAGGTTTTGATATTTTCCCACTTGATTACATCTATTTGAAAAAATCAGGTTAGAAGCAACAACAAACAAAAACTTTGTGGTACAAAACCTAAATGAAAATCAAGGCTTCTTGTTGTAAAATGTTTAAAATTTTTGTTTTTTAAGAGTAATTTCCCAATACCTTCAAGCCATGTCTAATCATGCCAAATGTTGAGGTTTCTTGGAATTTTTGTTTGATCATCTTTAGTGCATGCAGGAGGATTTTGCAAATATTTCAACCCATCCTAGTACTCATAGTCGATCATCCTTTACATTCCATATGATCTAGCTATGCTCCATGCTACCTTCAAAAAGGTGATTAGTTTCCGCCCATGTTTTTTTCATCTCATTAACTCTTTAAAGTCTATCTCTATTTATGTCTCTCTCCATCCATGTTATCTAGGATTTGTCACAAGCTTCAAAAACACAAATTTGTTTGTGAAATTCATGGGGAGAGTTTGACATAAAATTTGGAAAAAAACTTGCTGAAGATTGATTAGGAAATCACTATTGTAAGGAATTTTTACTTGAGCTTACAAATCCAATATTGACAAGGATTCATTATATGGGTGTTGTTGGACATGACCTAATAGGCAATTATCAAAAGGCTCATGACCAATATGCCATTTAGAATGCTTTTACCTGGAGGTTTGGATTCCTCTTTAGTGGCTATAGTGGCATCACAACATTTCAACAACATTGAAGTTGCCAATGTCTAGGGTGCCCAACTTCACACTTTTTCTATTGGCCTCAATGTGATGATAGATCTTGATTAGTACCTAAAAGCTCTAAGTATGAATCCTACTCAAGTGTAGTAACATATAACAAGATGCATGTGTGGATTGCAAGAATGATTTTGTGAATTGGTTTTTTCAAAGAACTAGAATTCATTGTCATCATGGAATAAACTAAAAGTTGGAATTATTTAGTTTGGTGATCTAAATTACTTGAGCAATATTTTGAATTAAGATTTGGGTGGGTTTTCTACTTTGGTTATAAGGATCACTTGATCTAGAGTTTCCAAGCAAGTTGTAGATTACCTAAAAACAAACCACCATAAATGTAATACCCCTCTTAGCAATTGTTTAGGGTAGCAATTTATCTTTGAGGCCACCACATATTTACTGTTATGACATGTTCCTAATTATAGGGTGGGGTTGTTTTAGATTTGGTCATTTTTTGCACATTTTTGTAACACATGGACCACCCATGTTTTTTTATTTAAGGCATTTTACTTTCATTTTACAACATCTTGGGTTAATAGTTAGAAATACATTCTCACATTTTCTTATATGTATGTTTGATGAAATTATAAAAAAATTGATTCTAATTTTGCACTCAAACCAAAAAACCTTCCTTTACCCCAAAAAATAATAAGTTCAAACCTAGAAAGAAAACCACACCCTCATGAGGGTATTCTATAAACACCATGGATTGAATTATTTTGGTCTAGGCTATTAGAGGGGTATTGCTTGTGCCTAAAATTATTCAATGCACATGCGATACCCCTTTTAAAGTATATTAAAATTCTTTTGGTTCCATAACATATCTAAAAAATCCTAGAATGGTACTGCATAGCCATACCAAAACCTAGAAGGAAAACAATACCCTATTTGTGGTTTTTTGCTAACACCATGGGCACCAAGTGATTAGGCAAATGAAGCCCCTATCACAACAATATCCATAATTTTGTCATCAAATATTGTCAAGGTTTTTCTTCAAATGGTTGGTTCCCTCCATGACTAATGATGAAGATAAGTTTTTCCCAACAAGCTTTTTAGAAGGATTCATGGGTCAATTGGTCACTTGAAAGAAACTATGTGCTGCATGCATGCTTGAAATGATCAAGCGATCAAAATTTAAAAACCTTAAGGGATGCAAAAAACCTTAAGAAAGATGATGGGTGCTTTCAAAATGGAGTGGAGGATTGGAAAAGAAGTGTGTGGGTGGGTGGGTCTTCACCATTTTTTCTTAATAATGATCTTCTAACAACTTGAAAATTTGAACTGTCACTGTAGAAAGAGGAAGAAACTTTGGAACACTATGGAAATTAGTTGGTTTTTTTGTTAAGTTTTTTCTTTTACTATTGTTCTTCTTTTTCATTTGACAATGGTACTAATACATTTTTCAAGGAGGTGTAGTAAGAAAAAGAACAATATTCTTTGCTACTTGAATTTCAAGCATTGCATTATTAATTTTTGTAGCCATTATTGTTGTTGTAGAGCATTTGAGTTGTTCTTGTCGCTACTGTGATTACTTTGGAAACAAACTGAGGAAAAAATATTTAGGAATAATGTCAACCACCAAGATGTCATACCTTTAGGGGCATGTAGCTAATGTACCACATCCTTGAATGCACCATCTTGCAAGGTCTATCACATACATCTTTGTGGGTGGTGGATGATCCATGGTCCACAATAACATGTCAGCATGATTCATCACCTTCACACTATTGGTATTCCCATTTTCATTATACCTTGCAAGCAATCGACCATTGTCGATTGAATGAGCAAAACACATAAATACAATTTAACACAATTATTCAAGTACCTCCATGAAGCTTCTAAAGCACAGTTGATCTCAAGCAAAAGCTCGAAACTTAATTTGATGTAAATCAATTAGGTTGGATGGTAGATTTGTTTAGAAAGAAGAGTTTTTGATGGAGCTTCAAACTTATGTTGATTTTATGGAGCTTTGAACATAGTTGATTTGTTTATGAATTGGATCTACAACTTGTAATTTCATAGAGATCTTAAGAAAAAAGACATGGGTACCAATTTGCAAAGAATAAAAGTTCTTGAACAAAGAAGAAATGGGTATCCATTTGTAAAGAATTTGAGAAATGAAAACTTAGATCAGTGGGTGTAACACACAAGTTGTAAATCCTATTAGGCAAAATCAACTGCCACAAGAAGGATTGCCTACTTTTGAATCTACTAAAACCTCTTTACCCATCAAGTTAACAATGTTAATAATTATCTTCTGGAAATTTTTAATTCTCACTAAAAATAAAGTTCATAAATTTTTTTGCATTATACATAACCATGGGTTTATATATATAATTTAAATTTAATATATAGTTTTAATTCTCATCTTATCTTAAATAAATATGAAGATATTATATGTATTAAAATGAATCAACAATATAATTCCATAATATAATTAGTCATATATAATATGTTATTCAATATGTTATAAATAACAATATATTTAATATTTAAGCCAATATTATACATCATAAAAAAAATATTACATAAGGACTTATGTTATATATTTATGAAATATAAAATATTACAAACCTACTATATAATTATTTTAACCTAAAAAAATCTATTATATGCCAAAGATTTAAAATAAATTTTCAATCATACATAGGATTAATATATGGGAGAGCTCATTTTTTTTAATTATGTGAACCATTAAAAATTAATAAAAGATCATGTGCTTTAATTTTTTTAAAATAGACATTAAAGTCTTATTAAATTATAGATTTTATTTTTATTTTTTAAAATGAGTTTAAAACTTTAAGAGGGATTTTTTTTTAAATGTACGTCATTGAAAAGATGTTAAGCATGAACTTTTTTAATTTTAAAATGTTGACAAACTATGAATTTTAACATTAAATAATAAATTTTACATTAAACCCTAAACCTTTATATCGTCAATGTGACCAATTTCACTTTATTTTTATTTTTATATATGTTAAATCATATTAAAGGTGAGTAAATAATTTTGAAAACATGAATTTCATGATGTATTAACAGGGAATCAAGTATTTAAAAAATATTCTTATTTTTCATGGTTAATGGATTATCACAATATGATATGAGTATTGCATTGAAACTCTATAACTTTGTTCAAATGACCTTTTACCATCAATGTGACCAATTTTGCAATACCTTCATTTACTTGAATCAATATGTACAGCATGATATATTGAACATGGAATATTTTTTTTTTTAAATGTGTTTTTGTTTCATGGTTCAGGATATTATCACAATATGATTTGAATTTTATTTTTTTTCTATGTTTTGGTATGGTAATGCAATACCCCTTCAAGTTTCAAAAGATGTTACAAAACCCAAAGGATTTTTGGGATACCTTACAAGGGGTACTACATGTTTATTGAATATTCCTTGCCATAAGCATTACCCTTTGATAATATAGACCAAAATAATTTAGCCCATGGTGTTTATTGAATGCCCCATGTAGGGTATTGCTTTCATTTTAGGTTTTGGTAGGGTTATGCATTACCCTTCCACATTTCGAAAGATATGTCATGGAGCCCAATGTATTTCTAAGATACCCTATGAGGGGTATTACAGATGTATTGAATAGTTTTGGTCATGAACAATACCCCTCCAATAGAGTAAACTCATGGTGTTTAATTATAGAATACAATTAATGAGGGTATTGGTTTCCTTGTTGGTTTTCATAGGGCTACACAATACCCCTCCACATGTCAAAAGATATTTTATGGAGCCCAATGTATTTCTTGGATACCCTAAAAGGGGTATTGCATGTTTAGTGAGTTTTTTTAAACATGAGCGATGCCCTTCTAATATCCTAGATCAAAATAATTCAACCCATGGTGTTAGAGTGTAGCCCAATGAAGGTATTGTGTTTGTTTTAGGTTTTGTTAAGGCTACGCATTATCTCCAAGTTTCAAAAGATATGAAATGGAATCAAAATTATTTCAGGGTTACCCAAAATGGGGTATTACACCTTCATTGAGTATTTTGTTTTATGACTTGAATATAACATATGTTAAACGCATCTAAATTGAACTAGAGCTCTATATTGTTTTGATTATCCACTTGTTTGCAATACCCTCATATAAGGTGTGTCAAATACTTTAATCGTCCCTTTATTTATTTGTTTGAGTGAACAAGACCAAGCTCCATGCAATACCTTCATTTTATTCTTTCCTCATTATTGTCAATTGTTGGGGGTCTATTGGAGTGGCAACCATGTAGATAGGTGTAGCCATGTAGGTGGGGTTTGGTAGGTACTTACTTAAAGTGTTGGTAGGTAGGAAAGTGGAAGGACAAGTAAGTAAATAAATAGATGGGGGGTGGGTAGGTGGGTGGAGATGAAAGTAGCACATTTTAAATTTATAGGTGACTAGGTAGATGGGAAGAGTCTACTTTTAATTTAAATATTTAGACGAGTAGGTCAGAGGGGGACAGTGGGGGTTAGTAGGTGGGTGGGAGGAAAAAGTTTCCAAAAAAAAAAAAAAAACAGGAAAAGGGGGGGGGAAAAAAAAAAGGACAAAAAAAAAAAAAAAAAA
>Ga0209611_10007241_pt1 | contig 17840 bp, 12 predicted proteins | sample S1TSphgellanicum_3_FD_187693 | JGI IMG/M metagenome (GOLD analysis project Ga0209611, IMG submission 187693) | Host-associated microbial communities from peat moss isolated from Minnesota, USA - S1T2_Fc - Sphagnum magellanicum MG (SPAdes) (version 2) | ecosystem: Host-associated > Plants > Peat...
AGATTTGAATAAAAAAATTCAAAATTCAAATATTAATTTTGCGATTCATTATATGAACAATATACATATGTATGCATATATATATATATATAATTTTAGTACATACATTAAAATTTACCCCTATGTCATTGTAGAATACCTTTAGGATGCAATTAATTTGGTGACTATTGCGACTAATGGGACATATCAACTTATTAATGGATGAAAATAAATGTAAAATTGATGTAACCAATGGGATGAAATTTCTAATAGTTGCATCATAGTTGTGAAAATGACAAAAATAGTTGAAAGTTGGTCTTGTAGTTGCAAATATTTTCAAATCTAGTCGCAAACGACTATAAGTCGCATGTAGTTGTAAATTGAATGGTTACATTTTGGCTGATTTCTACTAGTGTTGAAGGTTGGACTTTGGAGCAATGGACATGGTGTTGAAGTTCTTGTTTACTGACTACTAATATGTCTATAAAATAAAAGTTTGCAATTTTCAAAGTAAAAGCCTTTCAACTTTCAAGTTCACTTACTTGTGCAATTTACTACAACATTGTTTGCATTATCAATCCTTCTTTAAGAGTTCAACTTCCAAGGGTTTAAAGTTGAAGGATTCATCACCTTTCTAGTTTCAATTTGTTTGTGCATGAAACAATTTGTGGTCCACATAATGTCACCTCTAAAGCCTCCAAATTTCAAATACAAACCTTTTTTTTTGGTTCTTTGCCTTTGACAAATGTGTAGTTTGATTTAAGGTCTAGTTTTACATCATCAGGTTTACCTAACATGGCTTCTTTGTCTAAGTTTGGGTCTAGTGTTAGGTCATCCAGTTTACCAAGTTGTTTTCCCACCTCCACATCATCAAGTCAATCAGGCGATGCCCATGGACTGCATGTGCTATGTGACCCCACTAATGCATTGACATTTGGTGCTTCAGGTTTTGCTGAAATGGGCACCTTGGGCTGCTGCAAGCTTTATTGAACTCCAAGGCACCTTGTGTGTTGTAAGTTGTGTTCAGCTCCAAAACACCTTGGGTGCTACAAATTATGCTAGTTTGTGTAGTTTTTAAGGCAAAGGTGCTTTTAGTATTCAAGGTCTTGCTTATGGTACTCAAGTTCTTGCTTTTGGGGAACTAATCAAGAAAAAAAACACAGAGATTAAGAAGGTGTTCAAAGAAAAATGGGTTGCCCAATTTCCTTTGGCTAAACCTATGGTAGATCCTACAATCAAGACTCACATGTTAACTGCAAGGTTTGTTATTTGATTGAAAGCAAGGAAAAAAAACTTAACCTAAGTTGGATGGTTTGTAGAACCATGTAAGGAAAAAAAACATTAACTTCTCATCCAAGAGTTTTGGTTAATGAGTCTTATATCAGTAATGACAGCCAATACCAAAGAAATGAAAAGGCTTGTGTTAATCAAGGTCCATATTTTATTGCAAAGTTGGTGGTCAGTGGAGGGAAGGCAAAAAAGAGGGAAAAAAAAATCTAATTTGTGGCAATTTTCATGTCTTGAAACATGGCAAACCCATGACCAATTTTGAGCATATGAAAGTTCTTTTGACTTCTTGAAAATACACCATACACCCAAGAAACACTCAACTAGCTAGGGTATGGCTACTGCCATGCATAATGTTATTTTGAAATAAACTATGTTGTTGGTCCAACAAGCTAAATTCATTTCAATCAATTGTGACAAGGTTGCCATTCTGGACAACCAATTTTGGATTTCTATTCGTGTATTTATTGTCGAAAATTGGAGCATGGTGCCAATTATTTTGAATTTGGAAAGAATTGTCAATTGAGGTATATCTAATAACCTCACTTTTATAATTATTCGCTCTCTTGCTATTTTTGGTGACATTACTAACAAAGTTGTTTACTTTGAGGTTGATAGTGTAACAATCTTCCAAGGTTTGAAGATTGGTATGACTATCTAATTGGTTAACAAGCATTGCCTTTCTGTTGTAGGGATTCATTGTATGGCACATTGGTGTAATCTTGTTGTCCAAACTTGATCATCCTTGACACTTGTTGCAAATATTGAAGGTTTGTTTTCTTCTATGTACACCTACGACAACTCATCCCCAAAAAGGCCTTTGGAGTGCACAAAGTTGGTTCAGGTAATTGAGTCTAAGGGCTTGAAGACTTTAAGAAACTTTTAAACTCGATGGATTTCAATGTTGGCCCCTTCCAAAATATTGGTATTTGAGTATAAATTTGTTGTTATGAAAATGTTTAAAGATCTTATTATTAATCATGTTACTGCCACTAACTATGAATTGTTTTATGATGTGGAAAAAGTGATGGGACTAACTTGTGTGTTACCTATGTTAGAGGTAGTGTAGAACTTGAGCAAGCTTGTTCAAAACAGAGATTGTTTCATTTGTGATTTTGTGGTCAATATGAGGTTGACTCAAGTTGATCTCTACAACTTCTATGTGGACCCTGAAGGCCATTTTTCACATGACCAATTCCAGCATTATGTGGATTTGGTGGGATTTAAATATGATATTACCGGTAGTTTGGTATGTTATGCCCACCACACAAATGGACTATGTTGCCTTTTGCTTCAAGCAGTAATTTTACATGTTGCATAAAATTTATAAGTGCACTAAAGTTGTTTCCATGGTCACAAAGGAAGATTGCATAGTTGTATGCCAAGATGTGAAAAACTAATGCATTTATGTTGCAAAAGGTTTGATACTTGAACTTGACAGAAGGTTTCTGACATAGGAGTTCATGAATGCAACTTGCATTGTTTACCCTCATATTGTGTACAGAAGTTGCCCTGATGTTCCCTATGCATCTACAAATTTTAAAATCACACTATTATTGTCGAAAATTGACTAAACCATATGCCAAATCACATGTGGGTGTATTGGATCATGTGTTGCTTGAACAACGGTCTAATTTTTTATGACCACCATGCAATCCAATAATGAGGCTACCATGAAACCCATACATGATTACAATCTAACCATTCAAATGTGGAAAAGGTTTGCTTCTAGTGTGATTTAGAAAGATAGGATTTCTGAGTATTTCAAACTTGTTGAACTAACAATTGTTGTTGTTTTGGGGAATGTTGAAAATGAACATACTTTTTCTACCGTCACTTTCATGAAGTCCAAATTGAGGAATCGACTAATTATTAATTTGGATATGGTGGTTAGAATGTATGTTCATGACTTTTTCACATTGCAGCCTTTTCCATTATAGACTACCATAACAAATTGGAATGAGGCAAAAGGTCAATACGGGTTGTAGTTGTAACATTTTGGAGGATCGACTTTGTGTGTCGACAACCTACATTTTCATGGTGTCTTCATAATTTTTAACTCTTGCATTTAAGTAAGTGCATTAATCCTAACCCCTATTTGTCATTTATACCATTTCATGTGGTTTGTAGATAAAGGTACTAATGTGTTATGTTTTGTAGGTTCACCTTCCATTGCAATTGGGCAAAGTCCTTTTTTGGACTAGGGTTCAACTCCTTTGGAAGGCATTGCACATTAGTTGTTGAATGTTTGTGATGGTTATTTTTTAACTGGTTGTTTTTGGATTGTGCAAATATGGGGATACCTTAATGGGATTGTCACCAAATCATCCAACATAAGAGGTTCTCCTTTTTCAATTGTTTCACCAATGTTAACCCCAAAGGTAATCTGACCTACAATTATCATTTTCATGATTTGGGACTTGCATCGACTTTGTTATTATTAGGTTTTGAGGAAACACTTAGACAATCATGTCAAACAATGGGTCTTTGTTTCAATTGAATACATAATGAGTCTATTTTAAAATCCTTCCAAAAAAATGTACATATTCTTGATTGTGGATTTTGGACAATGGAAACGAGGTTAAAATGTAGTTCCTATTTCTTTACATTCAGCTGAAGTTTTTGATCAGTCTAAACATCAATTATGGGTTTGAGTACAAAAAAGGTTACCTATATTTTAAACTGATGGGAATGAGTTGTGGCTTTAATATTACTTATTTGACAAAATCAATGGAGAAATGTTTTGTGAAAAAATCAAACTCTATCGCCAAATTGTTCACAAATATAGTCCAAGTTCACCAAATTGCTATAGCTATCAAGTTTCCTTCGTAATCATACATTTATTTCTAACAAGTTCATGTGGCCATGTAGTTTGAACATTAAACTAAAACTATCGCCACCATTATATATTTAAAAAAACCATACAACCATAATAATAATATTTTCACTCAATTCTTTGCCACCTCAATCTACTGAAACTAAAAAATAAAGGCCAACTTAGCAACAATGAAATATCCAAAAAAAAATCATTAGTTTACAATAGTTTACATTGATTTCCTCCATAAATTTTCCATATCATTAATGGCACATTTAAAGTTTTTATTTCTTTAAGAATCTAAGCAAAAAGATCATAAAATATTTCTTCCTCCAATATGATATGGACTTATGAAAAAATGCCCTTGATTAACCCATTCAAAAGTCCATAAGTATAGTTTAAAAATTCAACTCATTATTTATTTTGTTACTATGCTTCTTTGCTATGATATTTTATTGATTTCAAGTCCTTAACACACCCCCCATTAGTCAATGGATCGTAACAAAATCCACATAAAAATGGCAATCAAAGGTGTAGTCCATGAGTTGTGAGTTCAAAATTCCATGGCTTTTACAATTTAAAAAAATTTATAAAATGATTTTGTGCATCATGTAGATATTCAAGTTAATTTTTTTAAATCAAGTTCATTTTAATAAAATTTAAGACCTATAAAATGACATGGGCATTGCAATGGCAACCACAAGGCATAATTGGCTTGTGTGACACCCAAATTGGTCCACCCATTTGTGCATGCACCCATAGAGGATTGAATAATTCATTTGTTTGTGTTAGATTTGTTATTTGCTAAGATAATTTTGGAGTTATTGATTTTTGTGCATTTATTTTATTATATTTGTTCTTTTCACACATTTTTTTTCAATCTTGGAAATTATTAATGAACTCCTTTCACATAATTTTCTTTTTAATTTAAAAAACCTTGTTAGTGATCTAATTATTCCCTTTTCACACTTTTAAAAAAAACATTTGACGTTTGCAAGTGAGTTTTGATTCCTTCATTAAAAGAAAATTTGTCATATGCAACTAATCATTATGTAATTACATGTAAATAGTTGTCATTTGCAATTAAATTGGTCATGCTTGTAACTACAAAATTTGTATCATATAATTTTTGGGCCACATGGTTGTATGTGCAATTAACATGCAATTAATAATACAAAATGGACACATGTCACAAAAATAATGGCATAAGAAAATACCTATTGAAGTTAGTATATCCAATATACCTACATAGGTTATGTATAGTAGTGTTATAGACTTTTAGTACTAAGGTTAAACTCATGTCAATTAAAGTTAAATCTAAGCTAACCCAAGCAAAACATTGATTAAAGTTTAAACCTAAGCTAAATTCACATTAACCTAGGCTAAATTAATCATGGTTAAATTAACATAAATTAAATTAATCACAATTAAATTATCTATGATGTTAAACTAACCATGGTTAAACTAACATAGGATAAATTAACCATGGTTAAATTAAATAGAAAGCTAAACTAAACATGGTTTAAAATTAATTAGGAGTTTAAATTAAATGTGATTAAACTAACTAGGAGGTTAAACTAACCATGGTTAAATTAATTAGAAGGTTAAATTAACCTTGGCTAAACCAACTAGAAGATTAAATTAACCATGGGTAAACTAACTACTTGTAAATATTAATATCATTTTTAATTATGTTAAGATACCTATTGTAGTATGCTATGCTACCTAGTTTCTAAATACCCTAGCCTAGGCTAATTACTAGCCTAAGGTAGGAAATTATATTATAAATATATTATCATAATATTATAGTATTATTATCTATTAGCTTTATTATATTTATAACATAATTAATATAGCTAGTAGGTAAATTAGGTTAGTATGGCATAGGTACCATGTAGTAATTACATGTAAGTTGCAATTACATTGGGTGCACTTGCAACTAAATTGTTTACACCATTTTTTTGTCTTCCATTTCAATTTTGTACATTATATAAGCAAGTGCATAAGTCTTGTTCACAAATCAAATACCAAATGCCATTTTAATCAAAAAAAGTTCAACACTAAAAGCTAATCCCAAACACAAAATTCTAAATCTATCTACTTAACCTAGGCCTATCTTCCTACCTACCTATGGCCTAACTATGACCTACCTACTTACCTACCTATTTAATTAATTTTAAAAAATCAATGGTCTTTTTAAAATTACCACATTATTCTTTCATTCAAAGGTGCATCTTGACTAAAGTTCAATGGTTCTTCTCCCTAGAAAAAACAATAATGTTGTAGTGTCTATCAAACTTTAGGTAGATCAAATCTCTACAATTTGGTTTTCAACTATCAAAGATCTCAAGCCTATTTACATTCACATAGTTGAACTAAGGACACCATTTCAAAGTAAAACACAACATCTACCAATTTTAGAAGATGAAGTTGTGTTAAAGGGATGTTCTTGTAAGCATGTTACAAAAAAATTAAGGTTGTTGGGTAGCCATTTAGCAACATGCATTATACAACCCATGACCTAAGAATGACAAAAATCCCCACTCTGCATGTGATGTGTCACAATTTGGAAGCTTTGTGGTCACCTAGGAGTGGACACATTAGTTATTTAAACTTTACATGAATTTGACATTCAAAGTTGGAACTTTAGTTGTTAAACTACCAACAAATTGGCTAGAAAAAGGCAAATTCATGCCTTATCATGTGATTTACATTGTAAAAGACATACAATATTCCATCATGCCTTGTGAATACAAATCAAATGAAGGTTCACTTAATCCCTATAGCTTGTGAAAGGACATGGGAAAGTAAGGAAAACAAAAAAATTCAAATATTTGGTATATCATATAAGAAATAAGTCACAATAGTTATTTCATTAACCATAGATGCCAATCTTTTGTTGCTTCGTGCGGTATTTAAAAACTACCTAACAATTGTAAGATAATAAAAGTGCCTTAAAGACGGATAATATTTGACTTTTAGTGAACCATTAGTCCAATTTAAAGACTAAAAAATAATTTGTGGACAAGATATTACCACCATAACTAGACAACCAAATCCAACAACATGGATGACCAAAAAACCAAAAAATGGTGTGGTTAGTGGATTCTTCAACAATGCATTAAAACAAGGATTTCTTAGATTGGGTGAAGGAAGATCATTCAAAAATCTTATTGTTGTTTGCGTAAACAAATTATATTAGTGCATTACAACCAATTGATGTGATTTTACGAAGGCCACTAAAACATGCATTCAAGAAGGCATGTAACACTTGGATCATAAATGTGATCAAACAACAAATTGATGATGATGAAAATCTTGCTATGAACTTCAAAACAAGTAATTTAAACCCCTACATTTGTAATCATGTTCAATTGCTTTATATTATTATGTATTTACTCCATGGTGAAATGCCCATTCCTCTTATTCATGAAACCCACATGTGCAACATGTAATTATTTTCAATTTAAGTTGAAAATTTCAATTGTAATCATGTCATTCATATAAAAAAAAATTCAAACTACAAGGGATGTAACAAACTCTTCTCCTTTATTTCATAGATTTAACTTGAACAATTCCCATATCTAGTATAAAAAATGGCAAAAAAAGGGTATAATTAACAATTGTGTGATGAAAGAAAGAAAGTTGATGGTTGTGCGTAATATATGTGAAGATATTTCTTGCTTGGATATTCATGTTGTTTGGTGGCTCTTTTTTATATGGATAGCAAAAGATTTGAAAACACATGGATTTTTGTATGGAACATTAAAAGATAGAAAAGGGTTAGGTTTCTTATGTCTCAATGAGGGTTATTAGGTGTTGATGACCACATGTCATACCATAGTAGTAATAACCCAAATTGAACATCAAACTTTTTTAACATACATTTTTGACAAAGACATGTACATTTGATGAAACTTTTCAAACATTCAAATGTTGTGCACCATTACAAGATGAACTTGAATGCCCATATTGATCTTCACCAATATTATTACAAACTAGAACCACGAACAAAAGTTATGCAACATCATAACAATGTTTTACATGAAAAGCCATCGTTAATCAATGGTACTTGAATTTTAGCTTTCATAGATTTGTTGGAAACATTGGGAGTATGTTGTGAAGATGTCACAACTTAATCCTTGGCACAATTATGTGCAAGGGACTATGGAGCATGTAAGCCCTTTGATGGCCCCTTCACTTGAACCACGGCAATTTTGACATGTAATTATTGGAAAAGCTTGAAGTGAAAAATTATTTGTAGACCACCCAACACATGGTGAGTTGTTTAATCAAAATGACCCAAGTCTAATATAGACCTTTGAGGATGGGCCTACTTGATCAAATGTCCTCACAATTCAAACGACAACCTCTAACACTAACATTATCAAACAAAGCATGCATCAACATCCCTTTCATAAACCCCTACCTATAAGCAACAAATTTGACATTGATACTTAGAAAATCAACTAACAAGTGCCTTTGCTAAACCACAATGCCTCCACCTTTACTAATTGTAACTACTTTCAACAAAAGGCCATAGTTGTTCACTACCTATCAAAGTTGTCAAAGTATCAATTATTACTCAATATGCCATTCCATCTATCACCTATTGCTATGACAAACACGAGTGGTAATCTATTGCAACAACATGCTTCCACGATTGCTTGCAACACCCCACCACCCCTTTCAACCCTAAAGTTCTCTAGGTTCAATGCAAGTACATACACCCATTTTCCAAAACACACAAAACAAACTTTAATTTTTGTGAATCTTACAAATCATTTTGTGAAAAATGTCATCAATGTCAAACTCATGGAAATGAATTGTGGGAAGGGAAGGACAATAAACTTCATAATCCTTGACTTTCTAACAATACTTTATGGATCTATGATAGTAGTGGGCAAGTATGTTGTAGACATGGCCCCAATAGATCTTGCAAGTCTAAGATCATGCTCAACACTAGTGTTTTTCCTCCCAAAACTTTAGGGTTTTGACATCCACCATAGGCTTTCCAAGAATTTTTGACATGTTCTATTTATAATTTTCACCTTTTTCGACACAAGTGTTAGATATTTCGTGAAAACTTCAACAAAACTCAAATTGTTTGAATTAATGTTGAAGTTGCCTTCATATTGTGGTACTTAGTTGGAAGATATGTTAAGTGCATATGGTATATCAAAAAAATAGTAATCTTATCACATTATCTTACCATATTTAGTTGCATTTTCATCATTTTTCACAACTTCAAGTATTGAAACTAATAAACAAATAAGTAAAAGATATAAAACATTAATGTAAACATAAAATTATAATTAAATTTAAGGTGGTTCAAAGTGTGCATATTAGAAAATTATGTAATAATAAGGTGGGAAAACAATTATTTCCTCAAAAAAATTACATTACCTTGTTTGATGTAGGTAATGTAAATTTTTAACACTTATGTTCCCATGGGAGGTCTTAGAATTTATGTTCTCATTTTTTTAAAATCCCTATTTTCATCTTAGACCTTACACCCCAAATAATTGTCCCGATTTCGTTCATGAATAGATCCAAAATATGAAATATCTATAACACTATAGCTGAATAATTAACATTATTTAAATATTAATTTTAATTTGCAATGTGTTAGCAATTTTAATTTCTAAACAAAAAATCCAAGCAACAAAATGAACAAAATTGCAACAAAATAAGGGAGATTTAGCCATGGCTCTCTTCGTTTCATGAAACAAAGAACATGTAAAAAGACTCCAAGAAAGTTGTTGAGCTTTCATAGAAAGCCTTTTTGTTGCCTCCATAGCTTACACACACACCTTCATCATGACAAATCTCCAAGACCATAACAACTACTTATCATCATCGTCAACATTTGTTGCCTTAAAACACAACCCACAAAACCCTTAGGGATCTTCACTCCAAAATTTTCATGATCAACTAGAATAAAAAACCAAACTTACTTAAATTAAAAAAATCTTCATGAATTCACTCCTAAATTTTCTTGAACTAGAAACAAGAATCAACCCACTTGCTCTACTCGTACCATTGTTGCACAAAAGGATTGATCTTTAAAACCTTCTACCATTCATAACGAACTTTTGGTGTGATGTGTGAAAAAATAAATTACAATCAACAAAAAGTTGAGGGTGTTGCATTCCCATTGTACATTATTGGATTATGGTTTACCAAAACTTGAAAATACTACATTCATTTTGCCATTCTCTCATTTTTTATTTCAATTTGCAAAACAATGAAGATATTGCATTTTGCAATCTACCTTTGGTTAGGTTGGTGGTTAATAATTTTAAAAAATGTACCCAAATGAAAATATTGTAATAGGTGTCTGAAAAAACACCTATTACAATACTTGCATTCAAGATCCACCTAATATCATCATTAAAGATCAAAAGGGTTGCTTACTTATCAAAAATGAAAAGGGTTTTACAATTTCTAAACATGTGTCAATGGTTAGATCGTGTCTAGTATAATATATGTTGATATGTTTTGTACAAGGGAAGGCACTACTATCAATGCATTCCCCTCAAAGTGGCCAAGGGCCCATATATGCTTACCTAAATTTCTTTGCACAATAAGGATGGCCCAAATTAGCTTACATAAACATTCCGCGTTTCTTACAAGAAACCTCTTGCTCTAAGCTAACAAGGAAATTGCACCTTGTAAGGCGACCTAAAATTACATTACACATGTTTGTGGAGGTCATTATGTTTGTGCTTAGACTATAGGAGCGACTAATAGGTAGGGAGATAAGTGTGGCCATGTAAACAAGGCCACTTTGTGTATGTAGTAGGTAGGTGGGGGGTAGATAAGTACTTTTGTATTGTTCTTGAATATATAACCATGGTTCTAAAAAAATCAACAAACTGGTTTTCGATATATGACTGTAGTTGTCAAAAATTATAAAAACTATCAAATAACTAAAATTGATAGTTTAGGTGAAATTTTAGTTATTTGATAATTCAAAAACTAAAATTGCCAGTTTCTGGAAATATCAGGACCAGCAATTCTTGGATTTGGAAATGGTGAGTGGTTTCATTCTAATTTTCTTAATCAGTTTGATACTAAAATTTCAGGTGTTCATTTCTTATTTATTTATTTTTAATTTCACTTTTTTAATGATATTTCATCAATATAAGCTTATATATCCTTCCCCTTACCCAGTTTGGAAATGTGTTGAAACCTATGTACATTTATTGGGCTGATATATTCTTTGAAATTTTTATATTTGCACTTACCCGTTGGATATATTAAAATTGATATACCTGCCCAACATTAGTATGTAACTTACTTGCTGCCCAACAACTGATCAGTGGATGCAAATCTTCTGAACAGATACCCAGTTTGCTGAAACTAGTGTGTACCCAAATTTACTAAAGTTAGGGTTACACTCAGATTGGGGATGAAAAATGGATTAGAGGGTCAAACTAGGGCCCAAAGATAGGGTGACTTTGCAGATAAATCTAATTATCTGATCCATTCGCCTCTAGTATGTAAGATGGGAAGGCCAAGAAACAGGATCCAAAAATTGTTGGGCCAGTACACATGAGACCCATCTACAGTCCCAAGTAGTAAGCTTCTATGCATTCACACTTGATGTTAAGTCAATGTTAAATGAAAATCTAGGTGGCACCCAATGTTAATTATGGGCGATAGCTTCATTTTAAGTGAATGTTAACTTAACATAAAATGTTCATGGTAAGTAGGTATAAGTCCTAAATGACTAGCATGTTGTTAGGAGACTCAACACTAGAGTCCCTAACACCAGGTATGAATGCACCTTAACCTACCTTCCCTCTCAGTTTGCCCTTCAATTAATGAAAACACTAGTTCAAAATAGCTTTCTCACTCCAATTGCAAGATGCAAATATATATTGTGCCCACCACTAACATTAGACAATATTTGTTGAAATAAATTTTTTTTTCAACAGAAAGGGTTCAACGGTCCCATTTTTTTTAATTCATATTTTTTCATATAGATAGTTAATAAAATTTCCAAATTTTTCCTAATAGTAATTATCATCATCCTCCTCATTGTCATTGTGGTGTTTTGTGAAAGATTATTTTCTTCTAATTCTTGGTTCTTTGAACATTGATAACAAATTGTTAATGGTTATTGGTTAGATGCTAGTTAAGTATACTTATCAACTTTTCAAGGTAAATAAACCATACATTAATATAGGTGTTTGTTTGTTTGGATGTGATCATGCCATAACATTCCCAAGCCATCGGGCCCTTGCTCCATTTTTGGTACCGCTAGAAAGTCCTTGACAAGGCAATGTGTATTTTTGTCATTTTGCATTTTTTGGACCAACATAACAAAATTTATTGAATTGGAGTTAATTTTGTCTCTAGAAATTAATTAAATGTTTTATTAAAAAAAATTCACAATTTAGTTCTTGGCATTTAAGAACTTTGAAGTTAACCCCGCTCCAACTGGAACAATGTGACCTTATAGGAGGTTTAGTACTTAGGCCAGTGGCATGGGGGCTGACTAGTCATGTTTCAAATACAACAGGAAGATCAGCCTACCCTATTCAAAATGTGGAAAAAATGAAATTTAAAAACATTGAACTTGATTAATCATAAAATACAAATCCCTTTCTATATTTTCCCTTGTTCTTGTTTCAAAGTTAGTTTTCATTTGAATTCTATTATTGTGATCGTGTATATATGTTTCATAATTTTATGATACAAGTTTATCGTTGTCAAGAGTTTAGAAGTTCATTGATGTTAGATAGTACATTTTACAATGTGCAAATAGTCATTCAAATGACCTTTGTAAACCTCTCCAATTTGAAATAAGTGTGAATTTATCATGTGTGAATCTTTTTTGGGGGAGGGGGTTCAAAAAATATAATCACAAATCAATTGACAAGTACTTTTTTAACACAAAAATGACATGACACAAAAATCTACAAGTTGCAAGTCACATGATCTATATGACAAGAAACAATAGAGTTATCGGTAAAGTTGGGCGATTAGGGCAGTTTCGGCATAATAGGGCATCAAACACAGAACTGGGAATGAAAATTTTACAGAACAAAATAATTGGGACCCAAATTAGTTTTTCCACCAATTTTGGTGGTAAACTGAGTTCCATCCTGTCTTTCCTTTTTGCTGAGCGCCTCCACTGCTGCTACCCGTACAACTACTACAAATACTCTCGAACTTGTGCATTAAATGATGAGTTTCAGCATTTCATACTGAGATCTAATAAAATTTCCTTACTTTGCAGACACCATCGAAAGAGGGGATAGTGGGTGAAAGCAGGCCCAAAGAGAGGGTGAATACAGTGTGACTTTACAGATAAACTCTAGTGTCTATATGCGATGTTGAAATCAGTGTTATTTGGATCTTGGTTTTTACAAGTCCTGTCAAGTTTGAATTTTCCAAAGGAAAGTGGAAAACCTACTGGATCCAGATTTAGGGAATGTTCTTAAAAGTTAAGACCCAGTGAATCCAAGTGCAAGTTTTTTTTTTTTTGGTTCCTAATGTTGGTTCCTAAATCTAATAGATCTTGCTTAGGCTATGTAAGACTCATCAGATTTGGGTTTAGTTTGGGTCCGGTTTAAAGAGTTTTCTTGACTCTTTTTTAAGGAACCAATTTGATTGGTTGACCACAACGTGTATGTGTTCAATATGAAATGAGAGGGGGTGGTGACGGTTTGAATTTTTAATTTGAACAAGGGCAAGACCCATTAGCCATAGTAGGCTCAACTTCATATTTGACAGACCTTACGCATCATGTGGTACATTTTGGCGATATACAAAAGAATTATCTGTATAGTCAAACCTTATTTTGGGCTACATTTGGGCCTCCTTTTGCCCCCTCAACTACTATGCAGCGCCCAAGCTTATGTTTTACTTTTATGCAGGGGTTAGTTTAACTAGTAGTTGAACAAGCCTGTAATTTCTCAACTTATCGGAAGTAGATTTTACCTATTATTTTCATTATTTGTGAAGGTGGCATCAAATTAGTTAGCTCGTTTCTACAGAGCAATAGGTAGAAAGATAATGGGCTAAATGTTCCAAGAGTTAGTCGACTAACTAGTTGTTATTAGAATGAGAGTTAATCTAAAGGCAGATGTGAAGGGAAGGGAATTGTTGTTTTAAAGGAGGTAGCCCTTTATGTATTTTTCTTTTGGGGGAGATGGAGGCATAATGCAAAGCAATGGGTTTTCCAAAAATGCTTTAAAGTTTATCATCTTTTGGTGTGTATGGTGTTGTGGGAGATAGTAGTCATGAGGGATCGAAGCTAGGAAGATTATTACGTCATAATAGTCTAAGAGAAAATTTACTTTCATATGGTTTTTTTCCCTTATTATTATTATTATTATTATTTCATCATTAGGAGTGGCTAGCCCTAGGTGATGCATCTATTGCAAGGTAGAATTACCACCATTATACTTATTAAGTTCTTTGAGTTGGGATTTCACCACTATTACCTAAACCCTTAGATGTTGATAGTTGTTGGGAAACTTAGGAGATAATTTGGTTGCAAAGTAGAATTATTGTCCTTCCAACATTTTTATGTCTACCTTCAATTTAAAGTTTTATTAACTATTTTATGAGTACTTGTAGTATAGTAAGAAGGGAGTAGTGATATTTTTTCTTAATTTAAAAAAAGAATCTGGGCATTACCACTAAGGAAGGAAGGTGATTGCCAGGCCTTTTGTTTGAGCCTATTCATACTTCTCTTTTAAGTTATTCTTAAAATCATTGCCCATTGGGGACCAATACTCCAAACATTAGGAAAAAATATTTTTTAAAACAAAAAGTTTTCAATTGCATGTCATTTTCAACTAAGTTGCAACTACAAAAATAATAATATTTAAATAAAGTAATGGTAATCACCAAATAAATTGATCCACCTATTGATTTGGTGGACAATTGAAAACTATTCTTGACTAGGGGTCATTTCTAGAACATTTTTGGGATTAACAAACTTCTTAGCTAATTTACAATTGAGATGTCAATTGAAAATGTGCATCATCAAGTCTTATGCAACTATTGAATAACATGGCTACATCACAAGTCATCTATCCAATTATTTTGGTAATATTATTTTAAGGATGGATGAAAAAGTTAAAATTAGATGGATGATACACAGTGCACATTTGCAACTTTGCATCCAAGTAGACTATTTACAACTTTTTATGCTACCTATTACATTGGTATACATATGTTTATATTAGGTAACCTAATATACCTAATCTACATAATTAAGCTACCTACCTACCTATATATATATATTCTAAGTATATAAGTGGTTTAAGTTAAGCTATTTACCTAAACAACCTAGGCACATGACCTAGGTTTAAACCTAGCCTAGGTGCCATGTGGTTTAAGTCTAGGCCTAGCCTAGGTGCTAAGTGGTGTATGTTTAGGCATGGCCTAAATGTCACATGGCCTAGGTCTAGGTTTAATTTATGTGACATGGATTAAGTGTCATGGGGCATATATGGTCAAAACATAGGTGTCATGTGACCTAAGTGTTACCTAGCCTAACCATAGGCCTAGGTGCCATATGACATATGTGGTTTAAGCATAGGTGCCACATGGCCTAAGTGCTCTAGGCTTAAGTGCCACCTTGCCTAACTTTAGGCCTAGGTTTAGGAGTTATGTGGCATATGTGCTATAGGCATAAGTGCCACATGATCAAAATGGTCTAAACTTGGGTGCCACCTTGCCTAGCTCTATATCTTTTAAGTGAAGTGCCATGTGGCATATGTGATTTAGGCCTAGGTACCACATTGTTGAACCCTAGGCCTAACCTAGGTGTTGCATAGGTTACATTAGTTAGTAAGTTAGGTTAATTAATAAGTAGTAAGTAATAGGTTAAACTAGGTAGGGTTATTAGGTAGTAGTTAAGTAGGTAAGCTAACTAGATAGTTGTTAATAAATAATAGTTGTGACTAAGTTGCAACCATGTTGCAATTAAAATGTTTATCCCATACAACTTGTTTTCCATTTCAAATTTTTTAACTATATAATGAAGTGCATTGAAGATGTTGGAGAAACACAAAAAAATGAAAATGGAATTGTCATTTGCGATGAACCAATCAAAAAGGTTAAATCCAAAATGAAACAAAAATTTTTTAACTGTGTGCCATGTGACCTAAGTCAAGGCCTACATTAGGTGCCATGCGGCTTAGGTTTAGACATAACTTAGGTACCATGTGGCCTAGATGTTTATGCTTAGATTAATGGCCACACATGGTATCTGGGCCTAGCTTTGGCTTAGGTGTCATATAGCATAACCTAGGTGTTTTATGTCTAAGCTTAACCTAACCTACTTGATTTATGTTTTGGTGCCATGTCACCTAACTTAACCTTATGTTTAAATGGCTATGTTTAGATGCCATTTGTCTTATCTTAGCTCTATGTATAAATGGCCTAGCATAGGTGCCATGTGACCGAGCCTATGGACGTGGATGCACCACATGTCATTAAAATAATAATTGAACCCTCTACCTAATTTAGTTACCTGATTTAGTTGGAATGCATGGTGCTAAAATATGATTGACATTTGCAACTAAAATGCCATTTTTGATTTGTACTTGTCAATTTTCAATTTCAAACAATATATTCAAATTGCAAAAAAAACATATTGTAATTGAGTTTGTTGGTTTCAACTACAAATTGTAGTTGAAAACATGTTAAAGATGTAGTTACAAATCTAGGTTTTTCCTCCTAGTGAAACTAGGCATGACACACATGCACACAAAATTTTCAATTGAACATAACAAAATTTACATAATTATGAACACACACATATTTGTGTATCTCATTTATGTATTTTTTTGCATTTGTGCTTTTAGCTATAACAAAAGCAAAAAAGAAAAAATTAAGAACTTCTCACATTGCATTATGCTAGTTTCACAAAGTTTCTTTGCCCCCTTCCAAACAAAATAAAACAAGAAAAAGAAAAAGAAAAGTCTAAATCCTCACCTTCTCACACTTCCTTCATATAATATTTTCTACCCCCTTCCAACAAATTAAAATGAAACCTTTAACAACTTCTCTTTCAATGGCCTTAACAATTCAAAGTCTTTACTTAGTACAACCATGGGCCAATTTTCCTCTTTAGAGTACAAATGCAAGTCATGCAAATTGAAAGCAAAGTTCTCACCTCCTATCCCTCTAAGCAAAGCTCTACAATGTTCCTTCACATTTTGTAATGCTCATCATATTGTAGGTGTCAAACATTTAAACCACAAATCAATTTGGATAAAGTCCCAAATGTGACCTCTAATATCATTGGGCAAAACACCAATATAAAATGAATGATATTACCTACTTAAATATTATAAAACAAAATGTGAATGGATCATAAACTACAACCCCATGGTTGGGGGAAAAACTTTATATTTATGGAATGTACTTTAATAGTTGAATAAATCTTTAAATTTTAATTTAAGCTTCATTTTGAAAATGTGAAATTGAAATAAAAATAATGGTAATGGAAATGGAGGCTTATCAATTTAATCATCATTATCAATATGAATATTATAGTCATTTTTTAATTTATTTTTTTCAATTTTCATTTAAAAAAAATTGAACATTGTATTTTTAGAGTTAAATTAATCTTTAAATTTATGATAATGGTTATATATATACACAAAGAAAATATAATATTATTTTCAAAGTTTCATTTTTAATCTCCAAACTTCATTTACATTGAAGGATCTCACTATGATGTGTCAAAATTTATAATATCTTCTCCCCCCTGCCCAATAGTTAT
>Ga0209611_10007243_pt1 | contig 17838 bp, 15 predicted proteins | sample S1TSphgellanicum_3_FD_187693 | JGI IMG/M metagenome (GOLD analysis project Ga0209611, IMG submission 187693) | Host-associated microbial communities from peat moss isolated from Minnesota, USA - S1T2_Fc - Sphagnum magellanicum MG (SPAdes) (version 2) | ecosystem: Host-associated > Plants > Peat...
AGCCTTTCACCACCGGAGCCAGAAAATCGGTCAACTCCTCCACATGCCGTCGCCACAATCGCGCGTTCCATTCCATGCCCGAGTAGCCTGCGGCAAAGCCCCCACTCGATCAAGCTATTACTTAACATAGTAATACTAATGGACTGGCAAGCCGTTGGCTTGCTAGAGGCTTCTGCAAAAATCTTCTATCAGCAATTCAGTCATCCAGAGCTTGTCGAAGGATCAGTTCGGCCCTCTGACCTGGGGCGTACGGAACTGATCCTTCAACTTCGCTCAGGATGACAATGCGTGACTTCGGAAACAAAGGTCGCCCCTCACCGCCGCGTGTGCTAAAAAGCCCGCCGGATGAACTACAGCGTCAACCTCGGTTCCCAAGGCTTCAGCGGGGACTGGCTTCCCTACGTCCTGCTGCTGTGGGGTCCGATCTGGCTTTTAAACCTCGCGCTTGTTCTCCGGCGTTCCGACTACGACGCGATCACGAAGCTCACCTGGGTCATCGTGATCATCTTCGTCCCGTTCTTCGGCGTCCTCCTCTACTGGTTCATCGCCCCGGAAAGAGTCCGCCCGATTTCCACGCCGACGAACGACCTCTCCGGCACGCCTTGGGAAAAGTAGCGCCAGCGTTTACGGCTGGCCGCCGCCGCCGATGGCCAAGCCGGACGCTTCGCAGGATCTGTAGCCGGTGGTAAAGCGAGTCTGCGAGCGACACCACCGGAAACACACAAAAAAGCAAGCCGCACCCCGGAGGACGCTAAGCTAACGCGCGATCTTCATGTAAGCTTGATAGACCCTATACCTCTGGTCCTCGTTGCCTTGAATTTTCAGATGTAGATCAAAGGAATCGACCCACGTTCCGTCTAAATCAGTGATCAATGGGATGCCATTAAAGACGCTAAAGGTATAGCTGTACCACGATCTCAATAGAGGCCCAACCTCGTTCCAATAGGCCTCATGTCTCAAGCACAAGCAGAACGAGCCATAGCTCATTCCCCAAGGTAGACAGTACATCTTCGTGCCGTCCGGCGTGAATGGTTTAACCAGCCTACTGCAGCTAGGGCAGCGCTTTTGAGCGTAAAGTTCAATATATGGTGTCGGCAGAGATCGTTTACAGTCGGGACAAATGCAAAGAACAAGCGGGATGCCATCTTTCCCGAGGGGAACTCCTTCCTTTAAGGCCTCGTTCTGCATGCGCTGAACCTGCTTTGCAGCTATAAGTCGGTCGTTCTCATTCATAAGGAGTTTGCTGTTGGAGATGGGTGAGCTTCGGATTCAGGGCTGTGCCTCGGGTAACAGCCACCCCTGCTGCCTCAACATATAGAGCAACTCCGGGCTCGTCGTCGAATACGCCGGCAGCCAGAGGAATTGCCGGTCGCGGAGCCAGTAGCGGTGCTGCGGATCGTTGAGCGGCGCGAAGTGGTAGATGTAGAGGACGGCGCGGATGTACTTCGGCGGGTGATCCGGAAAGGGGTTGGCGGCGAAGAGACTCAACGTGGCGGGATCGTTGTGCAGGAGTTTCCAGACGAGGTTGTAGGTCCACGGGTAGTTCTCCGGCGAGGACATGGCGGCAAACCAGAGCTGCCAGTCGAGGTGCGGCTGGTACGGCGCGATGAAGGGCGGCGGACGCATCGGGTCCCACGGCTGGCCGGCGGTGGGATATTCCTTCCAGTCGGCGGGGTTGTCCGGGTTGTCGCTGTCGGTGCCCTCGAGGACGAGCTGGTCGCGCTCCTTGCCGACGGTGCCGAAGGCGCCGTAGGAATTGGCGAGATGGAACGGGTCGTAGGACGTGTTCATCGCCTGTCCCCACGCCAGCTCGCCGTCCTTGAAGTGCAGGTCGAAGAGATTGAGCAGCGGGAAAATGTTGAGCACGGCGAGCAGGGCGAAGACGCACCAGCTCGTCACGATCATCGGCGTGTGCGGCTTCGCCGCGAGCTGCGCCTCCATCGCCTTGCTCTTGAGCCAGGTGGGCGTGATCCGGCGCCAGAAGCGGTCGTCGAAGCAGGCCCACGCGGGCAGGATGGTCAGCCAGTTGAAGAACGAGAGGTTGCCCGAGACGATGAGCGTGAGCTGGAACGAGATGATGACCGCTCCCGCGATGTAACGGCCCCAGCGCGGCCAGAAGACGAAGAGCGGGGCGAGGCTCTCGACGAGAAAGGTCCAGATCACGCCGAATTGCAGCACGGGATGCGGCAGGAAATGAAAATAGCGGCTGAACGGATTGGGGATCGGCTGCGTTTCGAAGTGGTAGAAGAGCGCGGTGAGATTTTGCCAGACGATGTCGTCGGGGTGGCCCTCCGCGATGAGGAGATTGTCCGAGCGCCATTTGATCAGCGCGGAACCGAGCATGATCTTCACGATGAGCACGCGGAAGAGCCAGATGACGGCGATGGGCGGCGGTCGCGCTGGAAACGGACGGAGATCGAGCAGCGGGCAAAGGAAGATGCAGAGGAAGCCGGTCTCGGACATCTGGATTTCCCAGCCGTAGCCGTACCAGTCCTGCCCCACCTCGACGATGGAGAGGTAGAAGAACCAGAGGAGCGCCATCACGATCGCGTTGGTGTAGCCGAGGAGCAGCGCGACCGAGAGCGCGACGCCGATCCACGGGATTACGCGCAGCATCGTGTCGGAGCAGTTGAACCAGAAGAGCGAGGGCTCGGTGAAGAAGGCCTGCCACACCGGCGCCGGCGAACGCACCATCTCCCCGCCCTCGAGATGCGCGCCGAGATCTTGCCGCACTTCGTCCTGGAACAGCGGCGCGGGCGTGAGGCCGTGCTCGCCGACCAGCGGCACGAGTTGCCGCGCCGCCACGTAAAAGGCCACGACGTAGACGAAGCCCATCCAGCGCAACAGGACGAAGCGCGTCAGCCCGTAGGTGTCGCGCTGCGGCGGGTGGCTCGGTTGCATGACGCCTTAGGGATTCGCCGAGTAGGTGCCGAAAAACTTGGCGCTGCCGACGACGTGGCCCTTCATCGCCGCTTCGAGTTCCTCGCGCGACGCGCCGCGGTCCAGCGAGAGGCTCGTGTCGAGCGCGGAGATGTGGAAGAAATAACGGTGCGTGCCGCTGGGCGGCGCGGGGCCATCGTAGCGCGCGTTGCCGAAGCTGTTTTTGCCCTCGACCGCGCCGTGCGGCACTTCACCCTCGGCGAGTACCGAGGCACTGGCCGGGATATTCCAGACGAGCCAGTGCGTCCAAAGGCCGGAGGGCGCGTCGGGATCATCGACGATGAGAACCAGCGTCTTGGCGTTGAGCGGAACGCTGCCGATCAGCAGTTGCGGCGACTTGTTCGCGCCCTTGAGCGCGCTTTTCGCCGGCATCGGCTGCCCGCCCGCAAACTCCGGCGATGAAATCGTCATGAAGTTCGAGCTCTGCGCCAGAGCCGGACTCACCAGCAGAATTCCCGCTAAAAAAATGCAGGCCCTGGCGCGCATGATCCGAGGTTATCCGAAACGCCCCGCGAGTAAAGGTGACCCTAAAAAGACAGGCAATACTATATCACCTAAAAATAGAGGAGCCCGTGTTGAAATAAGCTACAGCTCGATCGCCTCGCCCGGCGGCGGGATGAGGACCTTCATGCCCGGCGCCTGCGCGGCGAGCTCCTGCTGGAACCACGCGAGCGCGGGCTGGTCGCCGTGGACGAGCAGGCAGACGCGCGGCTTCACCTCGAGGATGTAGCTGAGCAAGTCCTCGCGCTGCGCGTGGGCGGTGAAGTCGAAGTGCTCCACGCGGCAGCGCACCGGCTGCGGGCCGCTGGCCGCGTTGAGCGTCACGGAGTCGCCGCGCTTCGTCGCGCGCAGCTTGCCCGCGGGCGAATCGGGATCGCAGTAGCCGACGAAGAAGATGCTGTGCCGGTCATGCGCGAGGAACTCCTGCGCGAAGAGATTCGAGAGCGTGTGCTCGGTCATCATGCCCGAGGAGATGAGATAGATGTGCCCCTTCTTCGGGCTGAAGTCGCGCGCGCGCCGACCGTCCATCACCTGCGGCTGGATGTCGTCGAGCAGTTGCAGCTTCGGATACTTACGGCGCGTGCGGGCGGCGAGACGGTCGTAGATGTCGCAGAAGGAGCGCCCCAGGCCGCCGATGTAGATCGGCGTCTGCGGAATGCGGCGCATCTTTTGCAGGAAGTGCAGTTGCGCGAGCAGCTCCTGCGTCTTGCCCATGGCGAAGACCGGCATGAGCGCCGCGCCGCCCTTGGCGAAGGTTTCCTCGAGCGCCACCGCGAGCCGCTCCACCGTGTTCTCGCGCGAAAAGTTCGCCGGCCTGGGCTGCGCGCCGCGCGTCGTCTCAATGATGAGTGTGTCGATGTCCTGGCGCGGGAATTCCGCCGCGCGCATGATCGTCTGGTCCGTGAAGTTGACGTCGCCGGCGTAGAAGATCGTGCGGCCGCGATGCCGGATCGCCGTGCCGACGGAGCCGAGGATGTGACCGGCGTCATGGAAATCAAAGGTGAGCGGCTCGTTCTCCGGGTCGGGATAACCGCGCAGCGACCACGGCCGGTTGAGCCCGCACGCCTGCCACACCTTCACGAGCTGGTCGAGCTCGCGGTGCGTGAAGAGTGGATACTCCGCGATGCCGTGCTCCTCCTTTTGCCGCAGCATCACCTGCACCGAGTTGTGCAGCAGCGGCTCGGCGAGATAGTAGGTCGCCTCGCTGAGGAAAACGCGCGCGCCGGGCTGTTCGCGCATGAGCAGCGGCAGCGAGCCGGTGTGATCGTGGTGCGCGTGGCTGACCAGGATCGTGCCGACCGAGTCGAAGCGCAGCTTTTCCAGCAGCGGCAGGCCCTCGAGGCCCTCGCCGCGCGGGTGCATGCCGGCGTCGAGCACGATGCGGCCGTCGTCCCCGAAATCGAGCAGGTAGGAGTTGGCGCCGATCTCGTTGCCGCGCGTGAGATTGGTGAAAAGCATCGCGAATGAGATTCCCAAAAACGCCCGCGATGGCTACTATCAAATATGCCAACCGGCCACAAAATCTGTTTCGTTCGCTTCCTCGTTCTCTCTTTTCTCATTGTGCTCGCGCCGCGCGTTCACGCCTCCGCCGCGCAGCAAATCGATCAGGCCGTCAGCGCGGCAAAAGCCTGGGTTTCCGAAATCGATGCCGGCAAGTACGACGACAGCTATACGTTCACTTGTGAAGAGGTGCGCAAAAAATTTCCGCAGGACCGCTGGGTCGATGTGCTCAAGACCATCCGCACACCCTGGGGCGCCGCGCTCGATCGCCACCAACTGAGCCATGTTTACCAGCCGAACGGCGTGAAGGGACTGGAGGGCGAGTGCATGGTCATCACGTACAACACGAATTTCAAGAACATGGCCAATGCCACCGAGACGGTGGTCCTGAAATGGGAGGACGGGCAGTGGCGCGGCGCGGGTTATTTCGCGGGCGTGAAGCCCGACCCGGACGCCCCTCCGCTGGCTCCCAACTACACGACGGAAGTCCAGACGCAGGAACACGTCACCGCTCCGCCGCAGTCGCCGGCGGGGCAGTAGTCCTCACATCCCCAGCAACTCGACGCTGACCTCGTAACGCAGGAACGGCGTGATGACGTAGACGCCGTTGTAGGCCTCGAGGGCGACGTCGCGGATTTCGCGCGCGACCTCGAGGCCGATCTTCACCGCCGCGGCGTCGTCCGCGCAGTGGCGCAATTTCTCGCGCAGCGGTTCGGCGATCTTGATGCCGGGGACCTCGTTGTGCAGGAACTCGGCGTTGCGCGAGCTCATCAGCGGCATCACGCCGAGAAAAACCGGCACGCCCAGCGGCTTGAGCCGTTGCACGGTGCGCCGCGCGAGCTCGAGGTCGAAGACTGGCTGCGTCATCACATATTGAGCGCCCGCGGCCAGTTTACTTTCGAGCTTCTTCACCTGCGACTCGAAGTTGACCGCGTTGGGATTGAAGGCGCAGCCGATGATGAAATTCGTATGGCCATTGAGCGAACGGCCCACGTGGTTCACGCCGCGGTTCATGGCCGCCAGCAGCTTGATCAGGCCGACCGAGTTGAGATCGTAGACCGAAGTGGCTCCGGGGTGATCGCCCACCTTCGCCGGATCGCCCGTGAGCGCCAGCACATGCCGGAAGCCGAGCGTGCCGAGGCCCATGATTTCCGATTGCAGGCCGAGCAGGTTGCGGTCGCGGCAGGCCAGGTGCAGCAGCGAGGTCAGGCCGACCTCGTCGCGCACGCGGATGGCCGCGGCGAAATTGCTCACGCGCAGGATGGCCAGCGAATTGTCCGCCAGCGTGACGGCCTCCGCGCCGGCGTCCTTGAGCGCCATCGCGCCGGTGATGAACTTGTCCATCGAAAGTCCCTTCGGCGAGTCGAGCTCGACGATGGAGACCGGCTTGCGCTTCATGATCTCGAGGATCGATGTCTCCTCCGCCGGCGCAGCGAGACGCTCGCTGCCGGGCTGCGTGATCTCCACGCGCGGGCGCGGCTTCACGACGGCCTTCTTTTCGCGCACCGGCTTAAGCCCGCGAGCGACGGCGGCCATCGCTCGGATGTGGTCGGGCCGCGTGCCGTAGTCGCCGCCGATCAGTCTCGCGCCTTCCTCCACCCAACGCGGAAGCGTGTCGGCGAAATACTCCGGGCTCGCCGCGTAATTAAAACGGCCTTCGTAAAATTCGGGTTTGCCCGCGCTCGGGTAAACGCAGAGCAGGTCATCCTTGGCCACGGCCAATTTCGAGAGCAAATGCACGCACGCCTGAGGCCCCGCCGTGCCGTTGACGCCGATGATGTTCGCGCCCGCTGCGCGCAGCAGGTTGACCGCTTCCGGGAAGGTGTGCCCGCAAACCAGCCGGCCTTCCTCGCTTACCCCCATCGAGGTCACGACGGGAATCTGGCTCAGCTCCTTGAAGACGCCGAGGGCCAGCAGCAATTCGTCCAGCGCAGTGAATGTCTCGAGGAAAATCAGGTCGCAGCCACCCTCGATGAGCGCGCCAATCTGCTCGCGGAAAAACGCCTTGCGCTCATCGATGGAAAACTCGCCGTCGGCCGGCCGCAGCGACAACGGTCCCACCGAGCCGCCGATGAAAACGTCCGGCCGGCCCGCGAGCGCCTCACGCGCGACCTGTACCGCGCGGCGATTTACCTCGCCCACCTTGTCGTCGAGGCCGAAGCGCGCCAGCCGCACGCGGTTCGCGCCAAAGCTGTTCGTCTCGATCACCTGCGCACCCGCGTCCGCGTATTCGCGGTAAACGCGCGCGAGCAAATCAGGCTGGCTCAGGTTGATCTCCTCCAGGCAATGGTTGAGCGGCACGCCGAGCTCGTACAGATACGTCCCCGTCGCGCCATCGCCGATGACGATGCGCTCATTGAGGAGATCTAACAGGTTTGCCATGTGGTAAGAAGCTTGCCAGCGTTATGCCGGGTGAAAACTCTGATCTTGGGTCTCCTTGTGTCGGTTTGTGGAGTCAATTTTTCCGCTTGCGCCGCCGAATTATACGACGGCCTCGCCTGGGGCCCGGTCGCGTCAACCATTCAAGCGCTGCCCTCGCTGGCCCCGGCGCCGCTTACGGTTGACACTTTTCGCCACTTCTTTCGTCTCATGCCCGTGCCGGAAATGCGCCAACTGGTTAAGGCCTGCGGTCATCCTGCCGATGAATGGGATAGCAACATTGTGCATCATCCCGGCCAAAAACTTTCGGCCCATTTGCCCGCGTACCACGGCGGCCATTTCTTCCGCTACGCTTTGCCGGACAGCAGCCACGTGTATGTTTGGACAGGCGAGGATGACGCTGCTGTTATGCGCGCCGATTACATTTCCACCTCTGGGCATGTCGCCCCGCTCTACTTGAGATCTCTATGAAGTCCCCCCGCAAGCCCGGACCGCGCCTGACCGATAACGCGGCCTTGAACGAGGAAATCCTCGCCTTCGTTGCTAAATGGAACGTGCCGGAGTCGGCCGAGGATTTTGCTGAGATGATCGCCTCGCTGCACAAGCTGGCGCAGCAGCATCCGACATCGAGCGACATGGTGCTCTTCAAGCGTTCCATGGCCGAGCTGCGCTATGCGCAGAGCGTCTTCGCGCCTTATCGTCACACGCGCAAAATCTGTGTCTTCGGCTCCGCCCGCACCCGGCGGCCCGCGCCCGTCTTCGAATGTGCCAAGGACTTCGCGCGGCTGATGACCGAAGCCGGGTGGATGACCATCACCGGAGCGGGCGACGGCATCATGGGCGCGGCGCAGATCGGCGCGGGCGCGGCCAACAGTTTTGGCCTGAACATTCTCCTGCCCTTTGAGCAGCACGCCAACGAGGTCATTCGCCACGACCCAAAGCTGGTCACGTTCCGCTACTTCTTCACACGCAAGCTCACTTTCCTGCGCGAGGCCAGCGCCGTCGCGGCGTTTCCCGGCGGCTTCGGCACCCTGGATGAAGCGATGGAAGTCATCACGCTGATGCAAACCGGCAAGGCGCGACTCATTCCGCTCGTCCTCATCGACCAGCCCGGCGGCAAGTTCTGGAAAAATTTCCTCAACTACGTGAGCGAACATCTGATGGCCGATAAGCTGATCTCGCCGGAAGATTTCAATCTCTTCAAATGGACCGACAGCATCGACGAAGCCCGCAAGGAAGTGATGAAGTTTTACCACAACTTCCATTCCTACCGCTTCGTCGGCCCTTATCTCGTCATCCGGCTGCAACGCACGCTGAGCGAAGAAAAACTCGATCACCTGCGCAAGGAATTCCTCAGCATCTTCGATCCGCCGGGGGAAATGTTCCAACGCGACGCCCTGCCCCAGGAAGCCAACGAGCCCGAGCTCGCCAAGCTGCCGCGTCTTTGCCTCACTTTCAATCGCATCCACTTTGGGTTTTTGCGGCTGCTGATTGACCGCATTAACGAGGAGTAGGCTTCACCCTCCCGATCAACGCGATCCCACGGGGCTTTTCCCTTGGCCTGCGCACACCGCTTGATTAAACTCGCTGACTGAAGATCAGGCCGTCGAGGGGGCGGTCAATCGCAGTTATACCGAGGAAAGACAGATTTGAAGGTCGATCCACGATTTCTCAAGGAAGAGGGCACGGAAGTTTTTCTGGGCAACGAGCTGATCGTTAAAGGGCTGCTCGAGACCGAGGGCGGCACGCACCTCTGGACCGGTTATCCCGGTTCGCCCGTCTCCGGCTTTTTCGACTGCGTTGAGGCCATCCAGGAAATTCCCAAGCAATACGGCATCAGCGCCGTGCTGGCCAACAACGAGGCGATCTCCGCCGCGATGGTCAACGGCTCGCAGATGCACGGCCTGCGCGCGATGTGCGTGATGAAGAGCGTCGGCCTGCACGTGGCCACGGACGCGCTTTCGCTCGGCAACCTGGCGGGCGCGCATCCGGAAGGCGGTGCGGTCGTGGTCGTCGGCGACGATCCGTGGAGCGATTCGACGCAGGTGCCGGCCGACTCGCGTTTTCTCTGCAAGCACATGTTCATGCCGCTGCTGGAGCCGAGCACGAACCAGGAGATGAAGGACTGGGTCGATATTGCGTTCAAGCTCTCGCGCGAGAGTGAGCTCTACATCGCGTATCTGGTCACGACGAACCAGGCCGATGGCGGCGGCTCGGTTCAGGTGGGGCGTAATCATTTTCCGCGCGTCAACACGCACAACCCGATCCAGCTCGATACGAGCAAGGTCGATTTTGAGAAGAATGTCCTGCTGCCGCCGCGCACCTGGCGCCGCGAACGCAATTTCCCCGAGCGTTACGCGCGCCTCTGGGCCAGCGCACGAAAATACGGCGTCAACCGGATCATTCCCGGCAACGCCGAAGGCAAAGCGCCGCTCGGATTCATCAGCTCCGCGCTCGCGCACTCGTACCTTGAGCACGCGCTGCAGCAGCTTGGCCTCACCGATGCTTTCCCGCTGCTGAAGCTTGGGATCACCTACCCGCTCGATCCGGAATTGATCCAGTCGTTCGCGGCATCGGCGGAGAACATCGTCGTGGTCGAGGAACGGCGGGGTTTTCTCGAAGAACAGATCGTACATCTCCTGGCTCAGCAAACTTCGGCAGGTCGTGCGCCCATTCCTGTTTACGGCAAGCGTTTTCCGAGCAAGCTTTTCCCCGAGGGCCGCGAAGGTCTGCCTACCGCACGCGGTTTCAATTCGTCCATCCTCGTCGAACTGCTTGCGCCACTCATCCTCGAGTTCGCCGCGCCGAAGTTGAAGCTGGAGACATCACTCATCGAGGACGAGCTGCGGCTGCTTGGGGATAATCGCGCGATTGAAGTCGACCTCGCCCCGCGTACGCCGACGTTCTGCCCCGGCTGCCCGCATCGAGACTCGGCCAGCGTCCTGGGCGAGATCAAACGCGAGTTCCGCGACGGCGACTACATGCGCCGCAAGCATCGCCGCGAGCCAGTGGACCTCGTCTTCCACGGCGACACCGGCTGCTACACCATGCTCATGTTCGAACCGAACAAGGACCTCATGCACAATTACAGCGGCATGGGTCTCGGCGGCGGCACGGGTCTCGGCATCGATCCGTTCATCACGAACAAGCAGGTCGTCTTCATGGGCGACTCGACCTTTTTTCACAGCGGGCAGATCGCGATTTCCAACTCGATCAAGAACGGCCAGGACATCACTTACGTCATCCTCGACAACAAAACCACGGCGATGACCGGCCAGCAGATTACGCCCGGCTGCGAGCTCGACATGCTCGGTAACGAGACGTGGGTGCAGAAGATCGAGAAGATCATCGGCGCCATGATCGAGGACAAATCCGTCGAGGTCATCCGCACCAATCCGGCGCGGCGCGCCGATTATCGTTCGCTGCTGGAGACGACCGTGCTGAAGAATGGCGTCAAGGTCGTCATCGCCGACAAGGAATGCGGCATCACCTTTCACCGCCGCCGCAATCGCGAAGAGCGAAGCGAGATCCGCGAGAAAGGTTTCCTTGCGGAGAAACACTACATCAACGTCAACACCGATGCCTGCGAGCAATGCCTCGTCTGCACGCGCGCGACCGGCTGTCCGGGCCTCACCTTCACCGAGACCGACTTTGGCCGCAAGGTGCAGACCGATCTCTCGTGGTGCGTCAACGACACCGCGTGCACGAAGCTCGATGCCTGCCCGGCGTTCGAGGAAATCACCGTCGTGCGATCGCGCAAGCCGCTCTCGCAATTGCCCGAGCTCGAGAAGATTGATATTCCCCTGCCCCGCTCGCGCGCGTTCGAGCATGCGTGGCACGTCTACCTCGCCGGCGTCGGCGGCATGGGCATCGGCGTCTCGGCGGCGACGCTCGTGCGCGCGGGCCATCGCGAGGGATACAAGGTCGTCTTTAGTGACAAGAACGGTCTCGCCATCCGCAACGGCGGCGTCTTCTCGCACATCACTTTTCTCAAGCCCGGGCAAAATCACATCTCGCCCATCATTCCCTACGGAAAGGCGGACCTCATGCTCGGCATCGATATCCTCGAGGCCGCGCGTGGGATCGATCCCAATGGCAACCTGCGCGTCGGCGGTCCGCGGACGCACGCGATCGTCAACCGGCAGAAAACGCCGACGATCAACACGCTGCTCGGCACCGATGACTTCTGCGTCGACACGCTCGAGCAGGCCCTGCGCAGGTACACGGACCGCGCGCATTATTTCAGCGCGGATGTCTCGCACCTTTCCGAGCGCATGTTCGGCACGAAGCTCTACGCCAACGTCATCATGCTTGGCATTGCGTTCCAGCGCGGCGAGCTGCCGCTTTCGCTCGAGAGCCTCGAATGGGGCATCCAGGAAACGATGGGCAGCGCCGCGACCGAGAACTGGCTCGCGTTCAAGCTCGGCCGCAAAATCGCGCACGAGGCGCAGACCACGCCGGTCGCCGCCGAGGACGGCTCCTACCAGGAGATGGTCGCGGAGAAATCCGAGCGCCTGAAACGCAGTGGCGCCAAGGGCAGGAAACTCGCGCAGGAGTACTGGAAGCTGGTCACCCGCGCGCGCGAAAAACTCACGCTCGATGCGCGGCATGAATCACTCCTCGCCCAACGCCTCTATGATTTGATTCAGTACGAGGACCTTGCCTGCGCCGAGGATTATGTTGCGCGGCTTTTGCGCCTGCATCGCAGGGATTCCGCTGTGCATGGTTACGCCGCCACGCAGGCCGCGCTTTGGAATTTGCACCGCGTCATGGCGATCAAGGACGAGGTCTACGTTGCCTACCTGCTCAGCAGCGAGGAAAAGTACGAGTCCGACCGCGAGCGTTACAACGTCCGGCCCGAGCTCGGCGACCGGATGATCCACCGCCATCTCAACCGGCCCGAGTTCACGCTGTTCGGCCGCGATATCCGCTTCAAAATGCGCACGCGGCCCTGGATGCTGCGGCTCATGCGCAGGGGAAAGTTCCTGCGCCGTCTCATGCCGGGGTGGCATGCCAAGGAAAAGGCTTTCCGAGACTGGTACTTCGACCTCGCAGACAAATTCACCGCACCCGCGGACGCCGCGTCCTACGCCACGTGGCTCAAGATCCTGCGTCTGCCCGAGGAAGCGACCGGCTTCCGCGAAGTCCGCTACCCGCGCATGGCCGCCGCCCGCCAACGTGGTGACGAGATGCTGGCGTCGCTGAGTTCATCAACTGTAGCGGCGGTCTATGATCAGCGGTGATTCACACGCCCAGAGACTTAAATATCGATAACCTTGCCGGTATCGGGTCGTGTGACCACGCGGTTCTTGACGGTGCGCTTCTCCACGCCGGTGAAGGCCCAGGTGATCAGGCTCAAAATGATCGAGCCGACGAAGGCCCAACCGAAGTTGGGCACTTGGAAGCCATGCACGAAGACGGGAACCCAGTAAAGCAACAGCGCGTTGATGATCAGGAGGAACAAGCCGAGGCTTAGCAGCACGGCCGGCAGCGTGATGATAATCAGGATCGGCTTGATGATGGCGTTGAAGATGATGAGGACCAGTGCGGCCCAGACCAAATCCCACGGTGAGCTGTAGGTGATCGGCGTGATCTTGGTAACGATGAAAAGGCCGAGCGCCAGCGTGGCCCAGTGGAGGAGAAAGCGCATGCCGGAGGTTAAATCGGGTTGGAGCACCGTGCGACTGGTTTTTTAGCCGTGCTTCATTTCGAACTGATCGCCGATTTCGGTTTGCGTCCGAGCGATCAAGCCCGGCGGAAGCTCCAGCACACTATGCGCCCTGAAGACGATCTTCGAAATGCGCCATGGCGGCATTTCGCGCACGAGATGCACCACGCGCAGCTTCTTGTCGAGGAAAACCGCGTCGAAGATGAACTTCATCCAGAAACTGTGGATCGAGTTGCAGGGCACGATCCACAGGCCGTCGCCATCCGCGAGAAGAGTGTCGTGCAGCAATCCGGTCATGCGCGTCGCGGGCGTATCGGCCACGCGCGCGCAGTGTGCCAGGCTCGTGCCGCGCGTGACATTGATCGCGGTGAGCGAGCCCGGCATTTTCGTGAATTTATTTGCCGAAGATGCGGTCGGCTTCCTCGAGCGTTTCCTTGCTGCCGATGTCGAACCAGCGGCCGGGCACGTCCCAGGTCCGCACCGGCTCGCGGGTGTAGAGCCACTGGATGAAGCGGCCGGGCTGGTCGGGGTTGTTGCCCTCGGCGATGTAGGTCTCGATCATCTTCACGACCTTGGCCGGAAAATAATAGAGCGCGATGCCCGTCTTCGTGCTCGTCGGATTCTTCGGTTTCTCCTCGAAGAAAGTGATGATTCCCTTGTCGTCGATCGTGATCGAATTGTACTTCTTGATCGCTTCGAGATCGCCCACGTCATAGACGGCCAGCACGGGCGTGTCGGCCGAGCGCGCGAAATCGACGAAGGGCGCGAGGGAGGAATCGAAAAGGTTGTCCCCCGCGACGACGAGCAGATCGCCGCTGACCTTCTCCTGGTTAACCACAAGGCGAATGTCGCCGATGGCGCCGAGCTTGTCGGCGTCGCTGGTCGTGCCGTCGTTGATGATCTTGAAATTGAACGCGGTCTTCGTCGCCTTGTACTTCTCCGACCAGTCGGTGAAGTGCTGCACGAACTTCTGGTTGGTGACGATGAACATCTCGCCCAGGTCTTTCACCGAGGCCAGGTGGTCGATGATGTGCTCGAGCATGGGCTTGCCCGCGACGGGCAGCAGCGGCTTCGGCTGGTTCAACGTGAGCGGATAAAGGCGCGTGGCGTAGCCGGCGGCGAGGATGAGAACTTGCATAGGCTCTCGTTTTAGCGCGGCAGCCGGGAAGCGCAAGGCTGGAGGGCCGTTCCCCTTGTTACGGTCACAAGGCCGTTGTCGAGGAGGCGGGCTTGTGCCTTCCGCGCAGGAAGGGCCGCTCGAACAGAAGATAGAAAAGGTAACTGGCCGCTACGATCAACGGGATGCTGAGAAGCAAAGCCAGAAGCATGTGCGTCGGATGCGGCACCAGCGGCTGGAAGGCATATTGCCAGAACAACTGCAGCAGCGGTGCGTGAATGAGGTAGATGCTGTAGGCAAACGTGCCGACAAAAACGAGGGGCTTGAAACTCAGGAAGCGGTGGTGCCAGGCGAGCGGCTGGCGCGAGGTCAGGACGAGAAAACTTGAGGCCCAGAGGCCCACGAAAACGTCGCGGATGGTCAGAGGAATCAAGCCGCCGTGGTACCACGGGATCAAGTTCGCGGCCAGCATGCTCACGGTCAGCACCAGTACGATGCCGTTCCATGGCAGGTTTTGCCAGCGAACGTAATAGTCTTCGCGCGAATAGGCGATGCCGCAGGCAAAAATGCCCAGCGTGAAAAGCCCGAAGTAGTGGAAGTGGAGTGGGCTGCCAAACGCAAACTCCGAGGCAAAGGCTGCCGCGCATGAGATGCCGACCATGAGGGCAGTGATGACAGAGGGCTTAAACTTCCTCCACCAGATCAGCAGAAGCGGAAAAATAAAATAGATGCGCCATTCGACGGCGACGGACCAAAGCACGTGATTGATCGTCGCGCTCTCATGAAAAAAATCCTGCACCAGCAACAGGTGCGTTACCACGCCCTTGGCGGTCACGGGCAGGCTGGTGTCCCAGTGCGTCCCGGTCTTTTCGCCGATGAAAAGCCAGATCAGGACGAGCGAAAGGGCGATGGACACATAGTAGGGAGGCAGGATGCGCCACGCGCGACGCAGAAAAAAGGCGCGGGCCCCGTCGCGCAGCACGCCGCCGTGCCGAATGACGGGCAAGGTCAGGCAAAACCCGGAAAGGACGATGAAGACGGCAACCGCTGCCGGCCCATAACTCAGCAGGTTGAGGAAGAAAGATTCCACGGGTGAATGCTGCTGAACATAAGACCAGTGCACCTGCAGGAGGGCGTGATTGGCGACCACGTAGAGCGCAGCCAGCGCCCGCATCGAATCGAGATAGCCCAAGTGCCGGTGGGGTTCAGCGGTGGGCGGAACGTGGCGCGCCGCCGGGGAAAACTCCGGGCGCGAGACCGGAGCCTCGCTCACAGTATCTCCGGATAAAGCTGCTGCGCGACGGAGAGCAGCTCGCGCTGATTTTCCTCGGCGGACTCATTCTGCACCAGGCGCGCGGCGAGCAGTTTCGACTGCTCGTAATTGAGCGCCTGGATGGCGCGCTTGATGCGCGGCACGGCCACCGGCGTGGCGCTGAGTTCATCAAGGCCCAGGCCAATGAGCGCGGGCATCATGACCACGTCCGCGGCCACCTCGCCGCAAACGCCAACCCAGATGTTGTTGCGATGCGCCGCCTCGACCACGTTCTGGATAAGCCTCAGCACGGCGGGATGCGCCGGCTGGTACATGGCCGCGACGCTCTCGTTGCCACGGTCGATGGCCAGCGTGTACTGGATGAGATCGTTGCTGCCGATGCTGAAGAAATCGACGTGCTTCGCGAGCACATCGGCGATGAGCGCGGCCGAGGGCACCTCGATCATGATGCCCACCTCCAGCTTGTCCGCCTGCGGCACGTTTTGCTGGCGCAGTTCCTCGCGCACTTCGTCGAGCACGCGCCGCGCGGCCTTGACCTCGCTGAGATCGCAGACCATGGGGAACATCACGCGGACGTTGCCCTCCGCGCCCGCGCGGCAGATGGCGCGAAGTTGCGTGCGGAAGATATCGGGCCGTCCGAGCGAATAACGGATGCCGCGGTAGCCGAGGAACGGATTGACCTCCTGCTCGATGCCGAGGTGCGGCCGTTTCTTGTCGCCGCCGACGTCGAGCGTGCGAATGATGAGATGGTGCGGCTTCGAGGCCTGCGCCATCTGCGTGTACATGGCGAACTGCTCATCTTCGCTCGGCGAAGTGTCCTGGTTGAGGAAAAGGTACTCGGTGCGAAGCAGGCCGACGCCCTCGGCGCCGTGCTCCTTCACCGCCGGCAGGTCGTCGAGAATCTCGACGTTGGCGGAAACGATGATGCGGCGCTGGTCGGAGGTGAGCGGCAGCGTTTCGCGCAGCTCGTCGAGCTTGACCTCGACGGCCTGGTGCGCGCGTTCGCGCTGGCCGTACTCGTATTTCGTCTGGTCCGTCGGATTGACAATGAGCAGGCCCTCGTAGCCGTCGATGAGCACTTCGATGCCCGGCTCGAACTTCGCCACCAGGTCCTTGAGGCCAACCACCGCGGGCAGGCTCAACGACCGCGCCATGATGGCCGAGTGCGACGTGCGGCTGCCCGCTTCCGTCGCGATGCCGAGCACCAGCTTGCGGTCGAAGCCGGCGGTGTCGGACGGCGCGAGGTCATGCGCGAGGACGATGGAGGGCGCGTCGAGCTCGCGCAGTTCGTGCTCCAGCTTGCCCTGGAGATTGCGCAGCACGCGCCGCGAGACATCGAGGAAATCGGCAGCGCGTTCGCGGAAATAATCGTCATCGAGCTCCCGCATCTTGCGCGTGAAGGAGCGCACCACCTGCTCGTAGGCGAAGTCGACATTGACAAGGCGGGTCTGCAACTGCTCCTTCACCGACTCGATAAGCGAGGTGTCTTCCAGCAAAAGCAGATGTGCGTCGAAAATGCTCGCATCGGCCTCACCGACGGCGGTGGCCAACTGCGTGCGGATGTTCTGAATCTGCTGCCGCGTTTTCAGCAGGGCGGCCTCGAACCGGCCGATTTCCCCGGGCGCGTCCTCGGGGCGGATGCGCCGCTTGCGCACGATGTGCTCATCGGCGTAAAGGAGAAGAAGGGGGCCGGTGGCGATACCGGGCGAAACCGGGGTGCCCTTGTATCTTTCTTCTTGTCGGGCTGGCGCTTGCGAATCGGGCTTATCGTCGGGCACGGCGCCAAATTGCTTACTCTTCGTCGAATTTGCGAGCTATTAATTCCTCAAGCGCGCGGACCATGTCCTCGGCGTCGCCGCCTGTGACGGTAACCTTGAGGCGAGAACCACATCCAGCGGCCAGCAACATGAGGCCCATGATGCTTTTGCCGTTGATTTCCTCGCCGTCCTTCTCCACTTGGATATCCGAGGAAAAACGGTTGGCAATGCGCACAAACATGGCCGCGGGCCGGGCATGAAGACCAAGCTTGTTGCCGATGATCAGATCGCGGACCACCGAGGGACCCGACGCTTTATTTTTTGCCGCTGATGCCATGTTCTTTGCCTAAAGGACTTATTTATCCCGGTTTGCGATTGCTTTCAACAACCTTTCATTAAATTCCACCGCCGAATTCTGTCCCATCCCCTTCAATTTCTGATCCAGCGCTGCAACTTCGACCAAATTCGCCAGGTTTCGTCCCTGCCGGACCGGTATCGTGACATGCGGAATTTTGATTTGCAAGATTTCGTAATAATCTTGTTCCAAGCCAATTCGGTCGATTTCAGGGACCTCGTGCCAATCGGCCAGGGTGACGACCATATCGAGGCGTTTTTCGAAACGGATGCTTCTAACCCCATAAATACTTGCGATATTGATGATACCGAGACCGCGGACTTCCATGTGGAACCGTGAGAGATCCGA
>Ga0209611_10007244_pt1 | contig 17838 bp, 14 predicted proteins | sample S1TSphgellanicum_3_FD_187693 | JGI IMG/M metagenome (GOLD analysis project Ga0209611, IMG submission 187693) | Host-associated microbial communities from peat moss isolated from Minnesota, USA - S1T2_Fc - Sphagnum magellanicum MG (SPAdes) (version 2) | ecosystem: Host-associated > Plants > Peat...
AGTGTCACAACTTTAACAAAAATTACTTTGAATTTTTCTAAAAATTAAATTTACTTGAATTCTACTTTTAAAATAAAATAAATTTAAAAAATCATGAATATCAAATTGCTTCATTTATTTTTCAAAAATAAATGTACATTAATCACATTATAAAACTTGCTTAAAACACCTTATTTGACAACATTATACCATTTTTTCACTAATTCAAATTTTATTTCAATTTTTTGGATAAATACAATCAATAGTTTGCCCAATTGTAATTTGATTAAAAATATGACTCCCAAAAAAAAGTTTACAAAAAACATTATATCATGTAAATGTATTCTTGAAAGTTAAATGTGTCAATGTCACATTGTGCAAAAAAATGTAGGTAAATTGTGTCAAAGGTATTTTTAAATGGTTTATTATGTTTGAACTTTGAATAGTTGTATGTGAAAAATTTCATGGAAAATTTCCAATTAACACTTGTATTTTGTAGCTTATGGAAATTTGTTGTTTTGTGACAAAATTTTAATATATTTCAAAAACTACTCCAACTAGATATTGAATGTTTTTTTTTGAAAATCACAATATTGTGATATATTAAAATGTGAATCACCATTAATCACACATTTTCACCATTAATCCATTTCCAATTATATAATATGCCACATAAATTTTTAAATGCAATGAAAACTACAAGATTGTGATAGGATTTTGTGTACATCATATGCAATCACTCTTTCATCAACAACCTTTCCAAGATAGAAAATATTTTTTCTCAAATCTATTACAAATAAAACATCAAGCAAGATGCCCTTTTCACATTGATCGCCTATAGAAGCAAACACTTTAATGTCGTTAATTTTCATAGCCTAAACCATCTTATTAGGGGCAACAAGAATTCCCCCAATGACAATCATCATCTTATTTTAGCAACAACCTTGTTAGTACTTTCAACCTATCCATTGTGTTTTGTTCATCATATGTGGACTTGTGGAAATATCAAAATACCATGCCTTTTCATCTACATTCATGTTAGTTCTAACATTTGCTTCACTAATCATTATCAACTCAACCACATGTAGGCATCACTTATTTGCAACATTTTGTTATGTTAGCAACTTAGGAACAATCCCCTTTTTCTTTTCAACATTGCGATCATTTTTCTTAGCATGGTCATTGTGCATTCATGTTCATGGTATCCTAATTGCCCACACATGTGATGTATAGTTTTCTTCCTTAGCTTGGCAATTTTCTTTATTTTTTCTTTCCTTTATTCTTGTGTAAGTCTATTCCCATTGATTCTTGTACCCCATCCTACCTCTTACAAATGTTTGAGAAGAATGCCTAATCAACATGATCCTAAATGAATCATTTGACTTTTCTCATGGATTATTTGCTTAAAAGCCTTGCTAGGAGGTTATTAAGAATGTTTTCATTGCACAAGAACGTTATCCCATGAATTGAACATATTTTCATAACTAGGAAGAAAGGTACAAATTGTTTTTTGCCATAATCATTAATTTGCTCATCTTCCCTCCTAAGTCATTCAATTATCTAACTATATTAAACTCTATCTTATGCATGTAGCTTGCAATGCTAGTATAATGTTCTTTTGTTGTAAGATGGTACAATTTGTTCAATAGAATATGCATGCTTTTAGTAGCATTTGGTTCACATACAACAATCATTATACCCCACGTTTTGTGCAATTAACAAGTTCTTACAAGTGGTTCTATCAATAGCTTATATACTAATGTGCATGCCAAATTAGCATATGTCAATTAATACATATGGGCATTTATTAACATAAATAAAATTTTGCCAAATAACTTCCATGGCATTTATTATTAGTACATTGAGATTCTAACATATTCATCTAATATATGTAACATACATTCATGGTATCCATCAATATATATGTATTTACTATTTGGTGATCTTATAATTCACATATTTTGGAAGATCCCCCAAAACAATGACCACGATCAATGAATAGTTTCACAATATTCATTCTTGTCATAATGTACAATGTATATCAAGCTTGAAGCATGTTGTGTACTATTTGATGACATGTTGAATATGATAATATCTTGGTGGCTTTGACATAAATTATATTATTTTTTTAATACTCAAAATATCAAAAAATTTACTTTTTTCAAAGAACAATTTTTTTATGAAAAGAAATGAAAAATATTTGAAAATATTTGGGAATAGCCTTTCATTGAAATGAAATCTTCAAATTAATTAATTAATTAATCGACTAGTATGTCTTGAAGCCACTCCTATATTATTGCATTTGATGTTTCACCTCCAAATGACTAACTTGTGAAATTCTTCAAAGTTAGGACAAATCACACATATAATGTAGGGAGGGATTTCCTTAAGAACTACTGTTGGGAATTGCAAAGTGTAATCTTTGATTGAAATTGGTAATTTTAATCAAGTATTTCAAAAAATTAATCTTGTAACAAACATCTTAAATCATATATCACTAAATGTATAATTGCAAAATAAATAAATAAATAAATAAATAAATCCAACATGACTCAATTCCATTGGCATATGTACTTTTAAAATGTTTGATATATCATACACCCTACAATTTATTTGAAAAAGAATTATACATTGTAATTATGCATTCAAAGACAAATAGACCCTTCAAAATTACACATAATCACACACAAAATCCTCACAAAACATGTGATAGCCCAGCCCAGCCCCCCCCCCAATCGAAGGGAAATTCGCGTGGTGCAATCTGGTACGTTCAAATAGTAGATAAGTAGGCTAATCTCCACAGCTAGCGATTTTTAAAAAAAAGGAGACAATAAATCAATGGCCACGAAAATAAAAGAATCAATGAGATAATAAATCGATGGCCACGAAAATAAAAGAATCAATGAGATAATAAATCGATGGCCACGAAAATAAAAGAATCGATGAGATCATAAATCGATGGCCACGAAAAGAAAAGAATCAATGAGATAATTAATCGATGGCCACGAAAATCAAATTATCATTGAAATAATAAACAATTGATGAGGCAATAAATCAATGGCCACTAAAATACAATAATCAATGAGATAATAAATCAATGGCCACGAAAATAAAATAATCGTTGAGATAAAAAATCAATGGCTACGATTTCGTCTCTCTCGTTTCTCCTGCCTTGGCTCTCCAAGAGAGCAAAGAAGCACATTTTGTTACGGTTGCAATGTTTCCGTAGTGCACTTCTTTGTCGCAGTCGTCGAGCGCCATGGCCAGCTCTGTAGCTGCTGTGTGCAAAGTCACTGGCAGCTTTGTGCAACCCGCGCTAGAGAGAGCCGGTTGCAGTGGTAGTAGTAGTAATCTAAGCTCTTCTGATGTGAGGTCCAGTGTTTCTGTGAGCTCGGCATTCGGGTTGCGGAATGTGGCCGGGAGTTGTGGCAAGGTTTCGTGTTCTTTGGGGGAGGACACTGCGGCACAGCTGTGCTCGGTTGTGAATAAGGCGGTTTCTTTTGGTAAGGCGGCGGCTCTGGCGCTGGCTACCACTGCACTCGTTGCTTCCTCTGCTCAAGCAGAAGGGACGCCCAAGAGGTTGACGTTCGATGAGATTCAAGGGCAAACTTACCTGGAGGTTAAGGGCTCCGGGACTGCCAATCAATGTCCTATTGTGGCAACTCCTGCTACTGAAGGCTTGACGTTCAAGGCCGGGTCTTATAATCTCAAGAAGTTGTGCTTAGAGCCTACATCGTTTACAGTCAAGGCGGAGTCTCCGTTCAAGTCCGGAGGTGAGGAGTTCCAGAACACGAAGCTTATGACTCGTCTCACTTATACTCTTGATGAGATTGAGGGCCCCTTTACCGTTGGCTCTGATGGTTCTGTGAAGTTCACGGAGAAGGACGGGATTGACTACGCCGCAGTTACAGTGCAACTTCCAGGAGGCGAGCGAGTTCCATTCCTGTTTACTATCAAGGAGCTTGAGGCGACAGGCAAGGCAGACGCATTTAGTGGCAAGTTTTTGGTTCCATCTTACAGAGGCTCGTCTTTCTTGGATCCTAAAGGTAGAGGTGGCTCCACTGGTTATGACAACGCCGTAGCGTTGCCTGCTGGAGGTGCCGGAGACGAAGAGGAACTGTCGAAGGAGAACCAGAAGAACACAGCCGCACTACAGGGCACCATCACTCTCAGCATTGCCAAGAGCAACACAGAGACAGGCGAAATTGCAGGCGTTTTCGAGAGCTTGCAGCCTTCTGATACGGATCTGGGATCCAAAGCTCCAAAGGAGGTCAAGATTCAGGGCATCTGGTATGGCCAGCTCGAGTAAACTATCTCTCTCTCTATCTCTCATACTGTTCCTTCCTCTTTGTGAAATTGATTTTATGTAATTTTGCAACTCTCAACATCAATGTGCATTACTTCTATTCCTCTTTACAACTTGTCAATTTCTCTTCTCCACTTTAGCTAATTATGCAACAGAACACATCGATTCAAAAATTGACATCTACTTCACATATATTCGTCATGTATTCATTCCCCATCATAATTATGCTGCATGTTTGAATTCTGCATTGAGTCCTGGCAAGCTTCATTCTAATCAATCTCTGGCTTCCAACTTTGGCTACATACCCAATGCTTTTACTTCAAATTTCATGTCAACCATGTTTAAAACCTAAAGTGCTCCATGAACTCTGTCTTGCACAGCACATCAAAGTTCAACTAAACTTGTGCTTTCCTTTTGCTGAATCTTAAAAGTTCAAATAAACTTTGTGCTTTCCTTTTGCTGAATCTCAAAGTTCAACTAAACTTTGTGCTTTCCTTCATCAACTAAACTTGTGCTTTCCTTTTACTGAGAGTATACTCCACCATTAACTATGGCTTGTCAACCTTAGTCCTCTAGAGGTTCCTACTTTTCTTTTTCATGAACAGCTTCAACTTCCTCTTCCATTTCATGTACACTTTTTTCAGTCGATATTACTTCCAATCCCCATCTTCTTGTAAAACCGATATTGTGAAACCTAGGTTAATGATATCATAGATTCAAGGAGCATGGTGGATACCAAAATAACAGAGTCATTTCTGCTTAGATTGTTGTTGCAAATCAGTCATGCTTTTTCCATTGTATCACACATCCCATAGATCTTAAATTTTCAATTTCAATGCAAAAGTCATCACCATCTGTTAGATGGATCCTGTTAGGTTTTAGCTTAGAGCATCCATATTAAAATCTCATAGTTGAACACAATGCATCCTATAACATGTCAATCCAGCTCCTTCTCCTCTTGTGCATACCAATCTATTACTGGCCATTCCAATATCTTGTGATTAATCTTTGAAACAAAATGATTGATGGGTCTGATGATTGGTCTGATAAAATTACCTGGAAACAAAAGTTTGAAGTCAAATTCAAAGAAACAAAGCTGGAATTGAACCAAAGATTCTCCTCAAAACCAAGAACCAAACAATATAAGTGTTTCAAACCCAACAACTTAGTAACCCCTTGAACTTTACCTACACAAACAAAAAACAAACAGTACAAGTAGTGTGCCAGAACCCTGTCTCTTAGTATCATCCAGAGCACCTTGAGTAAAATCTATGAGCAAAATCAGAGAATGATTTGCTAATACCTCTGGATTCTTGGTAAAGGTCCGTAGCAATTTGCCTGCCATTTTGCACATATCGTGTAAGCACTAGTTCATTAAGGCAACTCTTGAAAACAATTCAAGATGCCTATTTGAACAATCTCATCAATGACTACAGTTTTTTTTTTTCTTTGCACCTAGAGACGGATGCCATTCCAACATGTAAGTGCCAGTTTACTGAAGCCAACTCCAAAAAACAATTCATACCTCCCATTCTAACAATCTTCTTGGCCATATAGGCATTTTTTTCATCCTTATGCATAAGCCACAGATCCTGTTTATTTGTGTATATTTTCTACACTAATCCTGTAACCCTGTCATACAGACAGGGCTTCAAACTAAAACTTTTTTTTTCTCACACGTCTTGATCGTGTTGAACACTGCAAATGGAGTGAGCAGAAAAGCCGGGCAGTTATGCAACAGAAAGCGAAACAACCTACACGACAACCGCACTCCTCGGGCACAACAGACCTGTGTTTCCGATCCTCTCACGCACTCTTTCTTCTTGGATTCGTTGATCTCTGCACGCCTTCTGCTGCTGCTGCAGCTGGTGGATTTTACTTTGTTCTGTGGAGCTGTTGCAAACCACTATCACATCCGCAAAGCAGCTGCTCACCCACCCACCAGTGTCCGTCTACCTAGTAAGGTAATAAACAATGATCATCGTCGCTGCGCCACAAATGGAAATTGTTACAGCCTAGTTTGCACAGTCTGGCTTAAACTTGTTGCAATTTGGTGTGAATGTTGTTTGGTAAGCAAAATTGAAAAACCCCATTTCACAAACTCCCCACTTAAGACAATGTCAAATGTACTGCATTGAGAGCTTCATTGAAAAAAAATCGAGTTCAAGCCTGGGCATGAACCACACACAAGCCAAGACTCTGAAAGAGCAAGCTCGCTCCAGAACCCATTATCTAGTAAACTCCCGACCTTGATATGTCCAGGACTTGACTCTTTATCAAAGCCAAAGAACGTGCACAAGAAGTTATTCACGAAATAGTAACAGTGTTCGGAGCTGAGTTTGCGACATGGGTTTCACAATGTCATCATAGTCGCCGAGTTTGGTGTTGGACCAGCTTGATATTGGTCCGACATGATTCTTTTGTGTGCAATGAAGAACTTTCTTTCACACATTCACTTCCTTTCTTTTTCCGTTCTTTCTTCACCCGGTGCGAAACTACATATGCACATTAGACTCTTGGCGGAGACCCCAAGATGTCGGAAACCCCAAGATCGTCGTGTGACTGATATGATAAAGTTCTTGGCGATGCAGGAAACTTGGAACATGACGAGTCCGACAATCGTGTCCCATGTAGCTGGTGAAGAAATCTTATCTTGGGCTGCAAAGGATGAGTCAGGCCATCTTGCTCCCTTCAAAATCTCTCGCAGGTTGAAAATTTTCTTTTATTGCACAAATATTTTATTCCAAGTTCCCAATTTCTCCATCCCTAAATCCTTCGCTGAGAGCAAAACTGCAACCCATTTTCCCCTTAGAATTCGCCCTTCGATTTGTTACAACCACAAAAGATTCATCTGACATAACAATTGTCTCCAATGGAGTTCAATTCAATTCTTAATACTCGATTCTCAACAACATATTATGTTTGATTCTTGAGTTCATTTCTCATCAACATACACTTGATTCTTGAGTTGAACAATTCTAGACAATACTTGTTTGGTTCTTGAGTTCAATTCTCAACAACTTTCAAATCTTGAGTGAGTAGACCTGAATGAAGTTCAAAGTCTTGAAAAGAATAAGAACCTGAATAAGTTCAAGTCCTTTTGTGCACAGCACCACAATGTTGTCAGTGCACTTCAAACACGAAGTCTCTAAAGTTTGATGATACATATTGTGGACACTCTACTTGAACCCAAATGAGATTCAACCCAATTTCCTTACAATTCCAAGGGCCACTAACATTTGTGCAAGTGTTCTGCCTCGAGATTCACATCATTTAATATGAGCTCTGAAAAAAACTCATTTGGTTTGGAGCTTTCAAGCAGATTCTTTATTATAGAGTAGTAAATTTTCATGTGAGATTTTCTGATCATTGACCAAGTTCATGACATGGTTTGTGTATTATACCTAGTACAGACCAACTGGACCTCAAGACATAAGACTCAAGGTCATGTATTGTGGGATATGCCACTCTGATTTGCATCAAATTACAAACGACTGGAAAAATTCAAGTTTCCCCATGGTTCCCGGGTGAGCCCAAAAGTTACACATGCCTAGAGTATTAAGTTCATGCAATGCAGAAGAAGAATGAACATTCTTTCCTTGTATATATACTATGGTTCGACTTTTGAGTGTGGGACTTGCGCATGTAACTTTAACTAATTTTTATTTGAAGGTTTTCTTCAGTCTTCCACTTGTAATGTGAATTTTCATTCAAGAATTTGAAAAAGTTAATACATAGAGTTTGACATGCTTTTACTTTCTATATGGATATTATTTTTGTAAGATTTGAATCCCAAGTTGTGGCAAGGATGGATGGTGGCGCATGTGCCAGGCATGAGATTGTCGGAGTGGTGACTGAAATTGGAGTGGATGTGGAGTGCTTCAAAGTGGGACAACACGTGGGAGTTGGTTGTATGGTGCGGTCATGCCATGCTTGTGATTCATGTCAGTTAGGTCTTGAACAATATTGCCCCAAAGTGGTGTGGACTTACAATTCCATTGACACTGCCGATGGCACACTCACTCAAGGTGGCTACTCTGCTGTTATGGTTTGCAATCAGAGGTAACAAGTCTTCTGTCAAAAACCAACTAATTGTGCTTTACACTTCTTGTTTCGTCCACATTAACAAGTGAACCATTTTGGAGCTTGATATTATCAATCCGGGTATTGATTTCAAGTGCTATTTTGAAGCTATTTCTTAGGCATGTTATCAGAACTTAGATGTTTTAAGTCAAATCTCGACATGAATTTGCAACTTTAACCATGTATTTATTGCATATATATACATGGATAGAAGTTGTAGAGATTCAAAAATTTGTTGGAAGAAAATTCAGAAATAAGGTTACATTTCTGTTGAAATCGATCCACAATGCAAGCAATTGATCATTGCCTAAACCTGGCTTCAAGATTCGTATATATGGTGTTGTGTTAACTGACAGGTTTGTGTTGAGAATGCCGCCCAATTTGCCATTGGATGCTTCAGCACCTTTGTTATGTGCAGGCATAACAGTGTGGAGTCCAATGAAGTATTTTGGAATGGTGGAACAAGGGAAACACTTGGGTTTAGTGGGCTTGGGTGGCCTAGGCCACATGGCGATCAAGTTTGCAAAGGCGTTTGGAATGAAAGTAACAGTTTTCAGTACCTCTCCAGGGAAAGAGAAAGAAGCCCAAGAGATTTTGGGAGCTGACAACTTCATCATCACTAAAGACAATGAAAAAATGAAGGTGAAAGAATTGCCCCGATTCTTCAAATGTTTCTAAATAAAGTTGGAAATTCATGTGCCAACCCCACTCTAATAACAAAAGTTTGAGTTCAATGTAGCTTTGTATCATCATCTATGAACCAAAACCATTGCCAAACCCAATACTTAATTTGATTTACATACCATAAATATACATATGTTTGGATCAACTTTTGTAACCAATCTTCTTCATGAGAGTCTCAAGACTACTTACTATATGTTTTGTTCTTCACTAACCTGATTGCTGATTTTTTTTTTCTGCATGAGCAGAATGCAGCTAAGAGTATTGACTACATCATAGACACCATACCATCTGCTCATTCCTTGGACCCCTATCTTGCTCTTCTCAAAACAAATGGCAAGATGGTGCTCCTTGGTGTCTCAACTAAACCTGTACAAATTTCAGTACATTCGCTTATTTTTGGTAAGGTCAAATTTCTAAGTTTTGAAATTAAGTGTAGGATACGGAGACCTCTACTCAATGATGTGAAGGCATCATCATCCAATTGGCTATAGATCATGCATTGACACCTGCATGCATAAGTGAGAAACAACCTACATCCAATGGGAAAAAACTTATATTGAAATTAGCTTCTACAATTACATTGTAAAAGATAGGTGTAATTCTATGTAAATCTTCATGCTAATATACTATTCCACTTCAAATCCTTACAACATCAAAAGTGGAGTTCTATATATTAGTATGGCAAAAAGAGTGAACCATAGTTTGAGCTCATATGGTTATCCTTGTATTTCCTTTCACTCTTGTCCTCAAGGCCATTTCCTTGTGTAGGTTCAAATGACAAGCGGTGTGATGAAATGTAGGTCGTCACTTTGTTGGTGGAAGTTTGATTGGAGGTATTGCTGAAACACAAGAAATGCTCGACTTTTGTGGTGCACATAACATCACATGTATGATTGAAAAGATCCCCATCACATACACCAACTCGGCCATGGACCGTCTTATGAAGTCAGATGTCAAGTATCGCTTTGTCATTGATATTGAAAACAGCTTGAAGGAATGACATTTGAATGTTTTCTCATGAAGACCCATCAAGTGAGGGGTTTCTAAGGATTGCAAAGGAACCACCAATTTCCTCAAGTTTGCCTGCTAAAAGGCCTAATTGAATGTCAGTGAATAAATACTTTGGGAGGAATGACAATATTACATGAAAATTCATTTTAAAACAACATCACATATGCACATATGCTTTGTACATTGTGAATTATTGCAATATTGTAAGCACTAAAGTTTTCAAAACACCGAATGTTAGGTGTAATAATTTTGTAAGAGACCCGTGCTAACTGTTGAGGATCTTTTGCATAGGGGAACGCCCTGACAGCGGGGCAGCATTAGGTCCATGAGGACCCCAAAATGGCAAAACAAAAGCAATGAATTAAATGCAGCATTCATCTTGATGCAATTACAGAACAATGCTCAGAAAAAATAATTATTATTTTATTTTATTTTTTCTGACTGTATCTTAACTATGATTAGCATTTTAATTATCTTTCTTACACAATATTTCCAAGAAAAAAAAAGTGATCTAGCATCATAAAAGACCAATTTTAACCTTACAAAAGCACAAAGGACCACGGGTTATTTACAAGGGAGAAGCAACCTCATCACACAAGCAGCCAAAAAAATTGTGATTGAATTATAGTCTGGTCAGATGCTTGCTTGGATTGCAAATAATTCTCAAAATGTCATCAAGTTGACTTTGTAGTAGAAAATGTGCCAGACCCCACATCTAAGTTGGAGGTCAAATTTGTGAAGACATTTTCAGACACTTCAATCATTCCAGGTTCTGAGTCTGACTAAGATGATCACATCTGAATTGACTTATGTACCCTACTGCTAACTAGAACAATTGATCAAAAAATTCTCCATTGAATTACAATAACAACACTTCTACATTGTGCAAAATAGAGAGACATCAATCAGATGCAAATTGCAATCGGAGAGTCTTAATACCCCCTCATCAAGCTCTGTTGGGTGCTCATTTTGGAGTGTGCTTTTTTGTGGCCTTTTTGCACTCTACATGTTCTGCATGTTCTGACAGGCAAGTAAGAAAAGTAAACATGTTCTATAAGATTTGCATGTTGTGTTATCCTTGAGCCCTTTCGGACCCATGACTTGCATGTTGTGTTATCCTTGAGCCCTTTCGGACCCCATGACTTGCATGTTGTGTTATCCTTGAGCCCTTTCGGACCCATGACTTGCATGTTGTGTTATCCTTAATGAGAAGGATTATTTTTTCAATTTTGTGATGTAGCTAAAGTGGCAATCATCCATAAGATGATTTAGCCAGATTTGGCTACATACTAGATATGAAAGGAGAAAAAAAACCCAGAATCGTTCTATATTCTTGGCTACCTACTGGAAATTACCATAAAAATCTGACAATTTGGAATTTGTTCTCTTCAAAATCTGGCGAATTTGGGGCATTCTTTCCATAGAAAATCCTTGGTATAGCTCAAAATCAGATTTTTCAAGTCAAAATTTGACACTATTTCGCCCCCCCCAGAAAAAACTCTTCTCAATGTGAGATTTTTAGCATCTCATAATTGCAATAAGGTTAATGTGGCACTGGGGCTTCATGTTGTCACATGACATGGTGCCCGACAAGACAATGTGGGCTTCTCTTATACTTTGCGTGCATGTGAAGTTTATGTTTGCACAAAGGGCCATCTCAATCAATGGTTTGAAGAGGTACAAAACATTGCAACACATGTCTTGCACCCTTATTAGACAAACCACGTCTTGAATGGTAGTGGGTGCATGATGTACATCCATATGAACACCAAACACACCAACCTTTCACTAATGCCTCAGACTTGGTCATGCATGAATCTCAGGATGACCCATTTTTCCCTTTTGGAAGGAGAGCCTACTCAAGGACATATATAAACAATTTTCTTCCTTTCAAGAGCAATATGCATATTATATATGCATTCACAAAAGATTGGAAAACTCAAGTCATGAAAATCACCAAATTTTCCTCATGTGGGTCCTTTTTCTAGTAAAGCCCATGGCTGAAGGCTTAACTTACCACATATAAGTGATTTTTTCTTCCAAATCCAATTTTTGTAATTTGTTTGAATTTTTAGCAACAAAATTCACTAAAAAAATCTTTCACACCTTAGCTCTGAAAGTTGTGAAATAAACTCTATTAAATTTGACTCGTCAAAAGCTTTTCCAATAACACCATGAACACCCCCAAATTCCAATATAGTTTTCAGTTTTGATTTCATTTTGTTTTCATTGGGAAAATAGTTCAATAATCATTGACAACTTCCACACTGTAGATTCAAACAGTCTCAAATCAAACCAAGTCAGTGCACCTCCACTCATAGAGAGCTTTCGAAAGATACCAAGAGCACAGCGTGAAGCACCATAGTTTGAGAGATCGCAATGTGACAAAACAAAACAAGGCATGACAAACACACTGGCCCTGCCAATAAATAAGATGTTGTGCATCTACTTATTGTGTCCACACTCTGAACACCAAAACAAACCATTCCAATCTAAACAGATTAAACATTTTCACCAAAGAAACCAGTTCATCTAATGTGAAACCGGTTGTAATAAAGTAAAACTTCCAAAAGTTGGATCCAATGCAATAGTCCCCGTCCCTGTGGGGACAGGGCCCAACAAAACAAAACAAAATAAAACAAAACAAATTATCATAGATAGATGACATTCCAAATCACTCTTATAATCCATCCAAATGTGAAGGGTCAGTTGAACCATTTTTTTTTTCTTCCAATGTAGTGATGTAGCCAAAGTGATGATCATCCATAAGAAGACTAAGCCAAACTTGGCTATAAACCACCTACTAGATATCAAAGTTCAAAACATTAAGCACCCTTCAATAATTTTGGCTACCTGCCATAACCTATTGTAGAAATCTGTCAAAAAAATTCTTTTAATAATTTGGATACCTGGCGAATTTGGGTCATTTTCTTTTCATTTAAAAACCATTGAATACATCAAAATCAGATATTTTCAGGTGAAAAAATGGCAACATAAAATTTTCCCAAAAAAGACCCTCGTGGTCGGTTGGATTCCATTTGTGACACAACGCAGAAATCAAACTACCGCCTGACTTACTATTCAACAAGCTCAAGATGACTTAGAGCATCTCCAACGGTGCTCAGTATGTGACTCCAGACAGTAAAATTCATTGAGAAAAAGTCAAAGTGTGTCAGTTTAGCTCAGGAAATTGGTTTTCGGCACCAAATTCGTGCAGCGTGGCTGGTAAAAGGCGCAACACAGTTGTGCACCTCCAAAAACGAGTGTAGTAAATTGGACCTGACGGAGGCTCAGTATTTCTAATTGGTCGTTCATAATGATTGGTCCAGGTGGTTTGCTATTAGTAGTCCCCCACGTATATGCAGTTTCAGTTTTATTGGTGCGATTGCCCAAAAACAAAAACAGCTAAACTTAGACATTTAATTTTACTATCCAAAGTTACATACTGAGCACCATTGGAGATGCTCTTATGAACACAATTTTTTTTGCCCAGCCTTCTTCGCTTTTGCTGTTGTCTTGGCTTGGAATGTTGGTCCTCTCTTTGTGTTCCTCCCTTTGCCTTCTAGACTGGTGCTATTTCTTTCTGGGTGCATCTAGAACCAAATATCCAATCATTTATTTGTTGTGGACGCAGAGCATTAATAATAACCATTCTACTTTTAATTTCGCCAGTAAAAACAAAATGGCTATTGACAAAGTTCCACTAAATTTCACAACCATCAACAAACAAATGGAGCTTACTGACCATATGGTTTCTGCAACTGAGAGTGCCACTAACAGTAACCATATAGTTCCAGTGACTTTTTCTTGTGGAAAATTCTCGCCATTTGGCGAAAAATGTTTTAGGAAAATATTATTTTGCCACAGCTTCACTCTTTTTGCAGGAAAAAAGCCAAAAAGATCATTTTTTCACATGAGAATCGCCAAAAATCACCATAATTGGCTACAATATGAAAAGGTCCTTAAGATTTTCTACTTTCTTATTTTTAATATCTCCAAATTTAGCTAAATATACTTATGGATGATTGCCACTTGAGCAACATCTCAAGATTGAAAAGAAAAATATTGTATGGTTTTTGCAAGTGATGGTAGTAGGAGGAGTGAATTTGTTTTCCAAATTTCAGATGTGTCATTTGGTTGCATCCCACGAGGGATTTAGCAGTAAATGGCGAAACCAGTGTTTTTTTCCAAAAATTCTCATGTTGCTCCAAAAGTGGCAATCAGCCACAAGATAATTTAGCCAAATCTTGCTACAAGACAAATAGACAAATAGAAAATGTAGGAATCCTATTACAAACCATTAGTTTGTATTAGCTAAATTTGGTGATTTCAAAAAGAAGAAAGCTAGAAATCTCCCTAAATCCTCCAAAAATCTTGACAATTTCATAACTTTCTTCCTCAAAAATGTGATGATTTTTTTGGAAATTTTCCAAAAAGTTCCTTCGACCATGTTCAGGACTTTTGTTTTTAGCAAATTGGCAAAATTTTGCCCAAAATAAAATAAAATCACTTGTCTAAACAGTTTTTTTTTAAATCTAGTTTAAAATCTGGTACCAAACTAAAAGCAGAGTTCAGATGTGGCGAAAAAACAATGTCGAAATTTGGCGATTTTCTCCTTTTTTTTTTTGTATTTTGGCGAGATTTCGCAATCCAAAAAACGTGGGACGGTACGTAACAGTAACAACTGCGCATATACAGTAACAGTTACAGGCAATAATTACTTGTTAGTTGGTCAACGAAGCGTGTGGGTTACCGGGAGTCTGGCGGTCACTCGACAAGAGGGTGACCGGCGTGGCCGGTAGTCGTCTCTCTCTCTCGTCAAGCTCTTTGCCTGAGGACGGCTTTCGGGAAGGCGATGGCGGAGAACGACGAGAGGTCGTCGCCGAACACCCCCATGCCATGGCTGCGCTTTGCGTACTCCGACGAGCTTACTTTCTTCGCCTTCTATCGCTTCTGGTTCTAGGATGGCTCTGCTTTCCATCGGGGTGTTTTTCTCGTCCGATTCAGTACTCAGGTGTGCCGCCTTCTCTCTCTCTCTCTCTCTCTCTCTCTCAATGTCCATTTTCCAGCAACTCCAGCAGGAGCTTCTTCTTCTGTTGGTTTGATCTCTCTTGCCGGATAATAATAATAATAACTCACTCATCACTCTCCCTTGCAAAGCCTCCCTCTCTATCTACTCATGTGTGCAAGCTATACGTCTGTGCTAGTGTTGTCTTTTGAACCGATCCTGTTCGTCAAGGCCGGTGTAACTTTCTCTACGTCGTCAAATCTTGTCTTGTTGTTTCTTTTTCCGTTTGAATTTTCTCATTACAAGGTCCTCATGACAAGTCATGACACTTTTGTTTGATCGATTCAGCTTCTCTGCTGTGATATTACTCTCCTCTCGACGTCTAAAAAACTCCTTCGTGCTCGTTCTTGTGAAAGTTTTTGTGAATAGTGTTCATTTCTCAGTTTCTTCTCGAGAGCTTGGTCTTGTGATCATTGTTCTTGTTTCTGATTTCCTTCGTTACTGTGTGTTTTAGTCTAAGTCTCCAGTCTTGAATTCGCCTTCCTGAGACGTTCTCGACTCCATAAGTACTGTTTGTGCCTGTGTTTTGCTAAGTGAAATTGCGGTCTGCTAAGTGATATATTGCGTCCTTCCAGACCTCCTCTTTCTCTAGTGCCTCTAAGGATCGCGACGTTGGCTGTTGCTATTGTCGTCAACATTGAATCTCATTCCTGTGTACATGAACTACACACTCTGTGTGTGTGTGTGTGTGTGTGTGTGTGTGTGTGTGATTTGCTTCTTATTTGGTTTGTGCGATGATCTTTCTCTTCGGAGCACCAAGTCTAAGAGCCTGGCGGTTGAATTGTTCTTAGCAGACTCTTAGCCAGGAATGTGCGAGAGTTTTTACTGAGGAAGTTCACCGTCGTTGTCAACCGAGCAACCTTGCAAGTGCTCTTGAAACCCCGGCTACTAGGGAAATGTTCTAGTGTTTCCAGGTTACTGTGTCGTCTTGGCGCCATGTTTCGGAATCCAGTTCTGTGACTTGTTGTGAGCCTTCGGAGTCTCTGGTCCTAATGGAAGAAAGAAATTGTCGCCAAGCTATGGCCGCAAATTATGACCCCAGACTCAACCGCTGTGGACCTTGCTCTTCTCCTTGTGTGTACTAACAACGGCCATGTGGCTGGAACCAGAAATGGACGAGCCCTTGGAAGAGGATCCGCTAACACCTTTCACGATTCAAGATCATCTAAACTTTCTGGTACGTCTTTTTTTTGACTGTTTAGAATGTTTTTCCTAACCCTAGGAGATATTGAAGTTGCAGATTCTCAAGTGGATGCCCAATCATCTTCTGAAAGATGATCTGTTTGCTGCCAATTGAAGAATGTTCTCTAACCCTAGGAGATTGAAGTTGCAAGTTCTTGAGTGGATGCCAATCATCTTCAGAAATGGTCTGGCTCTGACAATTGAAGAGCATTGTTCACTAACCCTAGGAGATTGAAGTTGCAGGTTCTCAAGTAGATGTCAATTATCTTCTGAAATGATCTGGTTCTGACAATTGAAAGTGTATTGTTTCCTAACCTTGTGGTGTGTGGCTTGATTTTGATTTTATGATGCAGAGAGAAAGAGAAGAAGAGAGGAGCAGAAATCATCCTCCAGTGTCACTGGCAGCCACACAGTTTGATGTGGAGGCGGATCAAGCTGCTTATGAGTTCATTTTTGTAAATGACTATGGAACTTGCACAGGTGCCAACAAGAACCATGAGCATCCTCATTAGCAAAACTAGAATGTCTCCAAGTAGTACCACCATTTGAGTTTTTACCAAGCCTTCTTTCTTCAAACCACTCTTATTACTGTTGTAAAATCCGACACACATCACTAGATTATATGAGACAGAACCCACCACCACATATGATGGGGTGGACACTGACTCTACAAGACCAAAAAAAACTCCATTGTCAATTTAGTAGACGTAGTTGAAGATAAGATTAGGGTTCCAATACCCATTAATATTTCTGCCAGAGAAAAAAGAATTAGGAGTGATTTCATCCCTGAGGGTGACACATACCCGAACCTCTGTAGCTGTACAAAGATGAGCGTGGGGTTTCTATGCACATTGGTGCGAATTTTTTGAGGCAGATGGAACATTATCAAACTACTTGTATGTGTGTGAAAAAAGAGGTTGGATTTCCTTTTGCTAATAGCCAATTGTGGCAGCCACCTTATTGGTAAATTGATTCTGTTAGTGAAGAATCTCAGCTGCCCCATATGTATGCTTCGTCTTTGGATACAAGATTGCAATTAGTATAACTGGTTGAAACATACTTCCTAACAATCTGGTGTGTGGATTGAGGAGGTAGCTAGACATGTGCTATAACTTATACTGATCTATTCAGTCAGTATGATACTTCAAATCTTATTTTCCTGAACTAGTCTGCAGATATTTTGAATTTTTCCTACTTGGCCAAATCTGATGCAATCTTCTCATTCTTCTTAAGAGAATTTCTTATTGAGATTCAGCCCTCACTTAATTCCTTTTTTTCGCTTTTCCTGATTTTTCTTCTTTCTCAAGTTACATTTGCAGAGAGCAGCAGTTTGATAAATCCAGTTCTATCAAAGTGCATCAGACATGCGAAGGAAAACACTGAAGTAAGAAAAGCTTGTAATTTGCTGTACTGCACATTCAAAATTTCACTTAATGAAGTCAGATTTGCTCTCTCTCTCTCTCTCTCTCTCTCTCTCTCTCTCTCTACTGTTTAGATGGAACTTTTGAGTACCTCCCATAGTTCC